>Ga0129306_1000964_pt1 | contig 37903 bp, 32 predicted proteins | sample P827metagenome_FD_94438 | JGI IMG/M metagenome (GOLD analysis project Ga0129306, IMG submission 94438) | Capybara group fecal microbial communities from Wisconsin, USA - P827 metagenome | ecosystem: Host-associated > Mammals > Digestive system > Large intestine > Fecal | place: USA: Wisconsin... | reverse complement strand
TCGGGCGCGCTTCTGGCAATGTTCCAGACAACGATTCAGGCAAGCCAGTTCAAGTCAGCAATGACCTACGAAATTCTGCTCATCGTCGTAATCGGCGGCATCGGTAGCGTAACGGGAAGCTGCATCGCTTCCTTCCTCTTCATCGCATGTTCTGAATGGTGGCTCCGCTTCCTCGACAACGCGAACCTCAACATCACGCCTATTCAGATTTTGCGTCCGGGCTTCCGAAAAGTCGTTTTCTCTGTGGTCATCATGCTTATCGTTCTTTTCTATCAAAAAGGAATCATGGGCGAGCACGAATTTTCTGTGGCCGGCATAATCAAAAAACTGAAAGGCTGCAAAAAGGCATTCAGAGACCTTAAACTCAAATTCAAAAAGGAAGGATTGGAGGAATAAATGGCAGAGCATGTACTTGAAATGAAAAACGTCACGATGCAGTTTGGCGGCGTTGTGGCTGTGAACAATCTTTCCCTTGAAGTAAACAAAGGCGAAATCGTCTCTTTGATTGGCCCGAACGGTGCTGGCAAAACAACGGCTTTCAATGTCGTAACAGGAGTTTACGCCCCAACAAACGGCGCGGTCTATTTTAACGGAAATCATATCGTAGAAAATTATCCACGCGGCAAGATGAAAAAGCTATACGCCGGAACAAACCGAGGCGACTACACAAAACATATCGAACCAACCCCGGATGTAATCACAAAGCTTGGAATCGCCAGAACGTTCCAGAACATCCGCTTGTGGAAGAGCCAGACGGTCTTTACGAACGTTCTGATTGCAAAACACATGCGGCGAACAAGCAATATCTTCACGGCAACTTTCCGTCTCAACCGAAAGGAAGAGAAAAAGCAGCGCGAGGAAACGGCAGAGCTCTTGAAAATCCTTGGCCTTTACGACGTGAAGGACGAGCTTTGTACCAGCCTTCCTTATGGATTGCAGAGACGGCTAGAAATCGCCCGAGCCCTTGCCACAAATCCAAGCCTTCTGCTTCTGGACGAGCCTGCTGCCGGCATGAACCCGCAGGAAACAGCCGAGCTCACTGACTTTATCCGAAAAATTCGCGATGATTTCCATCTCACCGTCTTTATGATTGAGCATCACATGGATCTGGTCATGGACATTTCTGACAGGATTTATGTATTGAACTTCGGTGCGTTGATTGCAAAGGGAACTCCGGAAGAGATTCAGAACAATCCGGAAGTAATTTCGGCTTATCTTGGCGAAAGCAACGACGTGCGATAGGAGCGAAGAAAAGAATATGCTTAGAATTAGTGATTTACATGTTTCTTACGGCGGAATCAAAGCACTCCGCGGAATAAATCTCGAAGTTCCGGACGGAAAAATCGTCACTCTGATTGGTGCGAACGGTGCCGGAAAATCAACCCTTCTCCGCTCAATCTCTGGTCTTGTAAAACCTCAGTCAGGCTCAATCCGCCTCGACAACAAAGAGCTTATCTGGAGCCCCATCAATAAAATCTGTGCGGAAGGAATCGCCCTTTCACCGGAAGGCCGCCATGTTTTTTCTGATTTGACTGTTCTTGAAAACCTGATGATTGGCGCATACCTGAGAAAAGACAAGGAAGAAATTCAGAGAGACCTTGAATGGATTTACGAGCTTTTTCCGCGCCTCAAGGAACGAAACTGGCAGTTTGCGGGCACTTTGAGTGGCGGCGAGCAGCAGATGCTTGCAGTAGGACGAGCCCTTATGAGCCGCCCGAAGATTCTCATGCTTGACGAGCCTTCGCTTGGTCTTGCGCCTCTTATCGTGCAGCACATTTTTGAGATTATCCGCGAAATCAACAAAAAAGGCGTCACGATTCTCTTGGTTGAGCAGAACGCAAACATGGCTCTCAAAACAGCCGACATCGCTTATGTTCTTGAGACAGGAGAGATTGTCTTAAAGGGAAGCGGAAAGGAACTTCTGGAGAACCCGGAAGTCCGTGAGGCATATTTGGGAAAAAAGAAATAAGCCTATGCTGACGGCAGGATTTTGTAGAGGATTTTGTACAAAGTCTGTGCGTCTTCGGCAGAAAGATTCACGCAGCCGCCGATTTTCTGCGGCACAGTGACAGCCTTTTCTTTTAAAAGCTGACCTTCTTCCGTAATCATGATTTTTACGATGCGCTCATCCTTAGAATCACGTTTACGGGTAAGAAGGTTCTTTTTTTCCATTGACTTGAGCAGCGGTGAAAGCGTACCTGTATCAAGAAAAAGTTTTTTGCCGAGTTCGCCTACGTTGACTTCCTTTTCTTCCCATAAGACCATCATTACAATGTATTGCGTATAAGTCAGGTCAATTTCCTTGAGAAGTGGTGTGTACATTCTCAAGATTTCCCGGGAAGCGGCATAAAGCGGAAAACAAAGCTGGTTGGACAATTTAAGGCAGTCGTATTCATTCAGTTCACTCAAAGCAATTCTCCTGATTTCAATTTAATTTTTCTTTAGTTTTCTTATGTAGTCTGAAGCGCTCAGTCCCGCAACTCCGCCTTCATAAACGGCCTTGCAAATCTGAAGAAGTCCGCCATTTGCGTTACCGCATGAAAAGATTCCAGGTGCATTCGTGGCCATTTTATCGTCGGAAGCGATTGAGTCGCCGTTTAAGGCAAGCCCAAGTTTTTTGGCAAAATCAGCTGCCCCAGCAGAGCCCAGGGCCACAAATATGCCGTCAAGAACCAGAGTCTCGCCGTCCTCAAAGACAATTCCACCGACTTTGGAAGATTCTGCATTTGCAACGACCTTGCTGACCTTGCGGGAATCAATCCTGATTTTTTGTGCAAGTTCTCCGTCCTTTTCAAGCGCAGACTTGACTTCCCCGTCAGACTTTCCGTCAGTAAGAATTGTAACGGAATCTGCAATATGAGCAAGATGACTTGCTTCTGAAAGGGCAAACGTGCCGTTACCTATGACGGCAACATTTTTTTTGCGGAAGAAAAATCCGTCGCAGACAGCACAATAGCTCACACCCTTGCCTTCGAATTCCTGAATTCCTTCGATTGCAGGCCGGAGTTTTTTGTTGCCTGTTGCAAGAACAAGAGCCGGAGCAGAATATTCTTTTTCGCCAGCCTTAACAGAATACTGAGTTAAAGGCGGAGGGGCAAGCATCTCGATGTGGGTTACTTCTGCCTCAATCACCTCAACTCCAAGATTTTTTGCCTGAGAAATTCCCGCGGCATAAAGCTCAGGACCTGTGATTCCTTGCGGGAATCCATAATAATTGTCGATTTTGTGAGCTTTTTCAAGCTGGCTCTCGCCTGAATAAATCACGGCCACATTGAGATTTGAACGTCGTGCGTAAAGCGAAGCGGAAATACCGGCAGGTCCTGCTCCAATAATGATGATGTCATAATTCATAATTTGCCCCCTCTTAAACAACTACTCTATACTACAATAATTTTTCGATTTTTTCTGCAATTTTCTTAGGTTCGACAGTTGACTCAAACCTTTCAACCACATTTCCTTCACGGTCAACCAGGAATTTAGTGAAATTCCATTTGATGCCTGGTGTATTTTTATAGTTTGGGTCTGATTTGCCGATAAAGGCGTTCATCAAAAGCCCTTTTGCCCCGGTAAATCCGGCAAATCCTTTCTGACTTTTAAGGAAGGTATAAAGAGGAAGCTCATTATCGCCGTTGACTTCAATCTTCTTGAAATTATCAAAGCTGGTCTTGTATTTCATCTGACAGAATTCATGAATCTCATCGTCATCGCCAGGAGCCTGGTGACCGAACTGGTCGCAGGGAAAATCAAGAATTTCAAGCCCCTTGTCGTGAAATTTCTGCCAGAGTTCTTCAAGCCCCTTGTACTGAGGTGTGAATCCGCAGCCAGTAGCCGTATTTACAATAAGCATGACTTTACCTTTGAACTGCTCCAAAGAAACTTCATTACCCTTTCTGTCCAAAACCTTGTAATCATAAATTGCCATACTGAGCCTCCTGGATTATTTGATATGATTATATTGTATCAAATATATTTTGTCAACATTTTCTCTGTTTTTTTTGCAAAATGTAATGTGAAAATGCTATAATATCGTGGTATGACATTTTTATTTTTCGACATTGAATGTGCCAATTCTTACGGCGGAATCGGAAAAATCTGTTCCTTCGGTTATGTACTCTGCAATGAAGATTTCTCAATAATTGAAAGCAACGATCTTCTCATAAATCCTGACGCAATTTTTGACTGGTACCTTTTTTCCAGAAACGCAAAATGCCGGCTGGCCTACAGCCGCGAAGAATACAAACGGCAGCCAAAATTTTCCCATCACTACTCAAAAATCAAGTCACTGCTTGAAGGCAAGGACAGACTTGTTCTGGGTTTTGGCTGCCAGAACGACGTCGCCACAATCGCAACTGAATGCATCCGTTATGAAAGCCGCTTAATTGACTTCAACTGCCACGATCTGGTCAATCCGCTGGAAAAGTTTTACGGAATAAAAGGCAGCCTTAAAAGCTTCATCGAAAAGCTGGAAATCCCCACTCAGGGCATGGAATTCCACGACAGCAAGGCAGATGCATTCTTCACCATGAAAGTGGCGGAAAAGCTTTGCAAGGACAGCGGCAAGGCTCTCAAGGAACTTTGCTCCCCATTTACCCCATTTTCAAGCAAGCTCCTGCGCAAAAAGAAAATCAAGAAACTCTACGGAAACTATCTTGAACGAAAGGAAAAAACTTCACAGCAGGCTGGAAAGCCTCCTCGGCCCATCAAAAAAATCACTGTTCCAGTCTGGTTCGACTTCCGAAAAGAACTTCTGGACGAAATCAGGGAGCAGGCGGACTCTCAGAATCAGTAAGGCAGGCAAAAACCCATGGACTTCATTCATTTTACGGCAGGAAAAGACGATTCAGAAAGGCGGCTGGACCGGGTCCTGCGCAATTTTTTGAGCGAGGAACATCTTTCTTCCATATATAAATCTTTGCGCAAGGGATTAATCAAAGTTAACGGCAAAAAATGCGACGGAAATTTCAGGATAAGCCAGGGCGACGACATTCAAATTGCAGTTTTCCTACTTAAAGAAAGCCAGGAAACGTGCCCGCCAGAAGCAAAAAGTCAGTCTTTGTCACTCATCACGGTCTTTAAAAATGACTTCATCTTGATTCTGAACAAACCCTATGATATTCCCGTGCAGCCTTCTTCTACATCAAAGGGCAAATCCCTGGCAGAAATCGTTCAAAAAGAATACGAGTCCACGGTAAAACAGACTTCCCTTTCTTTTAAAACAGGCCCCCTTCACCGCCTTGACCGCAAGACCACAGGCCTCATTGCCTTTTCCCAAAATCTGGAGGGAGCAAAATGGTTTTCACAGGCTATAAAATCTCATTCCATTCAAAAAAGCTATCTTGCAGTTCTCGAAGGAAAACTCGAAGGCATGCAAATTTGGGAAGACTTCATCGAAAGCGAAAGTGAAAGCAAAAATCACGGGGAATCAGGCTTCCGTACCGTCAAAATCACTTCTAAAAAAGAAGGAAAATTTGCCAGTTCAAAAGCCGAGCCTCTTTCTTTCGGAAGTTTTGAGGAAAAGCCGATTACACTTGCCCGGATTTTCATAAAGACTGGCCGCACCCACCAGATACGAAGTCAGAGCGCGCATCACGGCTTCCCACTTCTTGGAGACACGGCTTACGGTGGCCGAAAAATAGACTCTAAAAAATGGGGGCGGGATTTTTTTCTGCACGCAAAGGAACTTGTAATTCCCAAAGACAATCCGATACAGCTTCCAGAAACTCTTGAGGCAGAACTTCAGAAAGATTTTTCCAATTTCATTGAAAATCACTTTTTCCCGCGTTATAATTAAGAGATAACTAAAATGAACATTGAATCTCTCAAGGAATTGTTCGGCCTTGAAAAAAAGGGAACTACGGTTTTTGCTTTTCACGGTCCGAGCGGCACAGGAAAAAGTTTCAGGGCAAAGCTTGTCGCCCAGCAATATGGAATCAAGGCAATAATTGATGACGGTCTTCTTATCCATGATGACGAAATTTTGGCCGGTAAATCTGCAAAGCTTGAGAAAAACTACATGGGAGCCGTGCGCACAGCACTTTTTGATGACAAGGAGCACCGGGATTCTGTAGCAAGGGCAATCCAAAAAAACAGAATCAAAAAAGTCCTGATTCTGGGCACTTCCGAAAAAATGGTGAATAAAATTGCCGTCAGACTTCAGCTTCCGCTTCCAGAAAAATACATAAGAATCGAAGAAATCTCCACACCAGAGCAAATGGAAGAAGCCAGACGCAGCCGCCAGATTGAAGGAAAGCATGTAATACCGGTAAGGGCCTACGAAGTTAAAAATCAGTCTACCTCAAAAATTTTCTACGACTCAATTCGCGTATCCACGGCAAAAAACAAAATCATCGCAAAAATACTCAGCAAATTCTTAGGAAAGTCAGATTCTTCACCTTCACAGAACACAAAGCTTTTCGAAAAATCACTGGTACGACCGGCCTTCTCCCAGCAGGAACGAAAGGAATGTTCACACGCTGTCCTGGCACAAATGACCATGAGTTTCATCGGAGAATTCAACGAGCACGTAAGGATCAAAAAGCTCACCGTCAAAAATGAAAAAAACGGCTACACTTTCATCATGACCGTAGACGTTCCACTTGGAAAGGAACTCACCCAAATCAGCGAGGAATTAAAGTCATTTGTAATTGAAATGATCGAAAAAAAGCTCAAGCTAAGAATCGAAGACGTTTACATTGTAATCGACAAGCTGCTTAAATCCGCATAAAAAATTAGTGTGACAGGGCAACCTTGTTCCACAAAGTCTGCATCATGCTGTCTTCGCTCTGGATTGTCTTTTGGCTTGCCTCATAAGCGCGGTTCACTTCAATCATCTTTACCATTTCGTTTACCACGTTTACATTGCTTGTCTCCATGTAGCCCTGAAGCATTTTGGGCCGCTCCATGCCTTCGGCAATGTAAGCTTCACCGGAAATATTGTTTGACGACCAGAGGGAATTTCCCATCTTTTTAAGGTAGCGTTCGTTTTCAAAGCGGACGATTTTGATTCTGTCGATTACCTCATTGTCTTTTGTGGTAATGATTCCGTCTTCATTTACAATAAATTTGTCGTCCTCAAGGCGGATAATTCCGTTTTCACCCATGAGCGGATATCCGTCTTTTGTAGTAAGAATTCCTTCTTTGCCCAGGATAAAATTTCCATTTCGTGTGTAGCGTTCACCCACAGGAGTTTCAACTGCAAAAAATCCTTCACCTGCAAGTGCCATATCTGTATTTGTATTCGTTCCACGGAAAGAGCCCTGCTCAAATTCAGTGAAGTTTTCGTTTGTCTCAACGCCAAGACCGAGTTTTCCAATGATGGGGGCTGCATCTGCAGAGCCGAATGGATTCTTGTAAACGCCATCAGCCTCAGTCCGCCTCAAAAGAAGCTCCGGAAAAGATTTTGAAACAGAAACGTCCCGTTTAAATCCAGCCGTATCAACATTTGCAAGATTGTTTGAAATCGTATCCAGCCTGTTCTGCTGGGCATTCATTCCGCTTGAACCAATATACCACCCGCGAATCATATGAACTCCTTACTTACATAGATTATCGGAAGCAAAAAAAAGAAATTTAGAATTTGTTTTTTTTAAGATTATAAATTATAATAAAATTATATTAAAAATGTTAAGATTTTAAGGAAGTCAAATTTGGATTTACTTTCAATGAATTTGCTGCTCAGCTGTGTATGCCTTCTTTTTTGTGTCGTCACGCTGATTACGGCACTGTTTATCGTTAAATTTACAAAATCACGCTTTAACTACGATGACCTCACAGGTTTATATACAATCGAAAAATTCAAGACAGAGACCAAAAAAGTCCTTGCAGATGCAAAACCCGACGAATACGCTTTTGTCTGCATCGACATTAATAAATTTCAGTATCTTACTGACTCTTTGGGACGTGAAACGGCAAATTCCGTCCTTACAGTACTGGGAACACACTTCAAAAATACAGCTCCAGAGGGTGCCCTTCTCACACGCCGCTATGCAGACAATTTCGTCATACTTATCCACACAAGTTTCGGTCCAATCATCGAAGATTACGTTCTGAACATGCTTAACGTAGTTTCAAAAATGGGTGATCTTCTTCCGGTTCATTACAAGCTCGAATTCAGTATCGGTGTCTACGCAATTTCAAATCCCCGTGAAGACATCGAAATCATGATTCACAAGGCAAACACAGCCCGCACCGCAGGAAAGTACAGCCCCAACCCGTCACGAATATGCTTCTACAGCGAGGCCATGAGCCTGAACAGCGAGCATGAAAAGGAAATTCTTTTTGACATGAACAGGGCCTTTGAGGCAAATGAATTTATAGCCTACTATCAGCCAAAATTCAATTTCGAAAACGGCAAGGTTATAGGCGCGGAAGCTCTTGTCCGCTGGAATCATCACACGAAAGGCCTTCTTGAACCAGGTTATTTCGTGCCACTCTTTGAGCGCAACGGCTTCATATCCAAAATCGACATAAGCATTTTTGAACAGGTATGCCAGTTCCTTGACAAATGGAACAAGAGTGGCGCAAACGGGAGCTGCCCAAAGCCGCTTACAATTTCATGCAACCTTTCCCGCTATCAGCTTTACAATCCGGAATTTGCAAAGGAATATTCAAAAATCGCGTCAAAATATCAGATTGAGCCTTCAAAAATCGAACTTGAACTTACTGAAAGCCTTATGATGGACAACAAAAAGCGTCTTTTAAAGGCCATGAACGAAATCAAAAAAGCAGGCTTTGACATTTCCGTTGACGATTTTGGCTCAGGATTTTCTTCACTTGCCCTTCTCAAAGACATTCCGGCCTCGGTCATTAAGCTCGACAAAGAATTCTTTGCAAACACGGCAAATTCCGACGGTACAAACGACATAAAAAAAGACAACATAATCGTAACTTCAGTAATAAACATGGCAAAAAAACTGGACATGACCACAGTTGCCGAAGGCGTCGAAGAAGAAAGTCAGGCCGCTCAGCTTCGTGAAATGGGCTGCGATATCGCTCAGGGATTTTTCTATGCAAAGCCCATGAGCCCGGAGGATTTTGAAAAGCTCCTCAAAAATTCTCTGTAAAATCCCCTAACCTTCTAGTTTATATTTTTCTCTCTTTTCTATATAATGTTTACATTATGGCAGAACTTATTCAACCAAGAGTCCTCAAGGGATTCAGAGACATTTTACCTCAGGCAGAAATTGTCCGCACTGATTTAATGGAAAAAATTACCGGCGTCTACCGTTCATTTGGATTCGTTCCGATTGACACTCCGGTTCTGGAATATTCAGAAATTTTGCTTCGAAAATCAAACGGCGAGACCGAAAAGCAGGTTTTTAGATTTTTGGACAACGGCAAGCGCGATGTAGCCCTCCGCTTCGACCTTACGGTTCCTTTTGCCCGATTTACCGCCGAACACGAATCAGAACTTTACTTCCCTTTCAAGCGTTATCATATTGCAAAAGTCTGGCGTGGTGAAAAGCCACAGGCAGGCCGCTACCGGGAATTCGTTCAGTGCGACATAGACACTGTTGGCAGCGACAGTGCGGCCGCAGATTTCGAAATTCTTTCCATAATGAAGGCAGCCCTTGCCGAAATCGGTGTAAGGGACATCACGATTCATGTAAACCACAGGGGAATTTTCAACCGTTTCCTTTCAAAAATGGGAGTTGCCGAAAAGAGCGAAGATATTTTGCGTTCAGTAGACAAGCTTGCAAAAGTCGGCCAGGAAGAAGTAAAAAAGGAACTGGTTGAATACACAGCTTCCGAAGAAAAGGCAAATGAAATCCTTAAATACATCGCAGGCGGCAAAGATTTTGAAAGCACGCTCAAAATGATTACGGAAATGAGTGGCGGTGAAAGCGAAGACTCAAACCGCATGAAAGAAATTTACGAAATGATGAAAGCTGCTGGAATCGAATCAAGCTACATTCTTGATCCTTCAATCACCCGTGGTCTTGACTACTACACAGGCGTCGTTTACGAAACTTTCCTCAATGAACTTCCTTCAATCGGTTCAGTCTGTTCTGGTGGCCGTTACGACAATCTTGCAGACCTTTACACAAAAACCAGACTGCCAGGAGTTGGAGCTTCAATCGGTCTGGACCGTCTGATTGCAGGACTTGAACAGCTCGGAAAGCTTGAAAGCAAAAAAAGCTACCTCGATGCCGAAATTTTCTGCATGGACAAAAATCTTGTCGTACTTTACCAAAAGGTAGCAGCAGAACTCCGCTCAAAGGGTGTAAAAGTCGAAGTTTTCCCGGAAGCCAAAAAAATGAACCAGCAGTATGCCGTGACAGACGCAAAAGGCATAAAATGGGGAATTTTAATTGGTTCAAACGAAGCAGAAAAAAATGCGGTAACCCTTAAAAACCTTGTAACAAGGGAACAGTTCGCCGAAATTTCGGTGGATGAAGCTACAAAAATTATTTTTTCAAAGTAAGCCGCGCCTTTTCGGCCTTGAGTTTGTTTGAATAAACCTTTACTGCACTTGAGGGAATCCAGCCTTCTTCAAGTGCATACCACAATTCCTTTGAATCATCAACAGCAACGGTGCATCTGCCCCTGATTTCATAGATTTCACCCTTGCGGAAAGAAGCTACCGTTGCTGATTCATAGCCGGCTTCATTGCGGCAGGCAACATAAGGATCTGCTATCAAAGCCCATTCAATTCGGGGTGACAAATCTTCTGGAGCCAGTTCCTGCATTTCAAGCTGGCCGTTATTTTTTTGGCATGAAGATGCAAGCAAAGCGAGAACAATCAGAATAAAAAGAAAGAATTTACGGCAGGCACTTTTTTTTGTCATTTTTTTGCGGCAATCCACTTCATTACGTCAGGATAAATAAGCATGTCAGAGTCGACGAAATTCAATGTAGGAATTTCAGCGGGGGAAGCCCATTTGTATTCAGTATGCTCGGTGAGCCTGTATTTTTGGGCATTTCCGTCATGAGGCACTGTGATTTCGTATGCATGAAGTGCAACCTGAGCTCCATTGTGCATGAAGAAAGTCTTGGCAATTTTTTCACCGACAGAGACTTTTACCCCAAATTCTTCTTCAAATTCGCGGACAATGGCCCTTTCATCGCTTTCGCCCTCTTCAACCTTACCGCCTGGAAATTCCCAGCGCCCGCCCATCTGGCCGACAGGATTTCTGTGAGCTATAAGGATTTTTTCACCGTCAAATGCGATGCATGCGATTGATGTCTTCATATCGACTCCCTTCCGCCTATTATATCACAGTTTTTGAAGTGGGACACAAAAATTCTGCTACTTCTTTTAAATTTGTCAGTATTTTCCAGGCTTTTTTCTTCATTTCTGAATCAGGCTTAATCAAATCCGGCACCATGATGCATTTAAGGCCGGCAGCCGTTGCCGAACGGACTCCGTTGGGGCTGTCTTCAATCGCCACACATTCTTCAGGCCTAAGACAAAGAGACTGGCAGGCTTTAAGGTAGATTTCAGGATCAGGTTTGGAATGAAGGACTGTATCGCCAGTAGTAAAGGTTTCAAAAAATTCATGAAGGCCGGCATTCGTAAGCTGGGGATGAACCTTTGCGGCTCTGGTTGAGCTTGCCAATGCCAGACGGAAACCTGCTTTTTTGAGCGACTGCAGGCATTCCAGGGCAAAAGGCATTTTCTTCAAGCCCTGCTCCTTTTCAACAACTTCAAAAAGCTCGCCTGTTCGTTCAAGAAAGGAAGCCGCATCTTTTTCGGAAGGAAGGTATTTTGAAAGAATTTTTACGGTATCGGCCTTATTGCAGCCTACACACTGAAGGGCAATATCCATGACATTATTTAACTTCCACTCAAGGCCTGCCCTTTCCCAGCAGACATTGCAGACAGACTCAGTGTCCAGAAGGACACCGTCCATATCAAAAATAACAGCAAGATTTTTTTTCATTCAGAAAGTATATCACAAAAGGCAAAGCATGTGCAAAAAAAACTCACAAGGATAAAAAGGAGGTCTTCCGCCGGGAACGTGCCAGACCACCTTTTTATCGTTTCAGACGATTTCGTCTTATTTTTTATTTGCCTGTGTTCAAGAAGTCTGTCGTAAAGTAACGGTCAGGAAGAGGCTGATCAACAACAAGGTTCTTCATTTCGATTGTTGAAGAGTGACCGGTCTGCACGTTTGTCATTACGTTCAACATTGGAACATTGTAAACACGGCCGTTAGTTCCAGGCATCTTTTTGATTGCCTTGATTTCATTTACCTTAACAAGCTTGCCTTTTTTGTCGTAAAGCTCGATATAAGTTGGAATCCATGCGTCTTTTGTGATGTAAGAGATTCTGTAAGAATACTGGCTTGATTTTGGGTCTTTTGGAGTTGATTTTACAACATAAAGATCCTTGAAGTTTCCCTTGTCCTCGCTTTCCTTGAGAAGCTCATGAGTGTCGTCTGAAACTTCACGTGTGCTCATGTCATCGTAAGAGAAATCTGTTCCAACGAAAGACTTTGAGCCGTCACTGGCTGCTACGCGGCGGGTTGATTTGAGAGAAGGAAGATAAATCCATTTATCATCGTCCTTGCCGTCGTTTTCTTTCTGCAGGAAGCGGGTGTCTTTTACAGAAGCCGGTGACAGGAAAATCATGACTACATCAGAAAGATTGTTTTTGCAGCGTCCGTATTCACCAACGTTGCGGCTTTCCTCGACCTTTCCGTTTTTTGCAAGAGTCAAAGTAACGGCTGCCTTTGAAAAATCAGGCTTCTGGCGGTCAAAAACCTTTGTCATGATTTCAGTTCCGTCGATTGCGAATGCAGATGTTCCCATGACGAGAGCAAGAGCCAAAGCTGTAAGTTTTTTTGTCATTTTCATAAAAATACCTCCTAGGGAGCGGCACTGCAAAAGCTATGCCTAAGCCGCTTCCTTAATTTATTTAGATAGAAAGTCAGGCTTTCCTAATCCGTTCAAATAATTAAACCAATAAAGTATCCGCAGGTTACTTTTCTTCTGCAAGTTTCTTTGCATAGGCTTCCTTCTGCTCTTTTGACCACATGAATTTAGGGTCGAAGGCGTTGAGAAGGCCTGGAATTACAGTCATTGCCAGAGTAGAACTTGTGAACATAACGACCGCAACCAAAGCACCGATATAGCGCAGGATTATGAAGCGGCTGAACAAGAGTACACAGAAGCCCAGTCCGACGGCGATTGCATTCGTAAGGATTCCCCGGCCGCTGGTTTTAAATGTGCGCTTTGTAACTTCCTCAAGGTCGTCGGTCAAAGCACGCTGGGCGCGGTAAGTTTCCATGAAGTGAATCGTGTAGTCAATTCCGACACCGATTGCAACCGAGGCAATGATGCTGGTACACAAGTCAAGGGCGATTCCGGCATATCCCATGACCATGAAGTTGAGCAGAATCGTAAGTCCAAGAGGAATTGCACCGATGATTCCTGCAAAAAGTGACTTGAATGAAAGGGAAATAATAATGAAGACCATGGCCAGCGAAAGGAAGATGCTGACAGTCTGGCTGTCCACAACCATTTTTGTCATCATGTATTCCATTTCGCCGTTTCCTGTTGCTTCAAGCCTGTAACCTTTGGGGAAATATTTGGCTGCATAATTCTGGGCGTCTTTTATGATTGCCTCGGTATCTTCCGTAGAGTGAGTACGAAGCTGAACCTGAGTTCGGATTGCTGTCGGCATGGTCATGTTGTTTGCAAAACGCTGAATCTGCTCACTGGAAAGAAGATAGAGATACTGAGTAACCAGGTCGCCAAGCTCATCACGGCTTGAGACAGGATATTTTGAGACATCGTAAGGAATCTCATAGTAGTCGCTGCCGTTAAAGTTCAGCTCCCGCTCAAGCTCAAGAACGATGTCCTGCACAGTTGCATCCTTTCCGCCGGCTGCAGTATAAGCCGAATGAAGCTTTTCCAGCATTTCCCGGACTGAAATGTGGGCTGAAAGACGCTCATCGTCGTTAACAGGGGCATTCATGACCTGATTCATACGCTTGATGAAGGTAGTAAATGAAACCATTTTGCCGATTCCCTCATGGCGGGCAAGAAGATATTCCTGCATTCCGTCAACAGCCTTAAGGATTTCAGGATTTGTAAGCATGTAGTATGATTTTGGAGCTTCATCATTTTCTGCAGAATCAGCGCTGCCGAAGCCAAAATCATCACTTCCTGAAGAGTCCCCAAAACCGAAATCATCAGCAAAGTCAGAAGCAGCAGAATCAGTCTGGGCAAAATCCCCGCTGTCGAATCCAAAGTCATCGGCGATTGAATCCGCAAGCGAATCTTCAGAAGAATCCGCAAGCGAAACTTCAGAAGATTCTTTTTCTTCACCGCTTACAAGAAGATAGAGAGTATTTGAACCCGCGAGATGCTCGTCTACATAAGTAATGTCCTGGCGGAATTTTGAGTCTTTCGGAAAGTAGTTTACCAGGGCCGTATCAACCACAAGCATTTTAAAACCGACAGCCGCAGCCACAAGAACAAGCACATTTGATACGATAAGACGAGGTTTCGTTCCTGAGAAGAAGTGATAAACCGAATAAAGAGTTGAAGACGTTGCTTCTTCCGATGATTTACCGCCCTGACGCCTAAGCTGCTGTTCAAGACGCATTTTGATTTTTGTAGAGATGTGATTCTTGTTCTTCCAGTGCTTTCCTACAACACTAATCGGAGTAACGTAAAGCATGGCCGGAATAAAGGTCATTGAAAGAAGCAAAGAGAAAACGACACCTGCCGCAGCAAAGACAGAGAATGACTTGAGCGGCATTATTGGGCTTGTGATATTTGAGATGAAGCCTGCAACCGTCGTGATTCCGGCAAGCACTACGGCAACCCATACATCCTTTAGACCATATTCAATTGCGCCAATATGCTTTTCTTTTGTAATTTCGCCTTCGATTTTGTCAATTCCGATGTAGTAATGGGTAAGCACGTGAATTCCATAGGCAGAACCGCAGGCAACCAGACAGACAGGAATTACGCTGCCAATGATTGTGAAGGTAATGTTGAGCATACACATGATTCCCACTGACCAGACAGTCGCCATAAGGACGGTAATCAGAGGAAGAAGTGTGCCGCTCCATGTATGGAATGAGAAGTAAAGTGAAAGAAGAACTACGAGCGCAACAAAAGGAATGAGAAGAAGAAGGTCGGAAATCATGAAGTTGTAGCCGTCATCACTCAAAACCGGGTCACCGAAATAACGTACCTCAAGGTCAGAACCTTTTACAGCTTCCTGGCAAATAGCCTTGATGTCATGAAGAGTCTTCATCTGACGCTTTGAGTTGAGCATGTTGCCGTTCTCGTCTTTTGGCTCAAGAGTAATCATCATCTGAGTTGTTTTTCCATCATCAGTAATGATTACGCGGTTGTACATTTCCTGCCAGTCAACTAGTCGTTCCTTGATTCTGGCCATATCCTCTGCACTGCCAGTATAATCGTCACCACCGATCAGGCTTGAAGCCTTAAGACCGCCGTCCTCCCCCGTTACGAAGTCGATGTTTGAAAGGGAGTCGATGCTTTCCACATAATCAACGCCCGAAATCTGCTCGGTAATGTTTTTTACAATCTGAATGTATTCAGGACTGATTATGGAATCACCGGAAGTCTCCAGGGAGATACCCAGAACCATCATGCTTCCGAAGTCTTCCTCGGCCTTTAGCATGCGCTGGTAAGAATCAGAACTCTGAGGCATGTACATTCGCACAGTATTTTCGATACTGATTTTGCGAAGCTGCCAGCCAAAGAATGCGGTGATTGCAAGGCTCGCAAGGATGATGAGCCAGGAGCATTTCAGCATCTTTCTAATCATTTTTTTTTCTCCTTTTTATAGAATATTTTTTAAGAACCCCTTGCAATTCAATTATGAATGATGTAAGATTGGTTCAAATAATTAAACTGATAAACCAAATATACAGGCATCACAAAAAAGTGTCAAGGGAAAAACTTAAAAAAACATTAAATTTTTTAAGTTATTTAAGTTTTTCAAAAAAAAGGAAGGAAAGGGGGAAGTTATGATTGACCCGAAAAACATCGACAAGGCTCTTGTTGAATTCAAGGCCTGCTCGGCAATTTTTCTGGCTCTTGGAGACAGCACCAGACAGAAAATATGCCTGGATCTTGCTGCGGCTGGCCTGGAAGGAATAAATGTGGCAGATTTATCCGGCAAGACAATTCTTTCAAGGCCGGCCATTTCACATCATCTTAAGGTTCTGAAGGATGCAGGGATTGTTGAGCCCATCAAAAAGGGAACTCAAATATTCTACAAGCTTCGCCTGAAAGACGCTTTTATTCCCATGAAAGCCCTTATGGAAACTGTAGAAGAGATACTTTCTGAAGAAAAAAGTTGAATTACACTTAATAATAAGTTATAATATTTAAATATATATCTTATATTAAGGAGAATTTATGAAAATCTTAAAAAAACTTGTTGTGACTTTCTTTGCTCTGGCAATCACTTCTTTTGCTTTTGCAGACGAAGCCTCTGACGTAATTCAAAAATCATCTACTCTGGAAGCTCCAGACACCTCTTCTGCCATCATGATGGTCACAGACATTGAAAAAAATGGAAACACTTCCGTTCAGGAAATGCACCAGTTCGGTCGCAAAGTAAACGGTCTCATCCAGACAGTATTTGACTTCAGAAACCCTAAGACTGTAAAGGACACCCGCGTTCTTCAGCTCGAAAAAGACGCCCGCGAGGATGACCGCTGGATTTACATGCCAAAACTTAAGCAGGTCCGCCGAATTCCTATGGGAGAGCGATACAAGCAGTTCGTAGGCCACGAATTCACTTACAACGACATGGGGGTACGCAAGGTTGACGAAGACAAACACGAAATGCTTGAGCAGACAGTTCATATCAAGGCTGGTGACAGAAATTACACCTGCTGGAAAATCAAGTCTGTTCCTTACAAAAAAAGCGAAGTTGAATACTCATACCGCATTCAGTACATCGACAAAGAAAGCTACCTTCCTGCAAAAATTGAGTATTACGACAAAAAAGACCAGACACAGCTCATGAAAACCTATACAACCGAAGACTGGATTTACCTCACATCAAAAACAGGTAAAAAATACACGATGCGAATGAAGGCCCGAATCGTAAACAACAAGACAGGCCGACAGACCACCATTGATATTAAGGACCCTGTAATGGACGGACCAATGTCTCCGGCTTACTTTACACAGCAGTACCTTTCAACAGGTAAGGCTAAGTAATTCAGCCAAATTTTAGGAGTTATTTCAAAATGAAAAAGATTTTATTTACAATTGCAGCACTTTCGCTGGCTTCATTCATATTTGCCGATGATTTTGGATTTGGTGATGACATGAGCAGCAGCGAAGATTTTGGAGGCTCAAGTTTCGAAGAGTCATCAGCTCCTGCCGTAGCAATTTCCGGTGAATTCGGAGCAGAGACACGGGCATGGATCGGTGCTCCAAACAAAGATAGCGGCAAATACGACACAAAAGCCTATAAGGGTGCCTATGACTTGAGCAAGACTACGCTTGACGCAGGCGCATACGCAAATCTGGAAGTAAATTACGAAGGTGACTACACTGGAGCAAACCTTAAACTCAAGCTTGATTCTTCTACCCTTTCCGAGCATCCGGAAGACGTAATTGACGAAGTCTATGCAAACGGTTCTTTCAGCGAAGGAAAATTCCAGCTCAAAGCAGGTAAAATAAAGGAAATCTGGGGCAAAGGAGACAAAATCCACGTCCTCGACAACTTCAATGCAAACGACTACAGCGATTTCATCTTCCCGGACTACATTGACCGCCGTCTTGGTGAAGTAATGTTCAAGGCTACAGCCAACCTTTCATGGGACTACAATCTCAAGCTTGAAGGAATTTTCACTCCCGGCATGACTGCGGACCGATTTGCAAGTGACGGATTTTTGGTTCCGGCAAAGCAGGTGGCACTCACAGAGACAGTTGAAGGAATCGTAAAGCACAACGCAGCAATTGATCTTGAAAAGACACTTAACAGTACAGATTCTGCAAAATACGGCAATCTTGTTGACGGCTTGCAGACAATGTCAAGTTTCTCTGCCGACAGTTTATATGAAGACAACCTCAGAAGCCTTAAATACAGTCAGGCAGGTCTTCGCATGACAGGAACTCTTGCCGGAATTGACTGGGGTGCAAGCTACTACTATGGTCACTACAAGCAGCCGAGTGCAAATCTTGGAGCACATATTGATTCTATACAGTTTGGTATTAAAAATGCCACGACGAAATACATGACAGAACAGTTAACTCAATATGCTAAATATGCAGCCGGCATAGACCAAAACCCTGGTGCCTTCATGGCGAAATACGGTGCAGAAGTCTCAAGCTACATGACATCTAAATATGGTGCAGCTATTGCTGCTGGACAAGTAACTCAAGAAGATGCTCTAAAAGCATCAGCTGAGGCAGTTGCAACAGCGCATGCTCAGGAATGGTACGAAAACGGAACAATCAAAGTTGAAGACAAATATGCACTTCCTTCACTCAACTACGACCAGCTGCAGGTTTTCGGTCTTGAAGCGGCTTTTGTTTTATGGAAGCTCAATACACGATGGGAATTTGCTTACAACCTCACTGAGGATATTACCGGTGATGATCCATGGGTAAAGAACAACTCACTTGCCTGGGTTGCAGGTTTTGACATTGACATTCCAGTCCACAACCTCAACCTCAACGTTCAGGAAACAGGAACTTTCATCCTCAAAAATGACAAAATTAAGAATGCCACAGGTCTTTACAAGACACACGATGTAGACTACAACAGCGACGACAAATACATCAACAACAAAATCATCGTGCTTCTTTCTGACAAGTGGCTCAACGAAAAGCTCACAACTGAAGTTCAGGGCATCTACTGTATCGAAGACAAGGGCTACATGATTGCTCCTAACATCGAATACAATGTTTCTGAAGGACTCACATTCGGTCTGCGCGGTGTTTACCTGCACTGCGACAACGAGAACGGCGAGTTCTACAACTTCACTGCAGATTCAGAACACAACGACAAGGCATTCCTGCAGCTGACAGCCAAGTATCAATTCTAGGAATCGAAATTACATCCTGTAATTTCGATTCCAACGAGAAAATTCTGTTCCCCGCCTCAGAAGCACAGCTTCTTCGGAGAATCGCTAAAAACTTGCATCGCAAGTTTTCTTAACGCTCCCTACCTTCGGCAAACAGAATTTTCTCTCATTGCTTTTACGCCACATCCATGTGGCGATTTTTTTTTGTAACCGCTTGTTTTTTACATGTAACCGCGTCACCTTTTGAATGAAGTGCTTTTTTTTGTTATAATCATCTTATGCTCTCATACATTCACGCATACCACGCAGGCAATCATGCAGACATTCTTAAACACCTCACCCTTTCGCTGATTCTGGAGCATCTTTGCAAAAAAGAAAAACCTTTCACAGTCATAGACACTCATGCAGGAAGCGGGATTTACGACCTTCACGACGAGCGAGCCCAGAAGACTGAGGAAGCCAAATCCGGGGTTGAGAGATTAATAAATTCCTCACAGAGTATGGGAGAACACAGAGAGAGTTTTGAAAGCGAAGATCCACAACCCCAAACAAATATCTCTGTGCCCTCTGTGCTCTCTGTGAGGAATTTAAAATTCTTTGATATTATCCAGAAGTTATATGAGAATGGCCTTTATCCCGGCTCGCCTTTGATTGAGAATATGTTCTTGCGCGAGGGGGATGAGCAGATTCTTTGTGAGTTGCATCCAACGGCTTTTGAAGAGCTTAAAAACTGCTTTTATAATAGGAGAAAAGAATGTGAGGAGGCTGGAAAGCCATTTGTGGAGCCGGGTATTCACAAGCGGGACGGTTACGAGCTTTTACGTGCAGTCACTCCCCCAAAAATCAAGCGCGGGCTTTGTGTCGTTGATCCAAGCTTTGAGGACGCCAGTGACTTTGAAAAATGCGGTGAAGTAATCAGTGCCGTTCACAAAAAATGGAGCGCAGGAATCATCGCACTCTGGTATCCGCTCGTTTCTCACAGAAGTGCCGAAATCTCAATGATGAAAGAGCGAATCGCGTCAAGCGTTGAGGCGGCTGAGCCAAAAATCCTCGACATACAGATGGAAATCAAGCGAAAGGAAGACATGACAGGGCTTGCCTCACTCTACGGAAGCGGAATGTTCATCGTGAATTTTCCATACCAGCTGGACGAAGAAATGAATGCAATTTTGCCGGAACTGAGCAAAATCTTAGGCGACACGGCAAGCGAGTGGTCGGTGGAGAAGCGCTAGGTAGGGAGACGGTCGCCGAAGGCGAAAAATCTTGCGAGGCAAGATTTTAGTCGAGTCTCGGAAAAATCTGTGATTTTTCCGCGGTACCCGCGCTAGGGCGTGTAGCCCCGTAGTAGCCGAAGGCTATGAGCGTGAGCGAAGGGCGGAAGGCCCGACCCGAAGGGTAGCGCCCTTCTATATGCTGAATATTAGACAAACAGATTTTATATAATGGAAGAAGATTCAAAAAAAAGTGCGGAATCGAGGTTCTGGCACAAAGTCGCTTGAACTTGTTCACCGCGACTTTGATGACAGGTTCTCGATGGGAGCACATTTTTTTTTGTGTCAGCAATCCTATTGAAAAAAAAACTATTTTTGTCTAATATGACCCCCGTCAGTTCGTAACCATCCTGACGTAAAACAAAACTAAGGAGACAGCATAAAAAAATTACATCCATGTAATTTTTTTATGGCCAAATAATTTTTGCCCGGCAAAAATTATTTGCGATTTGTTGCCTCCTGCAACCCCGCTACCGCGGAGGTTAAGGAGAACATATGCGTTCAGATTCTGAACTTGCAGGAGTCACTTTGCTCGGCAACACTGCCACAAAGTACCCAGGCGATTACGCTCCGGAAATTCTTGAAAAATTTCCGAACAAACATCCGGGGAACGACTACATGGTCACTTTCAACTGCCCCGAATTCACTTCACTTTGCCCAAAAACCGGGCAGCCGGACTTCGCCGAAATCAAAATCAATTACATTCCGGACGGTCTTCTGGTCGAATCAAAATCCTTAAAGCTCTATCTTTTCAGCTTCCGAAATCACGGTGACTTTCATGAAGACTGCGTGAACATCATCATGAAAGATCTGGTCAAACTTCTCGAACCAAAATACCTTGAAGTCGAGGGAATCTTTACCCCACGCGGCGGAATCTCAATCTATCCTTTCGCCAACTACGGAAAGGCTGGAACTGAGTACGAAGCTATCGCAAAATCACGGCTTTTTTCAGCCATCGATCGAAGAAAATAAAATTCCTCACAGAGCTAAAGAGGGCACAGAGTTTTCTTTTACAGGGAAGTCTTACATCTTAAAGCGTATTGTTTGAACATAGACGTAATTAAGATTAAAAATTCATACAAGAGGATTCTCTCTGTGAACTCTGTGTCCTCTGTGAGGAATTTAATACAAGGAGATAATTATGCCTTTTTTGAATGAAATTCTTTTGCTCGCATCTGTTTTTGTATTTTTTGGCGGGCTTGTTGCTTTTTTCCGCTTGTTCGGTAAAAACGGTATCTTTGCATGGACTGTAATCTGCACGATTGCGGCCAACATCGAAGTTTTGATTCTTGTTCACGCTTATGGCATGGACACAACTTTGGGCAACGTAATTTTTGCTTCCAGTTTTCTTGCGACCGACATCATGAGTGAAATTTACGGCAAAAAAGAAGCAAACAAATGCGTCAAACTCGGAATCGCGGCTAACATCACCTTCATTCTGATTTCTCAGAGCTGGTTCCTCTACGTTCCCGCGCCGTCTGACACGATGGCCACACCAATCCGCACGGTTTTTGCAAACACTCCGCGCGTCATGCTTTCAAGTCTTTTTGCCTATGCTGTCTGCGAGATTTACGATGTCTGGGCTTATCATCACATCTGGAGCTGGAGCGAAAAAAAGTTCGGCAACAAAAAAGCCTATCTTTGGCTTCGCAACAACGGCTCAACAATGGTCAGCCAGCTGATTAACGTTCTTGTCTTCAACCTGCTCGCATTCGCCGGCGTTTTTCCTGCAAGCGTTCTGGTTCAGATTCTTATTTTCGGCTATCTGATTTTCCTCGTGACTTCAATTCTGGACACGCCTTTCCTGTACTGGGCACGCAAAATCGCGGAGAAGCACCCGGAATTAATTAACAATTAGACTATCGCTTTAATTTATCTTTATTTTCATTTATACTGTCCTCATCATTTCTGGTGAGGATTTTTTTATGAAAAAGTTTTTTGTTATTTTTGCGGCTGTTGCTGTATCGGCTATTGTTTTTTCTGGAATTATATCCTGCAAAAAATCAAAAGCGGTTTCACAGGCAGGTGAATCGATCGATATTGCACCAAAACTTGTTTCTTTGGATTCTGCATGCGACCGTGTTTTTGATGCGGGAAATTTCTTCACACCGGACTACACTCCTTACGAGCCAGAACCAGAAAGTGCTGCGGGCAAAGTGAATCTTTCCTCACCAAAGGCTGGAGGATCAAAAATTGAAAGCATAATCCCAGGGTTACGAAAACTTTCTGAATACAAGACAAAATACAATTCAAAAAAATCTGATTTTAAAATCCCGGAAGTCACGAAAATGGACGGGGACCGCACTTCGACTCCGCTCAGTGACCGCACTTTGGCAAAGAATGACCAGCCGTTCACTGTTGCGAACTGGGGGCCGCAGGGCGTTATTCCAGGCGACGTGCGGTTTCCTTCATTTTATGTGCTTTTTTCTGAGCCAGTCGTTTCACTTTCATCTCTAAATCAGCAGAGCGATGCCAGCGAATTCCTTAAAATCGAGCCGGAAGTCAAAGGCGTTTTCAGATGGAACGGCACTTCCCTGCTCTCTTTTGACACCACAGAAGCCGTAAATCCGCTTCAGGTCTACACAATCACGGTTTCAGAAAATGTAAAATCTTTAAGCGGAAAGTCCATCACTGGCGAAAGAGTCTTCAAAACAGAATCGGCTCCGCTCGAAATCATCTGGTCGGCACCGGGCTATTCAAAAAATAAATGGATTGACAAAAATGAGGTTCCGCCAGAATGTGCAAAGGAATTCAGAGTTCAGTTCAATTATGCGGTTAATGCCCAAGAAATTGCAAAAATCTCAACCATCAACCTGAACAGGCGAAAAGACCGACAGATTAGCTTCAATGTAAAACAGGAAAGCATTGACACCATCACATATTTCTGGGAACAGGAAATTCCTTTTGACACTGAAGTGCGTCTTTATATAAAACAGGAAATCAATGGTCAGAATCACATAAGTGACGCGATTTTCCACACCATTTCACCATTTTCATACGAATACAAATATCCGGAACGTTCCTACGGAAAATACACGAATCCAGTCCGAATCTACTTCTCGCACATGATTGACGAAAAAACTGTTCTGGATGCAATTACAGTCAAGTCAGCAAATGGCGAAGAGCTTCCCTTCACACAGGAAAATTTTGAAGTCTCTGGAACTGCGCTCAAAATCTATGGTCTTCCGGTCACATTCCACTCAAGATACGTGATTGAAATTTCAGAAAATCTGCAAGATATATATAGAAGAAAACTTGCAATTTCGGGCAATAAAAAGCTCTCGCTTGAAATTGAAGTTCCCGGAGCTGAAAGCAAAATGCAATTCACTGACAGTGGCGTCAAAATGCTCGAAAGCCAGTTCCCGCACAAAATGGTCTTTGAATATCAGAACATTGATGAAGGCGCCTACCTGCTTGATTCAACGGAACAACCTTATCAGACAGAAACTCGCAATAAAATACCGGATTTTGTTTACGACAGCAATAACAGTAAAATCAGAACGGAGCTGAAAACTTCTCCACGCGACGAAAGAATCTTTGAAATCGTGAACTTTGACCAAAAACTCACAGGAAAGTACGGCTGGGTTGATTTTTATGCGGCGGCAAAACTTCCAAAAAAACCGACAAAATGGGATCCGGACACTTTCTACTGGAGCACAAATTCAACGAGCATTCAGGTCACGAACCTTGGCGTTACAGTGCGCTACGGAATGAACAGAATTGTCGCAATGGTCACTCAGCTTTCGGACGGAAAAGCCGTGGAAGGGGCAAAGGTCTGGGCCTACAGGGACAGAAAAGCAAGCACAGGCGAAATCATGAACGAAGGACTTTCTGCAACCACCGACAAAAACGGAATGGCTGTGATTGAGATTCCGCAAAATAAAATTCTCACGGTTTACAAAAACGAATACTGGGCATATCCTGCGATTTTCGTCACAAAAGATGATGACAAAGTGATTTTTGAGCCGGAAGACCATTCTCCGTGGAGGTCTGGAGTTTATTCATATTCACAAGTGCCCAAAATGATTGACGCAAAGCCGCGTATTTTCATGTTCTGTGACCGCGGTCTTTACAAGCCTGGAGAGACAGTCAGTTTCCGTGGAATCGACCGTGACCAGATTTTGGGAAGTTTTATTCCAAACGCAGACAAAAATTTTACAGTCACTTTGATGGAAGACACCTGGCGCAACGCAAAGGAATATGGCAAAGTGCAGGGACTTACAAGCGAATCGGGCGGATTCTACGGCTCTTTCACGATTCCAGAGGACATTGAGCCTGGAATTTACAAAATCGTTTACGAACGACATGAAGGAAACAAAAAACAGGAAATGAGGATCAACGTGGCCTTCTTTGAGCGGCTGAAATTCCAGACGGCTGTTTCAATGCCAAAAACACCTGTAATCGCAGGCGAAAAGATTCAGGCTGGCTTGAACGCAAGCTATCTTGCAGGCGGGGCTTTGGCGAGCGCAAAATTCGAGACGAACTGGTTCCGTGAGCCCTGGTATTTTACTAGCGACGAACCTGATTTTAGACAATACACATTCGGTCCCCGCAACACAAGCGAAGGAAGAAATCATATCCGCGAAGACTCAGGCGCCCTGGACGCAGGCGGAAATGCGGTTCTTTCATGCGAAACGAGCGGTTCTTCAATCAAAGGCGCACCTTACCGCTACCGAGTCAGCGCAGATGTCACCGATGTTTCAAATCAGCAAATTTCATCTTCAGGCGTTACAATCGTTCACCCCGCTCAGTTCTATCTTGGCCTTTCAAAACCAGAGATGAAGTCAGCGTTCGCGCAAAAAGGCGAAAAACTCAATTTCACTTACAAAATGGCAAGTCCGGACGGAAAGCTAGTTGCAAATGACAAAACGGCAGGCATTCTTTCTGGAAGCGGCAAAAAAATCGAAATCAAGCTCACCCGCGAAGAATGGAATCTGGTCCAGCAGCAGGGAATCGGAGACATTTACAGCCGTTATGAAAAGACTGATGTTCTCGAAAGCGAAGAAAGCGTAGATCTTTCAGCAGACGGAAAAATCAGCGTGACTCCAAAAGAGCCCGGCTACCACAAGATTCAGCTTGCGACAAGCGACAAACAGGGCAGAAGCGTCATCACAGAGTACGAATTTTTTGTAACAGGAAGCGGACGATGCTCATGGTATCAGGATGATGCGACTTCATTAAAGCTCACTCCCGACAAAAACCAGTACAATCCGGGCGAAACGGCACATATTCTGCTTGAAAGCACTCTGCCACAAGGAAATTATCTTATCACGGTTGAGCGGGAAGGCATTTTCACCGAGGAAGTGCGATATCTGGACGGACAGGTTCATGTAATCGACATTCCTGTGGCACGAAATTATGTTCCGGTCTTCTATGTCTCAATTTCTTCTTATTCTGTGCGTCAGGGAGAGCCTAAGCACGAGTACGGAGAAGCAGATTTGGATAAGCCGAAAGGCTTCTACGGTGCGACACAAGTTTTCGTAAATCCTCGCGTCAAGTCATTCTCTGTAAAGGTCGAAAGCGCAAAACCTTCTTACAGGCCGGGCGAAGAAGCCGAAATCACACTGACTGCAACAAAAGGCGGAAAACCTCTCGCAAACGCAGAGCTTACTTTGATGGCGGTTGACCGTGGAGTTCTGGACTTGATTAACTATCATGTTCCAGATCCGATTTCTTTCTATTACAACACAAGTAACTTCCCTCTTCAGGTCTGGGGCGGAGATTCACGCGCTTATCTTATGGATCCTGTCACTTATGAGGTCAAAAATCTTAAGGGCGGCGACACGGGCGAAGATGAAAAAATGAACGAGCGGAGCGACTTTAACCCGACGGCTGTTTTTGAACCTATGCTTAAGACTGACGAGAACGGAAAAGTCACGGCACACTTCAAGCTTCCGGACACACTCACGACTTACCGGGTCACTGTTTTTGGCGTGAACGGAGAACTTCTTGCACTGCAGGAAGATGAAATTGCCGTCCAGAATCCGATAAATGTCCAGCAGGTTTTGCCAAGAGAATTGCGTGAACGGGACACTGCGGAGCTTGGAGTTCTTTTGACGAACCTTGATGACAAGGCTCACGATGTCACGGTATCACTTAAACTGCGTGAAAACGACAAAACAAAGGCCGAAGAAAACGGAATCACTTTGAAAGACGGAAAGGCTTTTGTTGACGGAAAAACTGAACACAAGATAAACGTTCCGAGCGGAGCAAACACGACAGTTTACTTCGATTTGGCAGCGGAAAAAGCAGGACTTGTAACTCTTGAATTTACAATTACGAGCGATATTTTGAACGAAAAGCTGGTCACTCCGATTAAAATCGAGCGGCCTTACATTTTCGAGACCGTTACCTCAACAGGCCAGATTTCAGAAAAAGAAGAAAGTGCTCTGGAGCGGGTCGTAATTCCGTCTTTTGCAAAAGACATGAACGGCTCTCTTTCGGTCACTCTTGATGCGACACGGCTCGGCTTACTCGGCGGGGCTGTTCAGTATCTTTTTGAATATCCTTATGGATGCCTTGAGCAGCAGAGTTCACGCGTTCTTCCTCTTTTGATTTTCGAGGATTACATCGACGTCTTCAATCTGCACAGCGAAGTCACGGACATCAAAAAATGCGTAAAATCTTACTTCAAGGAATGGAAAAACTGCCAGCACGCAGACGGAGGATTCGGTTACTGGCCTACTTCAAGCTATTCAAATCTCTTTGTCTCTTCAAGAATCGCTCATATCTATGGACTTGCAAAAAAACGAGGCTATACGGACAAAGAACTTGCAATCGACATCAATAAATTGTGCGATTACATTTACAAAGAGGCCACTTCTCTAGAAAAGAAAGCAGAGCTTAGAGTCAAAAAACAGGACGAATATGAAAGAATTGCACTTTACTACAACGACTATTGCCGCGCCTACAATTATTATGTCCTTGCCCTGAACGGAAAACCTGTCGCAGACACACAACTGAATGACATCATAAACCGTGACAGACAGGACATAGCGGCTCTGGCACTTGCAGGTCTTGCTTCACTTGAAAAAGACGGCACACTCTCATCCAACGCAAAAGAAGCGGCTAGAATCATAAGAACTTACGCAAGGCCTACAACCCGAGGAGTTGACATCACAAATCCGAATGCACCTCACTGGGCTTTCGCTTACTACGGAGACGAGGCCGAAAATCTTGCCCTGGTTTTGCAGCTTTTCACACAGCTCGACAAGGACGATGAAATCAACACAAGGCTGATCTATTCACTTTTGAGCAATCAGCGTGCAGGCTACTGGAAAAACACAGCCACAACAGCCCGAGTTCTGGAATCGATTTACAATGTAATCAAGACAAATAACCTCGACAAAACGAACCTTACCGCCACAGCCCTCTTCGACACAAAAGAATTTGCAAAAGGCGAGTTCAAAGGAGCGGCGGCAAAACCTGTGACAGTAGAAGTTCCGTTCGAGGAACAAAAAATCGCTTCGGCCCAAAAAGACACCGAGCTTCCACTGGAATTTAAAAAGAAAGGAAAAGGCTCGCTTTACTACACGACAACTCTTCGTTACGCAATCCCGGAAGAATTGCAGACGGCAAAAGACGCAGGACTCGGAATTGCCATGCAGCTTTTCGACAATTCCACAGGAGAAGAAATCAAGGCAAACGATGAGAACACCAACATTGAGCTTGAAAGCGGAAAAACCTACAAAGTCAAGATTACTCTTTCTTCAAGCTACGACCGTGACTTCATCGCATTGCGAGCCCCTGTTCCGAGCGGAGCTGAAATTCTGGACGCGACTTTCGTTACAAGCCCGGATGCGGCAGGAAACGCAAGCGGTCAGGGAAAATATTCCGATGACTACGATGATTACTCAGGCTACTTCTACGGAGGAGATCACTACATGAGCAATCAGGCGATTTACAACTCAGAAATCCAGTTCTTCTGGGACAGCTTCGGAAAAGGAAAGACAAGCGCAGAATTCAAATTCCGTGCTGTGCGACGAGGCGTATTTCCGACCCCGCCTGTAAATGCCGAATGTATGTATGAGCCGGAAGTGTTCGGACGCACAGGCGGTATTTTGTACACGATTAAATGATTTGTGAAAGAAAATTTGGACGCGAATGAACGCAGATAAAGGCGGATATTTTCGCAATTCTTTATTGAAGAAATTTTTTCTCATTTTGGGGCTCATTTTTGCCCTCTTCTCAGTTTTTTTTCTGACTCTGAGATTTTCGCCCTATCCTGCCCTTTCTGATTTTAAGAATCGCAGGATTTCCACACGGATTTTTGACTCTCAGGGAAAGCTGATTCAGATTGTGCCCTGCGAGAACGGAATCCGAAGGGAATTTTTGCCTCTGGAGAAGATACCGGTTTTCGTACAGTCGATTTTTATCGAAGCCGAGGACAAAAAATTTTATTCGCACAACGGAATAGATTTTGTGGCGATTTTGAGGGCGACTTTTCAGAACGCAAGCGAGGGAAGAACAGTCAGCGGAGCTTCCACAATCACGATGCAGCTTGCAAGAATCATAAATCCGCACCGGAGCCGAAATATTTTTGTAAAAGTGGTCGAATCCTTTGACGCATTAAGGCTTGAAGCCCGATTTTCAAAAAAAGAGATTCTTGAGCTGTACCTGAACTCTGTTCCCTTCGGCTTCAACACGGAAGGAGTCGCAAGCGCGGCCCGAACTTTTTTTGGAAGGGAACTCGAACAGATTTCCGAAGGGCAGGCGGCCTGCCTTGCAGTAATTCCGCGCCGTCCAAGCCTTTACAACCCGCTCTCTGAGCCTGAAAACTGTGCAAGGGCAGCAAGTGAACTTTATTCTTCTGTCAAAGATAAAGAAAACGCATTATATATAGAAGATTTTGAGCGGATTTGCAAAAATGCACGCTCTTTTTCATATCCTTTTGAAGCCCCGCATTTTGTGCGCTATCTTTCAAACCTTAAAGACTCCCCGATTGGAAAAAAGAGCGAAGTAAGGACAAGTCTTTTTTTGGACTTACAGCAGGCGGCAGAGGACATGCTTTCGCGAGCAGTTTTTGAATATTCTTCGAACAGGCTTTCAAACGGTGCGATTCTTGTCTTGGACACACAGACAGGAGCGATTCTGGCATGGGTCGGAAGCTCGAACTTTTTTGACGATGAGCACAAGGGACAAGTTGACGGCGTTCTTTCATGCCAGCAGCCGGGAAGCAGCATGAAGCCTTTTTTGTACGCGCTCGCATTGGAAAACGGATTTTTGCCAGCTTCTGTTCTTCCTGACATTCCGATGGAATTTGGTTTTGAAAATCTCTATGTGCCACAAAATTTCAACAACCGTTTTAACGGACCTGTGAGATTCCGGGTCGCGCTCGCTTCAAGCCTGAATATCCCTGCAGTCTGGCTTCTGAACGAGATTGGAATCGAAAAATACCAGAAAAGACTTAATTCACTCGGCTTCAATTCGCTCAAAGAACAGGACACGGGGCTTTCGCTTGCTTTGGGCGGAGCTGAGGTCTCGATTTTTGAAATGACACAGGCATTCTCGGTCTTCGCTCGTGACGGAAGATTCATTCCACTATGGGCGATTGATGATTTTGACTCAGATTCGGCCAGTACAAAGGATAAAACTCAATTCCCCGATTCAGAGAAATCAGTACAAGTCTTCGACACAAACACAGCCCGCATCATCTGTGACATTCTTTCGGACAAGGATGCCCGCGCACTCGGATTCGGCTACAACCAGACATTCCAAACGCCATTTCCGTCAATGTTCAAGACAGGAACGGCAAACCAGTACCAGAACATCACGGCACTTGGCGCAACGCCCCGCTATACAGTCGGCATCTGGATGGGGAATTTCAGCGGCGAGACAGTCATCGGGAAAACAGGAAGTTCCATCCCGGCAAAAATCGCCCGCGACATTCTTGTTATGCTCCAGGGAAACAAAGGCGAAGATTTTAAAAAGCCCGCCCAGTTCAAAAAGGTGCGTATTTGCTCGCTCTCAGGGAAGGAAGCCTGCGAAAACTGCCCTGACACAGTAAAAGAATATGTTCCGATCGGCGAAAAATCTCAGGAACAATGCGACTGGCACACAAAAAACGGCACAAGCTACCCCGCCGAATACGCGACATGGTTCCACCTGAAAAATCGCTCAGGAATTGTGGACGACAAAGGAAGCCCCCTTAAAATCATCTCGCCCCGAAACGGCAGCACCTTCTATTACGACCAGTCAATCCGCAAGGATCAGCAAAAGCTGGTAGTGGAAGCAAGCGGCGGAAGCGAAGAGACAGCAAGATTTTTTGTGAACGGAAGATTTTTTTGCGAAAGCAGAAGACCTTTCATTGCACAAGTGCCGATTGAGCGGGGGGAAGAAAAAATCTCCGTGCAATGCGGTGAGGAAAGCACGGAAATTGAGATTTTGGTGAAGTGAGATGCTGGGGGCGGAATTTTAAGCGCTGCTGTATTTCATGCTCTTTTATTGCTACTTTTGGTGAGTTTATCGCTACTTCCGTTCTATTTTTTTTCAGGTTCACCCTGGAGGATGTATGAGTCAAAGTCTATTCCGAAGGGTGTTAGTATTTTATTCTTCATATGCTTATTTCACCTATTCTTCCATAACTTCAATCAGAAAACTAACCGGTCTGAAGCCATCATTACAGCTTATCACAGGCGTGCTGAATGGGATTTTCGTATTTCTGCTGCAGATCCTTATAGTCTGCTTTACGGATTGCGGTAATTTTTATTTTGTGCATATAAAACTTCCTTCATAAAAATAATTATGATGCATATTTTATTCCAAAATAATCCAAAATTGCTTTCATGGCATCCTGGGCGGTAAGGCAGGTGTCACGCAGATAACCTCGTTCATTAGAATGACGAATTTTACGTTCAGGCTTTTTTGCAGCAGCAGGAATCTTCCAGGTTTTGCCTTCCAAAAGCGCACCCTCTACCCTGCCCTGAGCGCAGTAATTACGGGCACTGCGTTCACTGATTTGCCAGGCGAGAGCAGCCTCTTCTACAGAGATATATTTCACCTTACTCATAGGAAATATCATAGCATGTTATCGGCAATTTATGAAGTAAAAATATTTGCATATAAAGCTTATTTATTTTGCCGATACACGTGCTTTGCTTTGAATTTTAGGTGCTGAATCGTTACGATTTTATAAAATATGAAGCATTGTTTTTTAAAAAAACAAAAAAAATACCAGCACATATCGGCTGGTATTCTCGAAGCGTAATAAAAAAAGGTAAGGCCATCACTGAAACTCATTTGTTTCGTATCCGTCAATTCTACCCTAAACTATTCTACCCATTCGCTGCGCATTTTAAAAGGGGTAATCTCAATGTTCCAGGGAAGCAGGTTTTTCCAGTCTTCGGAGGTTTGAGCGTAAGGAGACTTTTCAAAAAGGCAACGAAGATAATCCTCAGGATTTTTACTGTTGGCTTTTGCGGTTTCAATCAGTGTAAAAATGAAGCATGTGCTTCTGGCCCCGATTCCGCTGCCGGAAAATAAAAAGTTTTTTCTGGCCATCACAAATGGTTTAACAGCGCGTTCCGCTGCGTTCGTGTCCGGTGTCAAAAATGAATAGTCCAGATAATTTGTAAGTTTGTCCCAGCGCTTCAGGCAGAAATTTATGGCTTCTGCGGTTTTTGAAGAGCTCAAAATTGCGGCAGTCTGCTGTTTTTCAAAAAGCCAGGAATGAAACCTGTCAAAGATGGGTTTGACTTTTTCCTGACGGAGCCTTAAGAAATCAGCTTCGGAAATTTTATTTTCCCTGAATAAATCCCGCAGTTTATTTTCAGCTGTAAAAATCTCCTCGTAAATCTTAACCGCTTTCTTTGCCGTTTTTGAGCCCGTAGCTTTTACTGCATCTGCAAAATATCGTCTTGCATGAATATTACAGTTTGAGTGAGTAAGTTTATGTTCAGGATGATTTTCGTTCCAGAAATCAACGGCAGAATCATAGCCTGAGTATCCGTCGGATTGCAAGACGCAGCCTTAAATCACTTTTAAGAGCTTGTGACTCTTGTTACAGAAAAGAAAAACTGATTCGCTGAGGACGTTGAGTTTCATTTCATTTTCAATAATCTGGGCAAGTCCTGTCACACCTTTCCGTAAATCTGTACTTCCCGGGCGCACGTATATTTTTGCATTTTCAAAATCAATTTTCATATCGATGCCAGAACTGTAAGAATATTTTTAAGCTGATGCTGTTCAAGATCCGCGGGAATTAAAATTTCCATCCCTGATTTTTTTATTCTGATGTCGTTTGCGGACGAAATTGCTGTTGTTTTGATTTCTACAAATTTTACTTCGTTTGTAGTCTTAGTCTGATGATGCCATTCGTAAATCCATTTTGACAATGTTTTTACGTTCAGCCCGTTCTCTTCTGCAAATTGTGCGTGTGTTTTTCCTGACTTTTCAAATTGTTCTAAAAGTCTTTCTTTTTCCGGTTTGGTCAGTATTGCCTTCATTTTCCACCTCGGAAACTAGTGTAATCTGATTAGGCAGATTTGTTTACGATGTTAGAATTGATGGATACCTTATGAAAACGGTTTATATATACATGATTTGTACAAAACCTGTTTTCAAGAAATAAGTGCCGATAAATATTTTACAGTTCTTCAGGGAAAAGAATGGACTGGCGGTCCGGTGTTTGATGATTATTGCTAGGAATTAGCTATGTTAGCGTCTGGTGATTTAATATGTGATAATTTTGCCAGCGCTAACATCTATATTTTCTTTTTTCAAACCACAATATTTCATTACATTTTGCTTGATAAATAAAAGTATCATTTTGTTTTTTTACAAAACTCATTATTTGGGTCATATTTGTAATACTTCTTTATAAATGCACTTAAGAACTCTTTCTCATGTGCCTTTAAATTTGCCTGTTTTAAAATGTATATATGAATTGCTCTTCCAATTGCATATCCTAAAAGTTTACAAGTGTCATCGTTCAATCTTGTCCTTGATACATCTGGATAGCAGTTTTCGGAAAAAATATTTATTTCAAAATTGGCAAGCATTAAAGGCATAATTAAAACTGGTATTGAAATGCTAAAATTTGGAATTCGAACATTTTTTACAAATAAATTACTATGATAAAAACTTGAAACAGTTCTCTTTTGTTCGATTCTTGAAAAATGATTATCATAAATATAAATTGGTTGTAATTTCGTTCGAATTAAACAAGCACAAGCATCATAATCAAGTTTTTTTTCAATGAATTTTTTTAGGATTCTTTTAAACTCTGAAGTATCACCATAACCTTTTATTTCTGCTTCCATATCAATAAAGTCATAATCATCGATATCATAAAACAAATTTTCATCGCCTATGTAAATACGAATAGGTTCATAAACAGCATGCTTCTTTTGTAAATATTCAAATGCAGAATCATTGTCATCCAAAATTTCTTGCGCCTGAGAAAAACATTCATTTTCATCATAATCCAGGGGATAAACATCAAAAATCTGCAATTCTTTATAAGAGTTAAGTAATCGATTTATCGAGTATGTAGATTTCGTATTTTCAGACCAATTAGCTAAATCCTCATAATCAATTATCATATCTGGAAAATATTCTGCATCATATATACATTCCCCTGTATTTTCAAAAGGTGAAAGAACAGAGTGAATACCATATAATGGAATATCTTCTTTCTTTGCAGAAAGTAACGGAAGACTACAAGAACATTCAACATTATTCAAATAATCAGATAAATTAATTCTATTCTTGGAATGTTGATTATCAAATGCAACCGCAGTTTCTTGCCCGTCTTCAGAAACAATGATTTTTATGCCTGTATCCTTGAAAGTTTCAGAAATATATTTGCGTATATCTTCTACTTTTGGAAAAACTTTCATAAAAGATGATTTTGCAAGAATTATTTCTGTTCCTGCCTCCGGCAAAGCATTTTCTTCAGACTTTTGGATTACAAATCTATTATTTTTCTGTAATCGAAGAACATTGCAAACTTTTGGTTCTTTATATGATGTCGTTTTTACACTTATACTATCAGACAACAAAAACGAAGAAAGAAAACCTATTCCATAGTGACTGATTGGTTTGTAAGTAAGCGATAAATCCTTAAAATCTGCAGAACGGTAAAAAGAATGTCCAATATTTAGAAAATAATTCTTTACATCTGAAAGAGTCATTCCAATACCATTATCTTGTATGCTTACCTTATCCTCTTCTATGACTATTTTTATTTCAGGAGTATATGCAATTTCATTTTTCTCAGCAATTTCTTTTCTTAGAGAAACTGCATCCATAGAATTCTGTATTATTTCCCTCAATGCTGACTTCTTATCGCTGTACAGATTCTCACCCATCAACAGATTTGAAATAGATATATAATCCATTAAGAATTGCAAATCAACTGAATCAAAACTGTTATGAGATATTTGATTCAATACCTTATCCTCAATAGTTAACTTATATTTCTCATCATCATTCGATAATAACGATTTTGCATTTTTTATTTCTTTTTCAATTAAATTAAAATAATGAAGGATTCCAAGGAAGATATCTGGTTCTTCACAATTTCCATAAAAAACTATTCTTTGATTTTCAATTTTATTATAGTTTGTTATCGAAAAATGTTTTTTCCATTCATCAGAACTTATTGTAGAAAGATTTAAAAAATTGAACAAATGATATGGAGTTCTTTTTGAATCAAAATCAAGATAATCTCCCAATCGTAATAAACAGGCAATAAAACGAGGATTTACAGTATCGTTTCCAAAGTATTCCTTTTGTTTTAGATTTTTTTCAATCCAAGAAAAATCTTCTCCATGAGATCTAGCAATTGTTGCTACCAAGTTTTTAAAATTTACAGAACCTTCATTATCGATATTAAAACAATCGTATTTTTCATTATGGTCATTTAAAAATTTTTCAGATCTTATATGATGTGTCTTTCTAATATCATCCTGTCTAGCAGAATCTAAATCAGCTTCAGTTTCAGAAACGACCATTCCAATATCATGAAATATAGCAGAGTACAACATAATAACAAGTTCTGTGTCATTATATTTGTCTAATGGTTGTGGCAATAAATCAACCATATAATCAGCAACTCTAGCAGAATGACCAATATCATGGTTAGTATAATTAGAAAACATAGCTGGTATGCGGGAAAGAAAACTTTGTGCATAAGCAGCAACATTATTTATGTTGGCACAATAGAAAGGATTTTTATTTAAATGCTTGTATATTTTTGTTTCTGTTATATCCATAGAATGACCTCTTTATATTTAATCTTTCATTTATAAATTAATATTCTTCAATTTTATATTTATTTAGATAATATGAAGTCATTTCATCAATTACAGGTTTCATTATATCCCCATAATCTATTAATGATTCTTCTACTTCTTGAACAGCCTTACGAGCAGTATTTTCTATTTGCCATCTCTTATTTAAAATATTTATATCAGCTTTTATTGTTATGCCTTCTAATACTTCTAATTGTTTTTTATATTCTTTTAATTCTTTTTCAAGATTTATAACTTTATTCTGATCAAAGATAATATATGCTTCTTTTTCTTTAAGTATTGATTTGAAAACTGTCATATACTCTGAAGTTTGTTTATTTTCGTTTTTTAGATTTTCGGATTGTATTATATCTAGACTTTTATAAATCCGTGTATAGGGATTATAAAAATATTTACTAATCATTTTGTCAATGTTTTGTAAAGGGTAAATATATAGATTATCATCATCTGTTAATTCTTCTTTTTTTGATTCTTTGGATAATCCATCCAATGTTTCATTTAATATTAAATTTGATCTAGAAGCTCCACAATTTTTAAGTATTTCTTTTTTGAAAACATATATAGAATTAACTATCTCTTCTTTTTCTTTTTGAATCTTAATGAGTCGTTCTTTTTTCTCTTGTTCTGTCTCTAATGCTTGTAATTTACCATACGCAATTTCATATTGATTATTAATGTCTGTGTATTTATCTTGTAATAATTTAATTTGTCTTTCTTTTTCGTTGATTTGATAAGAAAGTGCCTCATTTATTCTAGATGTTTCTTCTTGAAGTTTCATATTTTCAAGCGTCAATTTTGCATTTTCTTCTGATAACAATTGATTTTGAAAAGTAGGTTTTATATTTTTTTGATATTCAACGATTGCTAAAACGACAATTAATATCTGACATAAATTTGCACAAACAGATGTATAATTTCCAAATTTCTTTTTAATAGTATTCAAAAAGTGTTTTATTTTTTGTCTCATAATTAAATCCTATTATTGAATTATTAATTCTCTTTGACAGTATCAAATGATACTTTTATGGTCGTTTTCTCATATCTTCAAATTTTTTGATTTTATCTTTGTTATCCAAAGCAATAAAGAATTCCAAACATAACTGATAAGTATCATCGTATAATTCTTCTTTTTCAGGCTCTGATAGTTTTGCAAAGAACTCTTGATATGATTTACTAGCTGGATCTATATTGTTATGACGAATATTAAAATTATTAAATGCATAACTCAAATTTTCTGATACTTTATCACACACACCTTTTGCTTCTGATTTTCTACTTTCATAAAGATTTGCAAATTTTAGTAAGATTTCTTTCTTACCTTCGATATCTCCAGAAAGAGAATGATGATTATAATAAATAGTATTATAAGATAAATCATCATCTTCGATTATTTCAGCAACAGTTATTGCAGAAGCATTTTTTGGAACATAAGAGATTAAATTATCCTGTTCTAATGGCATATATCCCATTTTTTCTATAGAAACTTTTATTTGCTGATTTATTAATTGACAGATTCCGCCAAATTCATCAGGCAGGTTTCCATATATATCTGCGATAATATTTACGAGGTATTCACAAAATGTAACAAAATAATCTATGCCTACGGATGAATGATACTGTGAAAAAGTAAAACCATTAGCACTGTCAAAATCGTCTAAAGATAATGCATTATTTCTAAATGAAACATAAGGAAATAGGTTGTTAATTACCTCTCTTAAAGATGAGGTTTTCATATACACCGAATGTGGAGGTTCATACTTTATTTTTGTTTCATAAAACAAATTTTTTAATCGAAAATATTCCGTATTAATATCAAAATTTGCACTTTTTAGAATATCAGCAAAACTTTTTCTCATAAACCTTCCTCTTTATATAAACATCTGCTGCAACAAGGCTTTTTTGCGTTGCTGCCAGATGGTTACAACTTTTTGTTGGGTTTGGATTAATGAATCCAGGCTTGAAAGACAGTTGGCGATTTTTTGTTGTTCTTCTTTGCAGGGAATGGAAAATATCAATTGTTGCAAATCTGAATTATGAAGATGAACAATTGTTTTCCCTTGGGCAAGTTTTGCCATTCTTTTCTTTGGTTCGCCATTTGAAATACACAATGCTATAAATTCAGGAATATAGTGATTTAAATCAACTTTTATAATGTTTAAATCACCGCCCAAAATAATACCATTATGTTTTACGACAGAAGCTCGTGAAATGTCTTCAGCTGTTTCGCCCGATGCGGGGACAATTATTTCGTTTCCTACTGAAATAACAGAGTTTTTCTTTTGGAAGATTGTAAAATGAACTTGAAATAGTAAGAAAAGAAATACCCATACAAAGGTACATCATGTTAAGATGTTTTAACCACAAAACAAAAAAATAACAGGAGGTACCATAAGTATGG
>Ga0129306_1000962_pt1 | contig 37991 bp, 31 predicted proteins | sample P827metagenome_FD_94438 | JGI IMG/M metagenome (GOLD analysis project Ga0129306, IMG submission 94438) | Capybara group fecal microbial communities from Wisconsin, USA - P827 metagenome | ecosystem: Host-associated > Mammals > Digestive system > Large intestine > Fecal | place: USA: Wisconsin... | reverse complement strand
TTCTCTCCAGATCTTCCCGGGGAATCTGCCGATCCTCGTACTTACGAATGGAGCGGCGGTATTTTATCAGTTCAAATAGGTTCATACTTCTTTCCAGCATTGTGGATCAGGTGCGTAAAAATTATGGGTATAGCCGTATGTGACGGCCGGGCAGCCGCGGCAGAAGCGAAGAAGCTCACAACGGCGGCATTTCTCAAATTTCTCATACTTGCGGAACTTTTCCATCTCAGGCCCGGTCCAGATGTCGTAGAGCGGGTTTTCCCGCACATTGCCGACGATGCTGTCGAACCGCCGGCAGGCCATCACATCGCCGTTCGGGCAGATGGTGAAATGGCAGTTCCCACAGTTGCAGCCGTCGTAAACCAGGTTTTCGTCCAACCCTTCCGGAATCTTGAAGAGGCCGTTTTCGTAAAGATATAGCGTCCAGAGGTGATCCTTCAGGTTAAAGTACGTGCCGGAATCTTTGTACGCCTGATACTTCTTCCAACAGCGGTCCAGCACGTCCCGGTACTGGAGTGGAGTCAGCGCCACCGACTTCTCTTCCGAGGTGGGACAATATCGGCCGAAGGCAAAGACATCGGCCTTGTGGGCCACGACGGTGTCGATAATATCCTCCATCTGGTCCGCATTCACGGAAGAAACTGTGGTCATGATGGCCACCTTGATGCCAGCCTTGTGCAGGACCGCAATTTTCTCCAGGGTGATGTCGTAGGAGCCGGGCTTCCGCATCCAGTCGTGCGTTTCCCGGTTGCCGTCCATCGAAAGCTGATACTTCTCGCAACCATACTCCTTCAGTCGGGCGCAGAGTTGGTCGGTAAGGTGGAAAGGATTCCCCAGGATGGTGAAAGGGATGTTCCGCTCCTTCAGCATCCCCAGGATTTCCCAAATCTGCGGATGCAGAACCGGGTCTCCTCCAGTGATATAGAAATACGGCACGCGCTCCTCCATCCGGGAGCACATGTCCACGCAGTTGTCAATAACCCGACGGGCATCCGGCAGGCTGACGGTAATCAGCTTCGGATGCCCCTCGGCGAAGATGTAACAGTGTTTACACCGCTGATCGCAATAATCAGTGATGTGCCACTGGAATGCGAAATACTGCCGCATTACTTGGCTCCGCAGGCGCTGCCACAAGCGCTGGGCTCGGGCTCTTCCTTCTTGGGCTCGGCTGCGCCGCAGGCGCTTCCGCAGGCAGAGGGCTTTTCTTCGGGCTTTGCGGCACCGCAGGCGCTACCGCAAGCGGACTGAGCTTCCTGTGCGAAGCTCATCACGAATCCGGAAATATTGGCTCTTTTCATGATTGGAAAGGATTTAAAGTGAATAAAATATGGATTTGTACGCACAAATATCTACTTGAAGTGCTTCTGGCGGTCTGCCATGATTTCCCCAAAATGCTCGAGCGACCAGCCCAGCAGTTGGTCCAGCAGCGGCATCAGGCTCAAAGCGCGTTTCGTGAGTGTGTATTCTACCTTCACAGGCACAGCCGGTATTACCTTCCGGGCCACGAGACCGTCACTCTCCATGCTCTTAAGCGTAGTGGTGAGCATCTTCTGCGAGATGTCCGGGATAGCGCGGTGGATGTCGTTGAAGCGCATCGTACCGGTACTCTCCAACGTATAGAGCACAAGCAGCGTCCATTTGTCCATGATTCGCGAGAGCACGTTGCGGACCGGGCACTCCGGGAACATCGCATCCTTGATCTGTTTTCTGTCCATAATGGGTTACCTTTATAATCTTGGTTTCCTTTGGTTACTGCAAAGGTGCGAACTTTTTGATTATCAAACAAGAAGGCACTTTGCAGAGAGTAAGTTACGCCGAAGTAACCGTTGTTGAAAAACAATAGGTTAGCCGTGAAACTTTTTTTGAGAAAAATGTTAACAGGTACAGAGCGTTGAGCAAATGATTCATTCAGAAAAATGTGTCAAATCCGGAAAAACTCGTTGGAAAAATTACGGAAAACAATAGAAAACTCGTTGGAAAAATTACGATGATTATTTGAAAAGTCATTGGAAAAAGTGTAACTTTGTTCCCGGATAAAGTATCAGACTATGCTGAAAAGGAAAATTGAAGACGCTCTCATTGCGTGGAAAAATAAGCCCGGGCATAAGCCCCTGGTGATAATGGGCATCCGCCAGTGCGGAAAAACATATATCTCGCAGCACTTCGCTGAGCAGAACTACAAGAATGTCGTCTATATGAACTTCATCAAGCAGCCGGAGCGGATAGGTGCCTTCGTCGGATCAAAGGATGTAGACAGCATTCTGCTCAATTTGTCGGCGCAGATCAAAGGCGTCAAGTTCATCCCCGGAGAGACCTGCCTGATCTTTGATGAGATCCAGGAATGCCCCGAGGCCAGGACTTCGCTCAAGTTCTTCAAAGAGGACGGCCGCTTTGACGTGATTGCCACCGGCTCCCTGCTGGGCGTCCAGGGCTACGGCGATGAGCTCAAGAAACGGCGTCGCAAGATGGTTCAGAAGAAAGAGCTGGGCATCAACTCCGTTCCTGTAGGCAGCGAGGATATCATCGAAATGTACCCGCTGGACTTTGAGGAGTTCCTCTGGGCCAACGGTATGAATCCGGATGTCATCGAGGCTCTCCGGAAGTTCTACACGGAGGAAACGCCGGTTCCGGAAGGAATCCACGTGGCCATGAAGCAGTATCTGAACCTCTATGTCGCTATCGGTGGTCTCCCCGCCCCCATCAATGCGTTCCTGGCCACAAACAACATGAACGCCGTGAGTGAGGAATACAAGGGCATCCTGAAGGAGTACCGCGACGATATGGTCAAGTATGCTCCGGACAAAGACAAGCCCCATATCCGCGAGTGCTTCAATTCCATCCCCAAGCAGCTGGCCAAGGAGAACAAGAAATTCCAATACAGCAAGGTTAAGCCCGGCGGACGAGGTGAAACCTATCTGAGCTCCCTCCAGTGGCTGGAAGACGCCGGCATTATCTGCCGCTGCTACAATACAGATATCACCGACCTCCCGATGGAAGGCAATGCCAAAGATAATGTGTTCAAGGTTTACACGGCTGATATCGGCCTGCTCATCGAGATGCTGGGCTCTGGGACCAGGGCGGACATCCTGCAGGGCAACCTGGGAGGATTCAAAGGCGCCATCTTCGAGAATCTGATGGCTGACACGCTTCACAAGAAGCAGCAGAGCCTGTACTACTTCTTGAAAGATTCAGGCCTTGAGCTGGACTTCCTCGTCCGGATGAAAGGCGAATGTGTGCCGCTTGAAGTGAAAGCCAAGACGGCCCAGGCCAAGAGCGTCCAGACTGTCTTGAAGCACGCGGACAAATACCACGTGAAGCACATCATCAAATTCGGCGAATACAATGTCGGCCGGGAAGGCCAGCTGCTCACGCTCCCCAACTACATGCAGTTCCTCCTGGATCTGGAGCCGGAAGAAATCGTCCTCGAACCAATCGACGTGGACGCCGTCAACGCCTTAGCAAAGAAGATCCTTGGCTAATGGTTGTTTATACTTGTTTTGTGGCGTCTAAGCTACATAACGAAAAAAGTGATATACGAATAGGTGTATAGACTGAACAATACTCATTAATGCAAATAATGCCGCAACTACACCTGTTTCAAACAACAAAGTTCGTACATTAATACCTGGTTTTAGAATAGAGGAAATATGGTCGCAGAGGATACTCAAACGAAACAGGGTAAATGGCCTTCTCCCTTCGCTTATTATAGGGAATTACGGCCACAATACTTCTCAGACACTGTCGTTAGATACGAAGTCCCTTTAACTCAGGAACTGTTCGATCTACAATTAGCTCTCCTTTCAACCAAGAAAATGCAGAGCGTCTTCGAGAATTTTATTGTAGCTATTGCCAAACGGAATATTACTCCTAACATTAAGCCTCAAACGGGACCAGATGGTGGGGGTGATGGAAAAGTCGATGCTGAAACTTATGAGGTATCAAATGATATTTCAGACAAATGGTATTCTGTTGAAGACACCGCAAATGGAAAGGAGTATTGGGCCTTCGCCATAAGTTGTAAAAAACAGTGGAAGCCCAAGTTGATTTCAGATGTGGCCAAAATTGTCGCCACCAATAGAGGGTATACCAAAGCTTTATTCTTCACAAACCAATACGTTAAGTCGAGTACTCGCGCTAATGTAGAAGAGGACCTTTCTAAACAATACGGTATTGTTGTGAAGGTTTATGACGCCAATGTCCTATCAAAATGGGTCTTTCAAGACGGGGGCATTGAAATCGCTCTTTCTACGCTTGGTTTCTCTGATGAGTATAAGCAAAAGACTGAAATTGTGGGCCCGAATGATAAGGTTCGTCGAGAAAAACTGACACGAATTGAGCAGAGCATTCTTCGTCACGTTGAGGGGCTTGATACCCAGTATGTCGACGATCTTCATGAAGCTTGTATTCTGAGTAGAGGTCTCGGGGAGCCCAGAACAACAATAGAAGGGCTATTCCAAAGAGCAATTCGGGAATGCAATAAACACGGCTCACAACAACAACTGTATATTATTGTCTATGATCATGCATGGACAAGTTTCTTTTGGTTTGATGATGTTGATGCCACCTATAATGATTATCTGGTTCTCAAATCACTTATTGAGGAGCACTGTAATGTAACTCGCATTGAGAAGGCAACGAATCTTCTAACAAATCTCATTAATGCCGCCAGGGGTGATTTTTTTGATTCAAAATTGCTAATTCCAGAGTTCCAATATATCAAAGACCTTCAAAAGAAACTTGATGATAATCCTGACAAGCGTTCAAGTGCTCTGTATCTTGCTATTTATATCCAAGAGCAAAAACTTATTGATTGTTTGATTCATAATAAGCCGTTTGAAGAGGAATTGCTTGCCATTAAACCCTTATTGCTAGAATCAGCGGCCCATCTCGAAATTAGTATCGAGTCACATTTTCGGGTAATTGAGATGTTATCCGGTTTCATTGAGGATAACGAGCAATTTGAGGAGTTAATAGATGAACTTGCAGAAATTATCGCGGATAAACGGTCGAAAGCCGAGGCTGCAAGAGTAAGGCTCTCCAGAGCTGAAACCCATATGGAGAAAGGGCGTTGGTCAGCAGCAATCAAGCAATTGGGTTTTTGTGTATATGCCTTTGAGCAAGAATCATGTATGACTGAGCTCGTTAAGTCCTCAGGCTACATGGGATCGGCCCTTAATAATTTAGGCCTTCCATATAGCGCCGAGGCCTATCTCGTTAAAGCCGCCTCATTCCTTATTCAAGATTTCTATCATTCGGGAATCGTTCCACATTTACTTATAACTGTCCTCCATGAGTTATGTGGGATAGAACTTAAACTAGGTAGAATAGTGATGTACCTCAATTGGTATGAACTCTTATCCGTAGTATCGAATAACGCTCAGTTTAATGAAGAGGAATCCTACAAGACTAATTGCGCGCTAGATGATGCTGCATGGGTATGTCGTTTTGCGGTCAGCAATCTTAAAGATGCTTATATTGCCAAGCTGCCAGATGTTCTTGACCGAATGGGTATGTTTAATTCATCAGAGTACCTGAAATATGCTTTAGGATACCCTGAGGATGTTGATGACAGTTGTATCGCTACTATTAAAGAGATAGCTGATTCCCCCAAATTACGAGAACAACCGGTTTTTAGTCAATTTCTCGATAAATTGAATATCTCAATCGAAGGAGAAGCGTATGCCAAAACCACTGTTAACAATTTCACTATTACCATCTATTACAAGAATGACCCGAAAGTTCAACGTATAGCAGAATTATTCCTCGCGTCTATTGAATCATTTATGGCGACCTCTGAATTGTTTGAGATTATGCCCGTTAATGATCAAATACTTATCATTGTTACTCAAACCAATGATAAGTCAGACCTGCAATATCGAAAAGAAAGCAATGACTATGAACTTCGTTTGAATCCAGCTATATTCGATGATAAGATTTGGTGGAACTGTCTGGTGAAATTGATAGCCTATATGTTAAGTAATAACGCCGTAACACGTGAGCCATTAGAAGCTATGATTGAGAAAAAACAACATGGTGAACGGTTAATGGATAGAATCTCTGTTCTCCAACGTACAGAGATGGCTTTAAACAATGTATTAGGTCAGACATACAAGTATCGACTTGAGGATTGGTGCCATGATTCCGATAAAATATATACGTATAGAGGGAAGGCTGATTCATTTGAGAATAAGTCATTTAGCAATATCCAGCAATCCACTGTTGCGACATATACGATTAACTCAAATATGACTCTTTGGAATGATGCTGGTTGGCGAGGGTGTTTCTTTATGATTGACCAGCAGTTTCAGAATCCCGCAATATTTGGGTTATCCTTTCTTAATATAGATAATGGGAGAAAAATAGTCGCCGAATGGAAGTCAAAATATAGTGTCACGGTTTACATAATAAAAGGGATTAATTCACAGCACCCTACTTGGTATAGAGTCTGTATTGCGCCGAATGTTAATATTGAGAATCAATCTATTGGGAGGTATTACACAACCATGTGCCGGAGTCATACAATGACACCTGATACAAATGAAAATCTTAATCGGTTTGAGTATCAATACAGACGATTCGGAGGATGTTGGTTAATGGCTGTCGCCATCAAGGAAGATAATTCTTTCGATATGCCCTCCTCGTTTGATAGTGCATTTAAATTCACCAATGTTGTAATACGTGATGCCTATCAGATTGATTCCTCAGACCCGGCACGTGTAGCATTAAGACCAGATGATGCTCCATATATTCCAGATGATCGTACTGAGGATGCTCCCGTGCTAAAGGTTTTAGAAGAAATGAAAGGCATCATCCGGAATAAATAGTAAAACAACGTTAACGACAATCATATCGGTCTCCTGAACATTTAGTATGACTTGCTCTTACGTTCCATAGAAAGCACGTATATTTGCAAAGACTTTAAAGATAGCTTTTTATGGCAGAGAGCAACTACTGGATAGAGCACTATGTATCCTATTCATCCGCAAGGAACTCCGGCGTGCACCAGGTAACCAAAGACTACGAGATCGAAGTATCTGATTCTGTAGATTTCAATCCTATGATTGACGTATATGTCGCACGGAATAAGAAGCTTTCCATACAAGTACCCAAATCAAGCAAATATCATAAGATCAAACGGATTCAGGAAGCTGATTTCTTGCAGTACTTCAACCAGACTCTTTATAGGCTGGACCATTTAGAGACCTCAGGTGGCGAGTACTACATCGATTCGGAAGACTACGCTGAATACTATGAATTGCAAGCTTTCATTGAACAGCCTCATATTAACATCAAGTTGCGCGTAAATCATGGCGCTGACATGTTTGACTGCAGAATGAGTATCTCTCACTCTTTCAGCTACAGACCTGGTGTGCGAAGGAAATATGTTCAACTTCCGGAAAGCACCTTCCGCCAAGTATTCAACCTAATGCTTAAATATTGCCATGAACGAGACGCTTACGTACAATTTCAGGACACCCTCTTCGCCCAGGTGCAGGCTCTTATTTGCAGCGGCAAGTCCATCGGCGGTCTGGTTATCGATGCAAACAAATACTTCGACAAAGCAAAGTCCGAAATGATCGAGCGCCGCAAGAGCATCGAACTCCGCCTGGTCAGCGTTGACGAACCACCCCAGAAGCGCCGCGAGCTGCGCGCCGAGATGAAAGGTATCGACTTCTGCATCTCAGTCCTGGATGCCAACAGATAAACTTACCCTCTAACCCGAGAGAATCTTACCCTGTAAACCAGAAAACTTCCCCTGTAAAGCCAAAAGGTTTCCCAGGACCTCCGCGATGCCATCGGTACCCAACGTGGTACTCTCCCCCATTTTTCGGCATAGTGGAGGTCTCCGACGACCGCTCACAACTTCAAACAAACGCCAAAAAGCACGAAAAATGCAGTTTTTTCAACATTTTTCTTGCTTTGTTTTTGTACCACGATTCTTTGCGATTTCCTGGACCACATTTGGACCAAGGTGCGCGCAACCTATTGATTATCAATAATACGCACTTTCTGCATCGGAAAATAGAGCACCTGTAGAAAAGCGCTTTTATCCATCACTCATTTCTTCCCTACCAGCAAAGCCGACCCGGACAGCCCCATCCACTTGGCTTCCCACGAGGACATAAACCGGCCGTTATCCGTGGGAACGAGCTCCGCCCGTTCATAGCCGAGCTCATAGAGTTTCTTCACGAAGGACTGCATGTCGCCGTATTTGTCCTTCGAGAAGATATCGTGGATGGCGAAGGTACCTCCCTTCTTCAGTACGCGCAGTGTCTCAAGCAGGATTACCTGACGGTCACGGCTAGGTATGTTGTGATAAACGTAGTTGGATGTGACTGCATCGAAAGTCCCATCCGGGAAGTCCAGCTTCAGTGCGTTCCCTTGAGCGAAGTCGGTTCTCTCTGCCACACCTTCTGCAAAGGCATTATCCTCGCAGAGTTTCTTGCTGAAGGAAGCGTATTCAGCCCCCCAGCGGTCGATGCCTGTCACCGTGCCCTGCGGGTTCCGCTTGGCCACGGCGTTGGCCAATGCTCCGCTGCCGCAGCCCACGTCAAGGCATCGGCCCCCCTCAGGCAGCTTGACATATTCCGCAACGCCGTCGATGATCTGGCGGGACATTTGCCGACTCCCGTCATAAGAGAATGCCCGGTACATCAGCACAGTCCAGACAGTCACGCCGGTCAAGACCAAAGTAAGGATCAGCAAGAGGATCTTTAACCAGCCGACATCGATAATCAGAGTGAGAGCCATGGCCACGGCTGTTGCTGCCGCGAAACTCCAAATCATGCCTTTCGGCATCTCCAATTTTTATAGTTCGGTTTCATATTCAATGATGATTGTTATATGCTTTTGGTGCGCCCCCAGACATCTCCCCTGCGATGCTTCACAAAGCGGAAGTCGCAGCAGTCGCCGCCCTGGCAGAGGGTGCGGGTGCGGATGAAATCAATGTTGTGGAGATTGCCGTAGTTGATGATGTCGCTGTGGCAGAACATGGGGCCGAAGCGCTCCAGAACCCCGTGTTTGGAGAATATATGCTTATACAGGCACTCCAGCGTTTCGAAGTGATAGTACTCCTTTGGGTCTTCCGGATGCCAGGCATACTTCCATCCCTTTCCTGAACCATATTTGAAGCCCAGAGGAATAATCTTGCGCATCACCGACAGGAAGAAAGGCAACCTGGACATCTTCTGGAACTTCTCCGGAGTGAGGGCTGCCCACATATGTGAAGAAATCATCTCAAAGGCCTCTTCGGCAGTCTTCCCGTTCCGTCGTAACACATCATCGATTGCGATGGTCGGGAGGATATTGCAGAAGTGACCATAGTTTCCCTTGTCCTCATAGTCCCTTTCTTCCTCGATGAGTTCGGCCATCCTGACAAGGATTTCCTGTTGGATGACCGGAGAGAGTTTTCCATAGAGAACGGCGTAGCGGCCGTTCACAACCATATTCAGAGGTTCGTAGACTCTTTTCATAGGTTGGAGGCCGATTTCTTCAGCGTGTGTTCTGCAAGACGCATGGCGAGGATAGCAACGGGAATCGTCAGTACCATAACGACAATCATCACCGGAATATTGTTGATGACCGGAATCATCAGCTGGTCATATCCAGCGGGCATTTCTTCTACGGCTGCGGCAAGGGAGCCCTCCGTGTCTGTCCACCAGTGGGAGATGTAGGCGAAGAAGGAGAAGGCAAAAGGAATGAAACTCCAGCGGACGCCTTTGATCGAATCATATCCGAAGATCTTCCTGAGCAGTTCTGCCAGTGCCGTTATGACAAGCGTCGCGATCATATAGCCAGAATCGGCTTCGCCTGCAATCAGGAACAGGACGAGAATGAATCCGTTCAGCGCTGTCGCCGCCCCGAAACCTCGGATGATGGAGCACGTGTATAGATAGATGAAAGCGAATATCAGGGGCAGAAGCGCCCCGATGTACGCATAGCATGCCGGGTGAATGGCGCCGCTTGCGGCACCGAGGATGAATGTTAACAGATAGGCAATTGCCATCAGAATGATTTTGAATGCTGGTTTCATATGCTTTTAAACTTTAAATGTTCCATTCAAGTGCTCCTTGCTGGATATCCTTCATCCGCTTGTAAAATCCGCCGGAAGCCGTAAGTTCCGCCGGAGTTCCGCACTCTTGCACCTTGCCTTCCTTCAAGACTACAATCTTGTCGGCCCCGGCTACGGTGCGCATGCGGTGAGCGATGATGATAACGGTCTTGTCCTTGACCAGTCGCGAGAGTGACTCCTGGATGAATGTCTCGTTCTCCACGTCCAGGGAAGCCGTGGCTTCGTCCATCAGGATAATGGGGGCATCTTTCAGGAAGGCGCGGGCGATGGAGATCCGCTGGCGCTCTCCTCCCGAGAGTTCACTGCCGTTTTCACCGATCATCGTATTCCATCCTTTCGGCAGTTTCTCGGCGAAGACATCCACGTGGGCCAGCCGTGCGGCCGCGATGACCTCCGCTTCCGAAGCATCCTTGCGGCCGATGCGGATATTCTCCAGTACGGTGTTGTTGAACAGCGTAACGTCTTGGAATACGATGGAATACAAGCCCATCAGCGTCTCAGGGTCTATCTTGGAGATATCCATCCCGCCCACCGTGATGGTGCCGGAAGGGATGTCCCAGAATCGGGATGCCAGGCGCGATATGGTGGTCTTGCCGGAGCCCGATGGGCCAATGAGCGCGGTCACCTCCCCCTGCTTCGCAGTGAATGAAACTCCGTCCAGAACAGTCTCAGACGAATCATAGGCAAAACAGACATCCTTGAATTCAATGTCATAGCCTTTGTTGGAAAGGGACTCCTCTCCCCTCTGCTCCGGGTGATTGAGGATTTCGTCCATGCGTTCCGACTGAATGCCCAGCGATACCACGGCGCCCAGGTTGATAAGCGAACCGGACATCGGGTCGTACAGACGGGACGCCACCAACAGGAACATGAAGAGCGTCAGCACGTCCAGACTTCCGGCGGAGAGCAGCATCGCACCTACCAGCGCGATGGTGGCGATGCCCAATCTCAGGACCATCTGCCCGCTCACCACGAAGATGGCGACGCCCAACTCGGCCTGGATGGCCCGTTTCTCCACAAGGTCGATGCGGGGCCAAAGCCCCTGCAGGTATTTACTCTCCGCATCGTTGGCCCGGATGTCCTGAAAGGCCTCCAATCCCTCCTGAATGCTGTCGGCCAGCGCTACCTTCGCCTGCACATTGCGGCGATTGAATCGGTTCTGGAACTTGGATGAGAAGAGGACGATGCTGATGGCGACAGGTATTACCCAAACGGCGGCGAGCGCCATTCTCCAGTCGAAGAAGAAAAGACTGATGCCGATGAGTGTCGTGGAAATCATCGACCCGATGAGATCAGGCACCCAGTGGGATGTTCCCGTTTCAATTGTGGCCGCATCGGCCATGATGGTGCTGGTAAGGTCGGCCAGATCCTTCTTGCCGAAGAAGGACAGCGGCAGGCGGCGCAGTTTCTCCGCCAGGGAGATTCTCCGGCGGCCGCTCTCCAGATACACGGTGACGAACTGATAATTGTACTTGACGTATTCCATGGCAGCCACGGCCAGCAGGCAGGCGCCGATTTTCCAGACATACCCCCAGGTATTCAACGCGTTTCCTTCCATCAGGTCTTTTACCAGGTAGAACATAAGCCCGACGGGCAGCATGAGGACAATGTCCATCGCAGCGCTGGCAAGGCTGGATTTCATCAGGTCTTTCGCACCCTGACGGGTAAGGGCATATTTATGCCGAAGGGTTTCTATGATGCTCATTTGATGTTCCATTTGACAGATTCCACATATTGTTTCCACATAGCGGTGTATTTGCCGCCTTTCTCCAGAAGAACTTGGTGCGAGCCGCACTCCGTCACGCGTCCTTCCTCCAGCACAAAGATGCGGTCGGCTCCGGTCACGGAAGAGAGCCTGTGGGCAATCATGATGATGGTCTTGCCGTCGGCCGCCATCTCGGTAAAAGCCTGCTGCACACGGGTTTCATTATCCGGATCCGCGAAAGCCGTGGCCTCGTCCAGAATAACGATGGGCGTGCCTTTCAGCATCACGCGGGCGATGGCCACGCGTTGCTGCTCGCCTCCGGAGAGATAGGTCCCCTGTGTGCCGATGACGGTGTCGATGCCATCGGGCAACTTGGCCAGGATATCATCGCACTGGGCCTTATGCAAAGCCTCGAGGACTTCTTCACGGGTCGCGTCAGGCCTGCCCAGGCGGACGTTCTCGAAGATGCTCGTCTTCAGCAGGCGGCTGTCCTGGAACACAAAGGAAATACGGTCCATCAGATCCTTTTTACGGATAAGGCGGATGTCCACGCCGCCCAGGGTGATGGCCCCTTCCGTCACGTCAAAGAAACGGGCGATGAGGCTGGCCGTCGTGGTCTTTCCGCCACCGGAAGGGCCCACGAAGGCGATCTTCTGTCCGGGCTTGATGTCCAGCGAGACGCCGTCCACCGCAAAGCGTTCGGCTTCCGGATAGCGGAAACGGACATCCTTGAGCTGGATCTCATTGTCATCCGGCAACTTGGCATCCGAAGAATCTGAAAGCGGATCGATCGCCAGGATCCGTTCCGTCTTGTCCAGCGCATCAGCAACGATCATCTCGTTCTCGCTGGCAAACATGATGCGGTTCAGGGTAACGGCGATGGCCGGGGTGACGATGATGTAATACAAAAGGTTCAGCAGGAACTCGGGCGAATAAGTCCCGTGCTTCACGACGATCAGCGTCATCGCGATAAGCACCGCAAAGGAGGCGTTGACGAAAGTCGTGTAGAGGGTCATCGGTCGCCGCAGGTCGATTGTATAGGCGATCACCCACTGTTTGTATTGGTCGATGGATTCCTTGAAGCGCTTGAAGGAGAAGACGGACTGGCCGAAGGTCTTGACCACCGGGATGCCGCGGACGTACTCGACGGCCTCGTTGGACATGGCATCCAGCGCCGTGTTGTATTCCCCCAGTTTCCTTCGGAGCGTAGGGCCCGTCATCAGGGTGACCATCACGATGATGGCCATCAGGACCGTTCCCAGGCACAGAAGCCCCATCCGCCAGTCGAACAGGAACATCAATACCGCAAGCCCGGTCATCGTGGCGTACATGCCGGCTTTGTCCGGAAGTTGGTGAGCCAGATAGGTCTCCGTGGATTGGGTGGATTCCTGCACCCATTTGCGCACCTTGCCGCTCCCCAGTGCATCCAGGAAGCCTATCGGCAATGTCATGATATGCTGCATCAGCGCCTTGCGCATATTGGCGGCAATCCTGAAAGCCGCCAGATGCGAACACATCAGGGCGCCGAAATACACGACGATCGTGGCGATGGCAAAGGCCACGGCCATCCAGCCGTAATGGGCGATGCGGCTGTAATCTCCGGTTATTACATCCCGCAGGATGGCCCAGATATAGAGGAAAGGGACCAGGGCGAGCAACTGGCTCACGCCCGAGATGAACAATGACAGGTAGGTCAGCACCTTTCTCTTCCCCGCGTATGCGAGGAGAGGTTGCAGAATCGGTTTCTTCTTATCCATAAATCGTTTCCAATAGTGAACAATGTTTCATTTTGTTCCAAAACAAAAACGGCCGCCTCCGTGGCGACCGTCAAATCTGTATCATCTTTCTCCATCCTATGACCTCGAATTGGATATAGTCCGACAGGACCGACCGGACCTCCTCTTCCGTCAGGTCGTGCATCAGGACCTCTTCAAGCAGGGTGAACATCCAGACGTTGTTCAGGTGAACGAAGAAATCGGACACATCCGTATTGATCTCAGGATGCTTCGTTTTCATGGCCCTCAACCAGTCAAGGACAAGTCGTGTAGCCTTCTCGACGTAGTATTCCTTATATCCTTCCAAGGATGATCCCTGGGATTTGAAGAGCAAAAGTTTCAGGAGATTCCGGTATTTGCGGATTGCGTCCAAGTACTCTTCCAGCGTTGCTTCCACATATCCTTCTTCCTGCATGCTGAAGATGTCAGCGCCCTTGATTCCGTGATGTTCATTCAACATGGACTCCAGTGTATCGGTCGCCGGTATCAGCAGTTGACGGAACAGTTCGTCCTTAGAAGCAAAGTAGTGGTACAGGTTGCTCAGGTTGATTCCCGCTTCCCGGGCGATGTCGCGCGTGGTAGTCTCCCGGAAGCCCTTCTTCAGGAAGAGTTTCTTCGAGACCTGGAGTATCCGTTTACGTGTGTCTGTCTTGAGCGTCTGCATAGGGAACAATGCTCCTTTTTCCAGGGCAAAGGTACGCTCATTCCGCTTTCGGGGCAATCCCTATTTGTTGTGATTCGGGGCACTCGCTTTTCACGAAGTGCCGGTAATCAGACCCCCACGTGCCAACGGAGTACGTTGTCCCCTCCCGCTGCCATTCCATTTCCTTGGATGTCAGCTTCACAACCCGCTTCGCCCGGAATCCTCTCATCTCCCGTGTTCTGACGGAGATGGAACTTGTCCGTGAACTCAACGAAGGTATCCCCCGCGTATTCAAGGAGATGAAGGAAGCCGGACTCCCTGAGCCGAAGATTGTGGAGGCGGCTGCCAATGTGACGGTTATCCTGTATAACGGGAAAACTGCAAACACTTCTGACAAGCCTTCAGACAACCACTTACCACAAAACTTGTCTGTAAACTTGTCAGAAACTCAACAGAAGATTCTCAGAATGATTGCTGAGAAGCAGTATATAAACGCCACTCATGCTGCAGAAATACTTAAAATCAGTCGCATCAGACGATTTTGCATTGAACCTCGCTCCAGTTGCAAAGCCGGAGCGGGATTCTTTGTTTTTGTCCCCCGACCGGATGACGGCCCGACAAAAAAAATGTCCCCTCAAAAATTTCGGGGACAGCAGGGGGACAAAGATGAAAAGGTTAAATAGTTAAAGTATTTATTTACAATAAGTTATTAAATTCTCATATTTCCTGCATCGGAAAATAATCGCCATAATACGTTGTGTATCAATTACTTGCTTAGTTATGCAAGTGCAGTTTTCAGTATCTTTTTCTGCTAAAATTTACAATCGTTTTCCGATAATAAAATAGCGATTAACAATATATTTCTCACTTCCCAATTGAACCTATACAGAAAATGTTGCCGAACATTTCTGCGGTACTGGTTTTCGGTTACTTTTTCCCTGTTTAAGGACATAATAAAGTCCTGTTTCTTTGCGTGCCAAATCGCTCTGTTCTCCGTCCCACCCTATCACTTCAGCTACAGCCTTTCTCAGTAGCGTCTTTTATCACTATTGCCGCAAAAACTGCTATGTTATTTGGTTGATTTCTAAAACCAAATATCATGAAACGAAAAGAATCAGTGATCGGTGGGCTCGACAGGATAATGTCGTCCCATCAAGCATCGGCTCTGCTGGGGATACCGGCAGACGAACTTCTCCCCTATTTCCTTGCGCAGGATGCCATTTCACTGCGTAATCTCCTGAAAAGGATCTGCCGGTCCAATCCTGTCTACCATTTCCCAATCATTGGCGAAACTACTTACACTCTCAAGGGAGTTATGTCGACTATTGGGAAAGGTCGTTGTTGGACGCTGGAGTTTCCGGCAAGGAATAATGTCCGCAACTGGTGCGTTGGAGTTCATTACTTGCATTCCAAGTCAGATGTCGATTTTGCCTGGCAGAAGGAATCTCCCCTCTGGTCCGAATGACAAACTATTACCTTCCATTGCTTCCGGCACACCTTTGCGATGAGGCTCCTGGACAAGGGTGTCGATATCCCGACCATCGCTTTCTTCCTAGGACATAAGTTCCTTGGTAGTTCCCTGACCTACCTCCATTGCACTAAGGAGCATCTGGAAGAGGTCATTGCGAAACTTGAGAGATAATGACTTATTTGTGATTCAACTCGCTATTAATGGACTGCCGCCACCTTGATCCGAGATGACGGCAGTTCTATTGAATAAAGAACACTCTTACTTCCGTATCGCGATGTACCCGCTCTCGTCAATCATATCAGCGCCTTTATTTGTAAAGAGGAACTGGTAGAGTTTGTATGCCATACTTTCGGGACTTTCGGTCTTGCGGACCGCGGCGTAAATGCTTGACACAAAAGGATACTTATTGTTCCTCAGCGATTCCTTGCTGGGCGCCACGCCGTCAATAGAAATCATATCAACTCTCATTAAATCGCGGACCATCGCCGTGCAGTAGAAGAATGGCGTGTAGCCGATTCCATACTCATCGACTTCAAGTTGCAGGTATGGCGAGGCCATCTGTGAGCCGATGATTTCATACATATAGGTCTCTTCGGTTCCGTCAATCATTCTCAGTCCATCCATAACCAGGGTTTCCATCTTTTCCTGGCTGCCGGAATCTGCATTGCGGATGTACGGGGTGATGGTATGGTCAACACCTCCGACCTCCTTCCAGTTGGTAATCTCTCCGGTATAGATCTTCCGCACCTGATCTGCTGTCAGATTCTTGACAGGGTTCTTGGGGTTGACGATGAACACCAGTGCGTCAATGGCCAATGGAGCCGTCTCCAGTTCTACGCCCAATTCTTCAGCCGATGCTTTTTCATTCCTGGAAATATCTCGGCTCGCGATAATCACGTCCGACTTGCCCTCAATAAGATTCATATAGGCTCCGTGCGTGCCGCTGCAGAGGTTCTTACTCTGATAATCGTTCAGTGAGAATGGCGCCTTTTCTGAGTATAGATCCGGATTAATGAGATAGACCCTTCCGCCCAACCAGTCCTGTTCCCATTTGTAGGGAACGCCCAGGAGTTTGTATGCTACTAGATCTCGTGCCGGTTTTGTGCTTGTGGAGCAATCCGTAAGCGGCCAATCTTCCAACTTAATGCCCTTTAGGTCTCCTTCAGGATTATCAATGCCGTTACAACCACTCAGCATTGCGACAAGCGTCGCAATGCATATTATTCTTTTAGAATTCATTCTCGTACCAATATAACTCTGGACTCCCTCAAATCTTGCGTCCAAAGTGGACAAAAATCTTTACATCCATAGCCTTCCCATCCTTTACAACTCCGCCAATCTTCGTTCTTTCTAGCTGAAAGCCATCCCGCAGATCTTCCGCACGGCCTCCGTACCGATGCCCTGGGACCAGAACGGCGTCAGGATCATATAGCCAATCGACCCGGCTGCTCGGTTCTCATCGGCCATTCTCTCCACGGAAATGCTTCCGACGATCTGACCGTCCGCCACGATGGCCCGCCAGACGCCCTCTTTGCCGTCATTCTCCGCCACCATCCCAAGCCACCAGTCGGCATCCGCCTCGGTATAAGGATACGGCAACCGATCCGACAGAAAGGTCCTGTCAACGGCATTGCAAAGTGTCATTAGCGCTTTCCGGTCAACTGAGGTCCACTTATGAAGGTCAAAGGTCATATTCAATTCAAGCCAAACTGATTGATTGCAAAATTAGACATTATCACCCGCATTGTCAAACTCCGTCTTCATCTATCACCCAATGTTATCCGTGTCCATCATACCTATCTATAAAGAGGATGACAGGTAGTCAAAGATCCAAACAAAACCTCACTACCACCTCCCTCGGCCTCAAATACGTCAAGGTATAGGACTGCATCGCGGAGGAGATGTGCACCCGTTCATATTGCGACGTTCCCACCAGGTTGCGGCCCGCCAAAGACAGTTCCCACCGGTCCGCCTTGTAGCTGAGCGATGCATCACAGAACCAATTTACGCCGAATTCCTTCTCGCTGCTGTGGTACAATTCGTTGTACAGGGAAACCATCCACCTCTTGGCCGGCAGGAAGTTCAGTTGCATCCGATGCTCCCAGTCATTCACGCTGGCCGTCGCTTTCCCTTCCACGCTTCGCCTGGTCATCTCAAGCAGAGAGCCGCCCTCCACTGTCATCCACCGGGCAGGCCTGAAAGAGTAATCCAGGGATACTGTGTATGCGGCTGTCCTGGCATCCGCCACCTTACCGGCCGACAGATAGCTGTAGTCGCTCAGCAAGGCCGATCCGGAAAACCCGATCACCGTCCTGCACCAGGAAAATGATTTAGAGATCCTTCCGTTCAACAAATATGTGTTTGCGTCATACTTCAGGCCGCTTGCCTGTTGTATATAAATGCCGGAATTGATGGCATTGGCATAAAGCAGATTACCCTTGCTCCGGGTAAACACCGGGTTGATGCTGAAGAATAGGCCATAAACCGGATTCCTGTAAGAGTACGTCCCGGAAACGGTATGGGACAGCTGGACATCCGGAATGCCCGTGCCGACATACTGACTTCTATAGGAAGTATAGACCGGTGCGTCCACAACCTTCGTCCCTTGTATCGGGCTGGCGGAAAGCCGGTAATAAACCAACATCGAGGACGTGGGAGAGAGCTTCCAGTTCCAACGGACAGTCGGCTCGAAACAGACTCCCTGCTGCACGTTCCGGTCATACTGCCTGCGCTGGTAGCTTATCCTCAAGGTGCCGTCCAATTTGTGGCTCCCGAACTCGCGCTGCAGGGCCGGTTCGGCATAGGGCATCAGCAGGCTCCAGAGGTGGTTGTTGATTTGCTGCCGCCTGGCATCCATGCCCAGTTTCCCGCTGAGCATCCATTTGCCGATACGATGCGACACATTGGCATAATTGCGCGTAGAAAACAGCCCCAGGTCCAGAATTTCCTGCTTCCCATCGAGCGTGAGCAGCTGCCCGGGAAGCCAGGTATAACCAGTGGAAGAGAACAGTCTCCAAATGTGTCCGTCCTTTGTCGTATGCGACATCGAGAGGTCTTCCGACACGCTCCGCTTCAAAGGCCGCACCATCAAATCCGTCGCATTGCCGTCCAGGTTCATCACGCCGGAGCTGGCATTCCAGTCAGCATAGACTTTGGTGCGGCTGTTCAGATAGGTCTTCGCAGAGTTCAGGGTATATTCCACTTCTCCCTTGACTTCCCGGCGGCGCCCGGTCACATCCCAATCCTCCACCACCACTGGCATCCCGGCAACGGTCAGGTAGGTGGTCCGGCTGCAGCTCTGCTGATGCTCCCGATCCAGAAGCCCGCTCACCTGCAGGCGCAGCTGGGAATCGGCCCCGGTCTTCAGCAGCCAGTTCCCGGCCAGCAAATGACTGGAATTGAAGGTATATCTCTCCCGCTCAAACTCAGGCCCGCTCAGGGAAATCATATCCAGCAGGCCGTTTTCCATCCTGTAGCCGGTCAAATCCGTCAGGTCCACCACCTCTGCGCCGATATCCTTGCCGGTATTATTGTTCTTGTAGAGCATCAGGGTCTGGAAATGCTTATTGAACTGCATCCCCATCAGGCGGTTGTCGTAGAGCCATTCCTTGCCGTATCCGACGCCTAGGTCGGCCAGCCCGGACCAGGTGGATTTTGCCTCGTCCTTCAGTACCAGGTTGATGGCTGCCTGCTCGCTGAAACTCACATCCCGGAGCGACTTGATAGCCTGGTGATTCTCCAGCACCTGCACCTCCTTTACCTTGTCGGCCGAGAGGTTCTCACTGGCCAGCGCATACTGGCTCCCCATCAGGTCCATCCCTTCTATATAAAACTTGTTGATGGGTTTGCCCTGATACTCGATGGCACCGCTGGCCTTTACCTCCAGTCCCGGCATCTTGCCAATGACATCAGCGATGGACCGGTCCTGCGCTTGCTTGAAGCCGCCCACCGAGTAGGTCAGTGTATCCCCGCTTTCCTTGATGCGTTCCGCCGTGACGGCCACTTCCTTCAATTGGAATCCTCCGGCCTCCATTCTAATCTGCTGGCCGTCCTTGAACTGCGCCGCAGGAATGCTGACAGTCTTGAACCCCATAAAACTGGCGGTAATCCTCTCCAACCCTGCCGTTTTCTTCAACTGAAAGGCCCCGTCGGTTCCGGTTACGGCAAAGCTGAGCACCTTTCCGTCCGCCCCGTAAGCCATCACATTGGCTCCGGCAAGCGCCTTCCCGACATCGTCCACGACAATGCCGGAGAGCGATTCCTGGGCGAAAGCCAAAACCGCTGACAGCAGCAGGCTTAGGATGATGACCAGTCGTTTCATCCTACTCCAGATCCAGGTAGTTTTGCTTGGGACGGCTTTCATTAAGGTCGATGTCCTTGCCGTCTTCCGACACAACTTTCACCACTCTGCGGCTGTCCACGCCCATTTCCCGGAGCTTGTCAGCGTACGATTGCCCGTTGGCTTTCTCCCGCAGTTCCATGTATTTCTTTCGGGTGCATTTGACGGCTTTGTCCTTGCGGGAAAGCTCCACAACCGCATCGGCAGGATCCTGCTCAAGTCCTACGGCGGTAAAGTGGAAAAGCTCGTCGGCATCCACCGCATCCAGAATCAATCCCGGCAGTCCGCCCAGGACATACGGGCCATAGGATACCGGAATCTCCGGAGCGAACCAAACCGTCCAGTCCCGGCCATACACCCTTGCCTTTGCCTGGAGACAGGCATACCCGCACACTGTCGTATCCCGGCCGGTCATTTCCCAGGACATTTGCGGAAGCTTCTCCTCATACCACATCTTATCGCTCACGATATTATTGAGGTAAGTGTACCTTCCGTCTGCCGAAGGCTCCAGGAGCACTTCAAGGGGATTGGGGTTCGGGAACTCGCTCCTGATGGTCCGGAGCCTGGCCATCACGGAAGTGACATCATTGTCACCCACCACTTCATCAATCACTTTGTCCTTCGCCCGGTTGTTTGGACTGTAGAATACTGCGCTCGTTTCGCCGATATCCAGATGCCAGCGATAGACCTGGCGCTGGGGTCCATATTGAGCGTCGCAATCGTATGTCACGCGGTACTGCGCCTTTTCCTGTGCGCCGGCCATCAGGGCCGAGAGCATCATCACGGAAACAAGAATCTTTTTCATCGTTTGAAATCATTGATTGTGGCACAAAAGTACTGCCTGCAGGCCGAAATGATGGTTAACGAAACGTTAAGAGAGTGTTAACAAGTGTTAACGGCCGCCTGAAATCCCTTGATTCTTGCTACCTTTGCCCTGTGAAATGCCGTAAATCATATCTTCTGCCTCTGCTGGCCATTCTTTCGCTGACAGCCATTGCGGCGTATGAGCTTTACTGGATAAAGGGACTGTACAAGAGCCGCCGGGAAGCGGCCATTTCCGAAATACGGGTTTCCATCATCTGGGCAGAGATGGAGGAACTCACCGCCCGGCGGAAACAGTCCTCAGACAGCGTACATTTCTCAGCGCAGGTTTACGGTGGAAGCAATGTCCGTCTTTCGAGAATCGTCTCCACCCAGTTCGCTACACCAGGGGACAGCATTCCCAAAGCCATTACGGTTACCAAGGTGGACAAGCCTCTTGAGGCCGATATTCTCGGAGAAACGAGCGGCGAGACTAACCTTCCCGTCATGGACAGTATCCTCGCACACCGTCTGCATTCCCTGGGCTATCCGCTGGAACACCGGATTGTCCTGATGGACGGGGAAGAAATCCTGGCCGAAGCCCAAACGCCGGCATACACTTCGTCTTCACGGGATGAACACATATCTATGACATCCATCGCCAACCGCGGTGCCGGATATGAACTGTACTGCGAACCTATGACCGGTTCCATCCTCCGGGGAATGATTGGCGTCCTACTGATGTCTGCTGGCATTCTCATGATTCTGGCACTGGTCTTCTACCTGATGGTACGCGCCCTTCGCAAGCAGCGCGAGCTGGATGAAATGAAGTCCGATTTCACCAGCAATATGACCCACGAGCTGAAGACCCCCATCGCCGTGGCCTATGCCGCCAATGACGCCATGCAGGTCTACGGTCTTGACAAGAATCCTGAGAAACGGGAAGAATATCTGAAGGTCACCCGGGAATCACTGGAGAAACTGAACGGTATGGTAGAGCAGATCCTTTCCATGTCGATGGAAAACCGGGATCGCCTCTCGCTCCGTATTGAAAGCACGGAGCTCAGCCCGCTACTGGAGTCCGTTGCTGCCCAGACCCGCCTCAGTGCCGGTAAGCCCTGCCAGATAGCCTTCAGCGTCATACCTGAGGGCCTCACAGCCGACATTGATGCCTCCTTGATGTCCAGCGTCCTTGCCACACTCCTGGACAATGCCGTCAAGTATTCAGGCGATAGCGCAGAAATCCATCTCTTTGCCGAGGAAAAGGATGGTCATGTCCGCTTATCGGTCCGTGACAATGGCATCGGCATCGCTCCCGAGAAGCAGGGCCATATCTTCGAAAAATTCTACCGCGTACCCACCGGTGATGTCCACGATGTCAAGGGCTACGGTATCGGCCTTTTCTTCGCGAAAACCATCGTAGAGAAGCACGGAGGCCATATATCCGTCGATAGCGAACCCGGTAAGGGAAGCACATTCACCATCGAACTATGAGCAGCAAGGTACTATTGGTAGAGGACGAAAGGACGCTCTCCGGCATCGTGAGAGACGCCCTGGAGACGATGGACTTCTCCGTCGAGCTGGCCTATGACGGATCGGAAGGCCTGCGCCGATACTTTGAAATCCGTCCCGACATCCTGGTGGTGGACGTGATGATGCCCAAGATGTCCGGTTTCGATATGGTGAAAGCCATCCGACAGAGCGACAAGGAAACGCCCATCCTGTTCCTGACCGCAAAGACCACCGTGGACGATGTTGTCACCGGATTCAACCTTGGGGCCGATGACTACCTCAAGAAGCCCTTCGCCATTCCCGAGCTGGTAGTCCGGATGAAAACCCTCCTGGGAAGAAGCGGGAAAGAGGCCCCCGACCAGGAGAAAGGCCAAGCATCCTATAGCATCGGTGAATACCAGTTCACTCCCGAGTCGGCAACGCTGCTTCACAGACCCACCGGCGATTCAACACTCATCCCACGCCGCGAAGCCGATATTCTCCAGCTCCTATGCAAAGGCAGCGGCAACATCATCCCCACCCAGAACATCCTCCTTTCCCTCTGGGGCGATGACGACTTCTTCAACGCCCGCAGCCTCCAGGTACTTATCACCCGCCTCCGTCACCGCTTCTCCCGCGATCCCCGCATCCGCATTGTCAATGTTCGCGGCACAGGCTACAAGTTGATAGCGGAATAAACTCAGCGAGGACGGGCATATACCCTTATATCCTCGTATTCCCTCCTTTCATAACGACCTCAGCATCTCAATCTTTGATGCAATCCAATAAATTCCCATACTATCGAAGCCCATTCCACTCCCTGATGGAAAAATATTGAGCATAACAGAAGCCGAACTCCTTCATGGTGAGCCTCGCTTCCGGGCAACGATATACGTCAAATAATGATCTGCATAAGTAGAAAGTTTTTGCAAATATCTCTACTTGCAAGTAATCTGTTCCTTTCCTGCTTTTACGGCAAATGATTTCCCAGGACCTCCGCGACGCCATCGGTACCCAGCGTGGTACTCTCTACCATTTTTCGGCCGTGCCGAGGTCTCCGGCGAGCGCTCACAACTTCAAACAAATGCCAAATAACACGAAAAATGCTGTTATTTCAACATTTTTCTTGCTTTGTTTTTGTACCACGATTCTTTGTGATTTCCTGGACCACATTTAAGGCCGTATTGCCAAATTTTAACGGCCGGATTTGTTTCCTTCCCGAAAAGCCGTGGGCGTCATGCCGGTTTTCTGCCTGAAATAGCGGCAGAAGAATGAATCCGTCTGGAAATGAAGCGTATCGGCAATCTCTCGAACACTCATCTGCGTTGAAGACAACAGCACCTTGGCCTCGATGATCACCCTGTCTCTGATCAGACTTGCAGGCACCTTTCCGGAAGCGAGCCGCACCATTTTCGAAAAATGCTTTGGAGACACGCAGCACTTGTCGGCATAGAAAGAGACACTCCGCTCACGGCTGGCATATACCTGAAGGTCGTCCATGAACTTCAGGTATATTTCCTGCTCCCGGGGACGGCTCTCATCGTCTTTTACGGCGTCATCGAGCATAGAGAGGAAAAGGTCGGACGACATACACAGAAAATGGCCGATGAGCGCCTTCTTGTAGGGTCCTTGCGCCTTCTCGTACAAGACTTTGACTTCCTTGTACAGACGGATGTACGATTCCCTGAGCGATGACTCCAGATGCATCCGGACCGGGATGGACCGGTGAAGCAGGAAGGATTCGGCATCCATCATCTGCCTCCCCATCAGTTCGCCCTGCAGACGGTCGGCAAAGGCCATGGCAATGGTCTTGAGGTCCGCGCTGCAAGTCAGGCTTTCGACAATCGAACCGTTCTTTACGAGCAATAAATCATCTTTCCGGACCTTAAAGGTCCTGCCGTTGATGGTTGCGGTCATCGCCCCTTCCAGGCAGATGATAACAGCCGTAAAACGGAGGATGTTCGGGAAAGACAGCTTTTGTGCACCTTCGTAGGCATAATCCTGCAGAGTATAGTTTCCGGACAAGTTGTCATCGATGAAAATGGATTCCCCGATGACGATACTGTCCGCTATCTTCTGAAACAGGCTGGGAAACAGGCTTCTTATGGGCTGGTCGCTGGGCATACGATTTTTATTTTTTCTTCAAAAATACAGAAATCCAATCAAAAACCCGTTTTATTTCGCAAAAAGCGAAAAATGTGACATTCAAAGCGGCATATCTGTAATGCCCGTCACTATTTATCGGCATATCTTTACAAACGATATTACGGATACAATGCAATGAACAGGAAAGTCTATATCGTGACCGGAGCCAACGGCCATCTTGCCGGCACCATCATCCGCTACCTGGAACGGAAGGATTGCCTTATACGCGGCTTGCTGCTCCCGTCTGAAGAAAACACGGACCGGGAAAAGGTCTCTTACTACAAAGGAGATGTTACCGTTCCGAAAACGATGGAAGCCATCTTCTCAGGATTGGAAGGCCATGATATCATCGTCATCCATGCAGCCGGACTGGTCAGCATCGGCAACGAGATTACGCCCGCCCTGTACGATGTAAATGTAAACGGTACGCGCAATGTCATCGCCATGTGCCGTAAATTTCGGGCCCGGCGTTTGCTTTATGTCAGTTCCGTCCACGCAATCAGCGAGGGGGACGGGCTCTCCGTCATCCGGGAGGTCACTTCTTTCCCGAAAGATGCTGTAAAGGGAGCCTATGCCATCACGAAGGCAGAAGCTACCCAAGCGGTAATGGATGCCGCTAAGGACGGGCTGGATGCCGTCATCGTGCACCCTTCCGGCATCGTGGGGCCTTTTGACGACGGCAGGAACCACGTCGTCCAGCTGATCCGGCAATATCTGGACGGAAAACTGCCCGGCGTCGTGACAGGAGGCTATGACTTCGTGGATGTGAGGGATGTGGCGAAAGGGTGTATCGTGGCGGCGGAGAGAGGCAGGAGCGGAGAATGCTATATCCTGTCCAACCGTTTTGTACCCATATCGGACCTGATGGCCTGCATGCGGGCGGCAACGGGAGGGAAAGTCCCCCACTGCTACCCGCTCAGGCTTGTGAAAATGATTGCTCCCCTTTTCGAATGGATAGGAAAAGTCACGCACACGAGGCCGCTGTTCACCCGCTATTCTCTTTATGCGCTTGGGTCAAACAGTCGGTTTTCCCACGACAAGGCTACGATGGAACTCGGATACAGCCCCATGGACATCAAGGATTCCATCAGGGACACCATCCGCTATCTCAGAGGGGGAACTGTGGATTATGCTTGCTTTATTTGACTTTCGTTATATCATCAGCCGAATCCGTCCCTTCGGTTTGCGGCCGGGAAGGCCAGAACCATGCCGATAATGCCGAAACCTTATCCTCTGTTCCCTGTATCACAAAGTGATTGTCGTGGCAGAACCACAGGCTGTCCCTTCTACACCTCCCGCCCTCCCCGGTCTATCCGGCTTAACCTAAACTGTTCAGCCCCGACAGATACGCTTGATGTGACCCCAAAAGAGGTGGTAACATACCACCATTTAACGGAGTTTTTGTGCAAAATATCCCCGAAAGCCCCTATCTTTGCAGAGAATTCAACAACAGGAGATGGGAGTTGAAGTATTGGCGGGTCTTGAGTTTGCTGCTGCGGAGCAGGATTAGTGCGAGCACGATTTTTTTTAGGTCAGCAGCGACATAAGGCAGCAGTCCGCCGGGGTTATGTCGTAAACCGCGATGCCATATCCGAATAAAAAACGAGGATTTGAAAAAGGCTGTTGGTCTGCTCGAGAACGTTTTCAGTAAGGAACAGCTCCTCACTTCCGATCATTCGACGGATTTGTTCGATGTCATCCGTGACTACACCTACGCCCTCGACACGCAGGACGCATACGATCATCAATGCTTAAAAATCGCTGATACAACGGCCCCCGAGCGCTTCCATGCCACCTATGAGAACGCCATCAAGAGGCTGAAGGGAAAGACCTCTACCCCAGCATTGAGGAGAAGGTTGCTCAAAGCGCATCTCCGATGCCTCCCTTGTAGCTCTAACCTTAATGATAGCCGAGAGCCACACGGACGTAATGGACACGATGGTAAAGGTAGTCGACAGCCTAATCAACCGAAAGAATTAGTCCGGTTTGTTACCAAATAAACGCCTTTATTTCTGAACCATATTTGAACCAATGAGGCTGTAGATAATTGATTATCAGTCAGTATTATAATCTGCATCGGAAAATAACCTCAGGGACCGATCTCATCCTCATTTAGGCCCTGTTTTCAGGATGAAACGAGCAAAATGACCATCTCATCCTCAAAACAAGTCGTTTCTGAGGACGAGATGCGATTATCAGTTGGATAGATTCGAATTTATCAAACTACTTTTCCTAATTCGAAAGCCTCCTGCAACTTGTCGTTGCCCTCTATCTCGCGAGGGTTGTTAACGCCGCCGCAGAAGAGCGTGCCTGCCAAACGGCTTTTCGGGAAGCAATCTATCCATCCCGTGAGGCCGGCAACGGCGCGTTTGGGCGTCTCTTCATCGTCCTCTGCAGCAGCAGTAAGCAGATATACGTCGCGGAACTTGTAGTCCAGCGGATACAGGGCGTTCAGGCGGTCGATAAGCGTCTTCATCTGTCCGCTCATTTCATAGTAGTAGATGGGCGTTGCCCAGCAAACGACATCGGCTTCAAAGACCTTGGCCATGATGTCGTTCACATCGTCCTTGATGACGCAGCGACCCAGCTTCTGGCAGGCGAAGCAGCCCCGGCAGAACTGGATTTCTTTGCCGGCGAGGGAAATCTTTTCAACATCATTCCCTGCACTCAGAGCCCCTTCCTCGAACTTGTCAGCGAGCATATCGCTGTTCGAGCCATGACGAAGGCTCGTCGAAATAATTATTACTCGTTTCATTCCTTTTATTGTTTCAGAGAATATGTGACAGAAACACTACCGGTGCCGAAGAATGCCTTCAGCTCGTCAGCGGTCTTTCCATCGACCTTCCCCAGCGGGGTATAGGACCAGCTGTTATTTCCGTAGAAAACGCAGATATTGTTGCCGTTGTAGAGCATGATATCTCTGGAAACGGCCGTAACCTGCTTATCATGTCGCTCCAGAGAGAATCCGAGCGGTCCGTAATGCTCGAAACCATTGGCTCTCATCTCTACGGTTACAGATCCGGATTTCAGCTTTTCGGCCAGCGCTTTGGCGGTGGCATTATCTGCCAGGGTAGCTGTGATGGTCTTGCCCCCGGCAGTGATTTCCATGGTCATAGTCTGCGTGTTTTCGTTTCCGTTCTGCTGTCCGTTGTCCTCGGGCTGTTTCTTCTCTTCCTGTTTATCTTCCTGCTCCGGTGGAACAGGAATCTTCTCACAGGCCGTCAAGGACAGGATGAAGCAGGACAATAATGTGAGTATCACGGCTTTCATTACTTCAGGTTCTCTTTGAAGAAGGCTTCGATCTTGTCGTAGGGAATGACTCCGGCGACATCATCATAAAGGTCGGTATGCACGGCTCCGGGGATGATGAGGAGCTCCTTGTTGTCGCCCTTCAGTTTAGCGAAGGCGCCTTCGCTGAAATAGCGGCTGTGGGCTTTCTCGCCGTGGATAATGAGCACGGGGGTCTTGATTTCGCCCGCCATGTCCAGCAAGGGCTGGTTCATGAAAGACATCGTGCCGATGACATTCCAACCGTCGTTGGAGTTGCCGCTGCGCTTGTGGTAGCCACGGGGCGTCTTGTAATAGGCGTGATAGTCCTTGACGAACCAGGGGGCATCGTCCGGAAGCGGATCGACCACGCCGCCGGCACGCTTGTAGGTACCGGTGCGATAGTCTTCGGTGCGCTGGGAGGCCCATGCCTGCCGCTGGGCGTCGCGGGCGGCCTCATTATCGGTGCTGCCAAAGTAGCCTTCACGCGCCACACAGGACATATCATACATGGTGGAAGTAACCGTTGCTTTGATCCGGGGATCCAGCGCCGCCGCATTGATGGCCATGCCGCCCCAGCCACAGATGCCGATGATGCCGACGCGCTCGGGATCTACCAACTCATGGGTGGAAAGGAAATCCACGGCCGCCAGGAAGTCCTCCGTATTGATGTCAGGTGACGCCATTCTGCGGGGCTCACCGCCGGATTCGCCGGTAAAGGAGGGATCAAAGGCAATCGTGAGGAAACCTCTCTCGGCCATATGCTGCGCATAGATGCCGGCCGTCTGCTCCTTCACGGCGCCAAAGGGGCCGGAGACTGCGATGGCCACCAGCTTGCCTTCCGCATTCTTGGGGATGTACAGATCAGCGGCCAGTTCAATGCCAAAACGATTGTGGAAAGTGACTTTGCTGTGATTGACCAGTTCGGATTTCGGGAAGGTCTTGTCCCATTCCTGGGTGAGAGTCAAGGTATTCATATTCTTGTTCTGGTTGCAGCCGAGCAGCAGCATGGCTGTGAGGGCTATAATTACGCTTTGTTTCATGTTGCAAAGGTACGGGAAGATGCCCAAGTATTTATACATATATTTGCCGACTTTATACCAATTTCGCAGATTTTACTATCTTTGCGGGTTATGAAGAAGATTCTGAAGGTCGATAATCCCAACGTCTACGCCAAGTATGTGGGCGCTGCGGAGTTGTATCCACACCTGGCGCTCATCAGTTATGACGAGGTGTCGCCGTTCCGCAACAGTCTGAACAATTACGGCGTTTACGGCCTTTTCATTCAGCAGCAATTCCCTAAATATTTGTCCTATGGCACCAAATCCATTCTGGTCGGCGACAGTTCCATCATTGCCGTTGCGCCAGGACAGATTGGCGGAGGAGAAGACAACGGCACGCCCTTGTACATCAACGGATGGGCGCTGCTCTGGTCTCCGGAACTGTATATACCAGAAAACCCGTTTTTCTCCTATTTCGATACTGACTGGCTTAGGATGGGGCCTCAGGAATGGGAACGGATCTCGCTTCTCCTGGTAACGATGCGAAAGGAAATGCAAGAGAACCAGGACTCCCCTTCCCTCAGGAAAATCCTTACCAGTTACCTTCAATTGATTCTGGATTATTGCCAACGCATCTACCTACGCCAACTCACTCAAAAAGAAAGCGGCGAAAGCGACATCCTTAAACGCTTCCACCGCCTGCTGGTAGATTATTTCTCCAAAGGTCTTCAGCATGAAAGGGGCCTTCCAACCGTGTCGTACTGCGCATCAGAACTGGCTTATTCGGCCCGCTATTTTGGCGATATGATTCACCAGGCTACTGGCGGCACCGCCATCGGCTATATACATACCTTCGTCATCGACCAGGCCAAAACCTTCCTGATGAAAGGGCTCAGCGTAGGAGAAGTTGCCGATTTGCTCGGATTTGAATATCCGCACCATTTCAGCCGCCTGTTCAAGAAAGTGACGGGTATGACTCCGACGGAATTCTTGACGAAGTAGTCGTAATTGGAGTCTGTCCGGGCCGGAGCTATCTGCCCCAGATCATGAACTGCTCTGTCACCGCCGGGTCGGCGTGGTGGAAGAAAAGGCTCTTCCCTGTGTCCAGTTTTGCGATTTCGTCCATATCTGCCTCACTCCGGGCTACGCCCTATAGTCAACCCCTGACCGGGATAAGACCTGGAAAGACAACAAAAGGTAGGGATAACGATACTAAGTCAACCTACATCAGATATTAGTTAAACCAGAGTCAACATCTTTCAGGGAAAGGCTCTACTCGGAGTCAACCTAAATCAGGAAATGACAATGCGTACTTCTCTGGTATACTTTTAAACGAGAATCTGGTACACTTTTCACTTACTACATACACCATCCGCCGCGAGAACCGCGAATTCGCCCGCAAACAGGCCAAGAAACACCGCGAAATCCTCGCCCAGGTTGAAGCCGAACTGAACCTACCAAAGAGTCTGAGACGCTACGCGACGAAGGCTATGCACGAAGAATAATTCCGATTCACTTGCACAATTACACAGATTTTGTGTATATTTGCAAGCGAATAGAACATTCTCATTCAACTATGAGCGTTTCTGATTGGATAGAAAGACAGGCGCCGAGCGGCAGATACACGTTCTCCAAAGAGGATGTGAGAGAGGCTTTCCCCTCCATGACCCCACATGCCATAGACAACGCCGTTGCACGTGCCGTATCCAAAAAGCGCGTATTCTCCCCCTGCAGGGGCTTCTATGTCGTTGTCCCGGAAGAGTACCGGCTGTGGAAGGCCGTCCCTCAGGAAGTGTATTTGGACAGGATGATGCAATATATGGGACGGACCTATTATGTGGCGCTATTAAGTGCCGCCGAGCGGCACGGTGCGGCACATCAGGCCCCGATGGGATTCCAGGTGATGGTTGAGCCGCCGGTGCTGCGCGACAAGGAGCGCGAAGGCTATGTCATCCGCTATGCCGAACGGCGGCAGATACCATTGGATTATGTCGAACGAAAGGAAGTTCCGACTGGCTGGCTGAATGTATCTTCTCCGGAACTGACCGCCGTTGATCTGATAGCCTATCAGGACCACGTCGGCGGACTCACTCGCGCCGCAACGGTACTGGAAGAATTATCCTTGAAGTTAGATTTCTCACACCTGGATGCAACTTTCCTGCAGGTTGCTCCCACCCCGGTCTTCCAGCGGCTCGGCTATCTGCTGGACTGCGTCTTGGAGGAAGAAAGCCTTGCCGACGACCTGCTCGGACTGATGAAATCAGGTGGCCTGAAAATGAAAGCAGTGCCTCTCCGGCTCGGCGCTTCTACTGAAGATGCGCTGGTTGATAAAAAATGGAAAGTACTTGTAAATCAAGAAATAGAGATTGACGAACTATGATACAGAGAGCATTCATAACTCAATGGGGCACGGTGGTCCCCTGGACCTCCCCGCGCCTCGTCGAGCAGGACCTGATTATCTGCCGGGCGTTGGTGTCCATATACAACGATCCGTTCCTCTCGGAGCATCTGGCTTTCCGTGGCGGCACTGCACTGCATAAGTTGTATCTCCGTCCACAGCCGCGCTATTCAGAGGATATTGATCTGGTTCAAGTCAATGCTGACCCCATCAAGGAAACCATCGACCACCTTCGGGATGCTCTTGCCTGGCTTGGCGAACCGGTCGTCAAGCAGAAAAAGCACAACAACACGCTGCTTTTCAAGGTACAGCCGACCGATGTCGGAGCCGGTGAGATTCACCTGAAGGTGGAGATCAACTGCAAGGAGCACTTCAGCGTGTTCCCTATGGTCAGAGTCCCCTTCTCCGTACAGAACGATTGGTTCAGCGGCCAGTGCGATGTGCTGACATATGAACTGGACGAACTCGTCGGCACAAAGGTCCGTGCCTTATATCAACGCCTGAAAGGCCGTGACCTCTTCGATGTCTATACGGCCCTTGCATCCGGCGAATTGGATCTTGACCGCGTAATGACAGCCTACGACCGTTATCTCCGTTTCGTAGCCAGCCACGCCCCCACCTACAAGGAATACGTGCTCAATATGGACGAGAAGATGCAGAATCCGGAGTTCCTCGGCGACACCACTGACCTCCTCAGACCCATGCTGGAATATGACTCTCAAGCCGCCTGGGAACGAGTCCGCGACGAAATCGTTGCAAAACTGCTCCCTTCAAAGCAGGTAAAGGACCGGGAAAAGGGCCAAAACCCTTATTGATCAAGTCAATAGTCCGGCTACCGGCTTTTGAGTATCACCAGCACATCCCCCGACAGGAGTACCGTATCACCGTGAGGAATGATTTCCTCTTCACCCCGTTGAATCAGCAGGACCAGTCCGTCGGAATTTGATTCACTGATGGCCTTCCCGTCCCGTTTCCCGCCTTTCTTGACAGTCTTCTCCAGCAGGAAGGTCTCGGTATCCTCATAAGTCTTCGTTACCAGAATGACCCGGTCGCCTGCCTGAAGTACGGTGTCCCCTCTCGCTGTAATGCGCTCCTTCCCGCGAATCACCAAAGCTATCAGCATATTCCCCGGCAATCCCAGATCCATCACCTTCTTTCCGTTCCACTTGCTCCCGGGACCGATGTCGATGCGGCCGAACTGCATCTCCGTTCCTTCGGAATAATCGTTGAAGGTCTTCATCACATTGTTCCCGGTGTCCAGCATGTCCAGCTTCCGGGCCACCCAGGGAATCAGCGAACCTTGGAGGGAAATAGAAATAAGCACAATGCAGAACACGATGCTGAAAAGATCATTGTTCAGGTTCTCTGTGCCCGTGAAAGCCATGATGGCAAATACAATGGACGCCGCTCCCCTAAGGCCGACAAATGATACCAGCCACTGCTGCCGGGCAGCATATTTCCTGAAAGGCGACAAGATGCCGAACACAGTCGCCGGACGGGCCACCAGCAGCAGGAAGGCTGATATAGCCAGCGCAGGCAGGATGGCCTCGTGCATCATCGCAGGCCGGGCCAGCAGGCCTAAAATGAAGAAGATCAGAACCTGCATCAGGCCTGTTACTCCGTCGAAGAATCCCACCAGCGACCGTTTTCCCTTGAACTCCTCGTTCCCCAGCATAATGCCCACGATATAGGCGCTCAGGTATCCGTTGCCGCCAAGAAGGTCCGGTACGGCGTAGGCGGCAATGGCAACGGCAAAGATGAAGAGCGTGTCAAAACCGTCCGTCGAGAAATGCATCCGCTGCAGCGCCCAGGATGCTCCCTTGGCAATGGCCCAGCCAAAACCTACGCCGAACACAATCTGGGCAAACACCATCCAGGCCAACCCCCACCCCGATGCGGTCCCGTTCACGACGGAAATCATGATGGCCGTGAGCATATACGCGGCAGGGTCGTTGCTCCCGCTTTCCATTTCCAGCATCGGCGCGGTATTGTTCTTAAGGCCCAGCTTCTTCCCCCTCAGAATGGAAAAGACGGAGGCCGCGTCCGTAGAACTGACCACGGCCCCCAGAAGAAAACTTTCCGCCCATCCCCACCGCAGTGCAAAATGGCAGAACAAGCCGGTCAGACCGGCCGTCACCACCACGCCCAACGATGCCAGCAGCACAGACTCCCGCACCACCGGCTTCACCGCCTCCCAGCGCGTGCCGAAGCCGCCATAAAACATGATGAACAACAGCGCAACGCTGCACACGTCCTTGGCAAAGTTGTGATTGTCCAGATATACAGGAATGGCGCCTACATTGCCGAACACAATACCCAGCACGATGAATGCCAACAAGGTCGGCACTCCGATCCGGACGGAGATATTGTTCAACAGGATACAGGTCAGGATTACGACTACGATGAGGATGAGGAAAAGTGTTGTCATTGTTTATCCGAAGCAAATGATTCCAGCCGCGCCACCTGTCGTCCAGACACCTCACGCAGCGGATAATTGATACCGTTCATGAATTCAGCATAATCCAAATAGCGTGCCATCATAAAGCCATCGCTCTTTCTCCAGTACACGTCGACCAGAGCCCCGCCTTTGGCCCAGGGATGCAGGCGGCTCCTGCCGCAAAGATTGCCGCAAGGACGGCAATATCCTGTGGCAGGAATATTTTTCTGACCTGCTTCTCCATCACGCAATCTTTCCGATAAGAGACTTTGCCCTTTTACCGCGAAGTTCCACGATTTCTGTCGCCGGAACATAGGTATAGTTGGAGAAATCGAACAGTTGGGCGTAAGCTACGGAAGCAGCTGCGTTGTGATACACCTCGAGGCGGATGACACCGCCATTTACAGAAGTGTTCACCTCCGGCTCCACCTCTTTTCCGTCCAGAAATTCCTTCAAAGAATCACGGCACGAGTGAGAAATGTCCAGCGCCGATTTGCGAAGAACAGTATCATCTCGTTGATAATATGCCTGCTTTGATACGCCAAACAGCTTGCAAAGTTCCAGGACCTGATAGGTCTTGGCATCCTTCGCATGCAGGGTCTCTACCGTTTGGCGCCAGCTTTTTTTCTGATGGGAACCTTGAACATGTCCTCTGCGATGTCAATCATCTTGTCATAGGCATCGGCCCGGAGACTCTCTTTACGGAGTTCCTCCTTGACTTTCAAGAGCTCTGCCTGCAAGGTTTTCACATCATCAGGAAGTTCCTGGCGCGGTTCCGGCTCAACAGTCGTGCGTTTTTGCTTTACCGTCCGTTTTCTCATGATTGGAACTTCTGGGTTCTCTCCTGCAAAGTTACGAATCCATTTTGCAATACCACTCTTGCTTACAGGAATAATTTCTGCAATGCGGCCGTAGGACATGTGATGATGAAAGTAAAGATCAATCACTTTGTCGTAATATTGATCTCTGAGGGATGAGTAATTTATAAACACTTTTACTCGCGGTTTGCGAGTCAACTTTTTTAGGGAAAGACAGTGTTTTTGTCCCCTACCGGCTCAACTTTCCCGAATACTCCGAACGTGCTATTACAGAAGTACTTATAAATCACCTCATCCATCGCCAGTACACGGTAGTTGGAGGAGAACTCCACATCGACATCTACGACGACCGCATCGAATTCACCACACCCGGCGGAATGGTCGACGGCACCCTCATCCAGGATCTTGACATCGACTCCGTATCCTCCCTGCGGCGCAACCCGGTCATTGCCGATGTGCTCACGCAGATGGACTATATGGAAAAACGCGGCTCAGGCCTCCGGAAAATTCTGACGCTCACCTCTAAGCTCCACACTTACACGCCGGACAAGCAGCCGTCCTTCCGCTCCAACCAGTCCACCTTCCATACCATCGTTCCCAATGTCAACTATGGCATCACGGACGAGCAGTTTGCGCAGCTGGTTGAACAAAGGCGCCACGACGATGAAGAAAAATACCCTGTAACCGAAGAAACTTCCCCTGTAACCGCAGAAAGTTCCCCTGTAAAGACACGCCCCCTCGGCAAGACGGCCCAGCGTATCATCGACGCCCTGGTAGACGACCCCACGCTGACACGGGAAGCCCTTGCCAACAAACTTGACATCAAATTCGAGACCGTTAAGAAGCAAATTGCCAGCCTTCGCAGGCGAAAAGTCCTCGACCGCGAAGGCTCCGACAAAAACGGTTACTGGGTAATACTCATTCGCAAATAAGTGACACGCATAAGATTACGTCGTCAATACTCCCGACCACCTTGTCAAACAGCTTGTACATCAGTTCCGGCTCCTGCTTCTCCGGCATATAGACAATCGTCTTGAGACCCTTGCCGGCAAACCATCCGGCTTCGGTGTGAGCGCTGCGGCCACAAGGAAGTACCAGCACGCAGGTGTCGGCCCAGTGGAAACCGCCGGGATTGTCCTTGGGGTTCCGGAAGTCATAGACCTCGTGGCCAGCCTTCCTGAGGGCGGCCACCACTTCGGGTTGGTATTGGTTCCTCCAGCTGGAGGCGACGTAGATTCTTGGCATAGGGCGTTATACCTTATTCGGGGAGAAATGAGGCCGATAAATGAGAATTTAAGGCCAGATATTGCTTAGCTGCTCAAACACTTCCGGAATGGTAGCCCAGCCAATGTTGTCCGCGCCGATCCTGACCATTATCAGTTTTTTGTGCGGGTTGATGTAAAGAACCTGATTATATATGCCTATTGCGTAAAAGCCCGGATACTGCCCTGTTTCAAAGCCTTCAAACCGAACGTCATACCAACTGTAACGGTAGCTGGATCCGGGATAAAAATCGGTAGTCCTGTGTATCCATTCCTCGCTCACGATGCGTTTGCCGTCCCACATACCATTGTTCAGATAGAGGCGGCCTATCTTAGCCAGGTCTTTCAGGGTGCAGGTAATACCGCCGAAGGCATGAGCCGCACGATGCTTGCGGCTGTCGATATTGATCAGCGCCACCGACTCCATCTGCAGCGGCTTCCAGACTTTCTCGCTCAGGTAATCGGCATAACGCCTGCCTGTGGCACGCTCAATGACCACACCCAGAATAGCTGTGGTCATACTTTCATAGTGGAATTTAGTTCCTGGATCGCAGCGAAACTTCAACCCCCGGATCTGCTTCACCATGTTATGCCCGTAATTCAGTCTCGCAATGGCGTTGACCGTCTTCAGCTCCTTAATGTTGAACGAATATTCATCATCGAAGTCCAGCCCGCTGAACATACATAACAGGTAACGGATGGTTAGCATCTCCCACCTGGGGTCTTTCCCCTTCAGTTCCGGCAGGTATTTGGTGACGGGGTCATCGATGCTTTCTATATAACCTTCATCCACTGCGATGCCACACAGTAGCGATGTTATGGATTTGGACACGGAGAATACTGTTGCCAGACGGTCAGCCGAAAAATTGCCCTGGTACAACTCGTAAACGATATTGTCGTCATGGATAATCATAATCCCTTGCGTGGCGCTTTTATTGGCCATCGCTTCGGGGAAAGTCTGGTTTATACAATGTGGCGGCTCATTGTAGAAATGAAGAGTATCTATCCAATCTGCCCTTGATTCAGCCACTTTGAACCGGAACACCTGGTCGCCGTTGGGAATTGTATCATGAACATGATGTTCAAAACTGAAGATGCCCGGGCCCTCCAAACCGTCGGCGCGAAATCCTCTTAACATTGAACACGAGGACATAACAATCCCATATGCAACGATAAATACTGTACTGATTATGCGTATAATAGACATTGGTGATTCTTTTCAACAGTAAATTTCAATTTAACGACACAAAGATACCAAATAGTTCTGACATACCCAGGGTCTTCTTTATCCCTACCACCCACTTAAAAACCATACCGATAAATGTGAATTCACCTTATATAATCTATCCATTTCTTTCGCACCTCTTTCCCCTTCTGCTCCCACTGTTCCCGGGTAGTATTACCAAGCATTCCCGTTCCTTTCCACCTCTCCCAATTGCCGAACAGGAGCATCAGTTCCAGACAGTGGCAGGCCCCAAAAAATGAAGCGTCCGGCCGCCAGTCAAATGCTATGGTTTCTGTGTTGACCCCGTTATTTTCCAATTTTCGGACATATCTTTTTGACGGGATGATGACACCTGCCTGCGTAGCAATCCAACCGATAAGGTGGTGGAAAAGATTGCCGGCCTTCTCTGTCCGCCCCAGTTTCAATGCTACGAAGGGATATGTATCGTCTTTTTGCCAGGAAACCAGCACCTTCTCAAAGGAAGGGATGGTGACTTTCCCCGAGAAATCCGGATCCAGCGGGCTGAACGGCATCATTGAAGACACGGCTGCGAGATAGGATTTCTGGGCTGCCAGGATTTCTTCCGTAGTACAGTCGGCAGGTCTTTTACCTGCTATTCTCGTGAAAGCGGCAAGCATCTTCCGGGCCGATTTAACGGTGTTTCTGAACGTGAAGGGCGCGCTCTGGATTATTGCCCTTCGGCAAAGCGGTTCATGACATGAAGAAATAATGGAAGCCACGGAATGTCCCCCGGCCGACTGCCCGGCGAGGGTGACCTTATCCGGGTTACCGCCAAAGCAGGAAATGTTTTCCCTCACCCAGCGGAGTGCTGCTATCTGGTCTTTCAAGCCCAGATTAACGATGCTGTTATCTATATCGTGAAGATAGCCGAAGGCGCCGAGCCGATAAGAGATGGTCACCACAACAATATCACCTTCTTCTGCAAGCAGTGAGCCGTCATAGGCCGCTTCTTCTCCGCTTCCGGCCAGATATGCTCCTCCGTGAATCCACACCAATACAGGACGTGAGCCCTTCCTGGAAGGTGTATAGATGCTCAGGAAATGGCAATCCTCCGTTTGCGTAAGTTCATCATGGCCGCCCATCAGAAAACTCAGACGGAATGAATTCTGGGGACAGGCGG
>Ga0129306_1000961_pt1 | contig 38016 bp, 34 predicted proteins | sample P827metagenome_FD_94438 | JGI IMG/M metagenome (GOLD analysis project Ga0129306, IMG submission 94438) | Capybara group fecal microbial communities from Wisconsin, USA - P827 metagenome | ecosystem: Host-associated > Mammals > Digestive system > Large intestine > Fecal | place: USA: Wisconsin... | reverse complement strand
CTGGTTTTCACATCTTACGTGGAGCGCCCTCTATGGGGCAAAATTAATACTGAAAGTTTTAGGAAGGGAGTTTGAGGGAGAACCCTTTTTCAAAAGGGTTTCCCTCAATAGACACGCATAAAGTTGCTATAAGAGTACCACGGTTAAGTGCGTCCTTTTTATCAATAATCCTTTTTCTTGCCGCAGACTTTGCAGGTCTTGCCGATGAGTTTGAATTCACCGCCGCAGTAGATGCAGACGCCCAACTTTTTGCGCTTGTCTACCTCCTGTTCGTAGTACGCAGGGAAGAATTTCATAAAGCCTGAAAGATTCGGCCAGTTGATCGAAAGAAGCTTGGGGCAATTCTCAAAACCTCCGTTAATGCTCTTGACTGTCGCAGGTATCCTGATAGTTTCAAGGCTTGTACAGCCGCTGAAATCACCGATAGTTTCGCATTTAGCAGGGATCTCCATAGCTCGCAGACCGCTGCATCCGCTGAATCCGTCAACGCTGAGAACTCCGGGAGGCAGCTGGACGAACCTGAGACTAACGCAGTCCTTGAAAGCAAACTGCCCGATTCCTTTAAGTGCCTTTGGCAGAGTAACATCCGAGAGCGCCTTGCATTCGGCAAATGTATGATCCTCGATCAGTGAAACATTGTCAGAGATCGTCATCTTCTCAAGCTTTTCACAGCCTGAGAAAGCGTACTTTCCGATCGCAGCGAGATTTTTAGGGAGCTCGATCTGTACAAGTGATTTACAGCCTGAGAAAGCGAAAATGCCTATTTCTGCAACATTATCGCCAATATCGACCTTTTCCAGTGAAGCGCAGTCTGCAAAGAGCGAGTCTGCGATCTTTCTGAGCTGAGGCGGCAGCATCACAGATTTAAGACTTTCACACTCACGGAAAGCCCATTCTCCAATGTTTGTGATGCTGTCGGGCAAACGAATTTCTCTCAGCTTCTTACATCCCCTGAAGGCGTATCCTCCTATCTCTCTCAAACTATCATGAAGGATAAGCTTTTCTATATTCTCATTATTTTCAAAAGCGTTTTCACCTATTTTTGTTATACTTTCAGGAATAGCAACTTCTGCTGAATTTCCCTTGTATCTGACGAGAATATTTCCGTCGATCTCGAAGTCTGCTATCCCCTTATCGGCAGCCTTCACCTTTTTAGCCACATCCTTCTGCTGAGCGTTGAATCTTCTGATTCCTTTCTCAACGACGAAAGGACTGCTGCAATGCGGACATACCCACGCTTCTTCGTTTTTATCAACTTCAACTACTTTATCACATTTAGAACATAATGCCTGAACGTATGACATATCCATCCTCCTATCGTAATATTATACTAATAGTTTATCACTTATTCCACACAATGTCAAGCATTTTTCATCATTTGCGCCAAAATATTTACAATTGAAGTTATATTTTTGCTCAATATTACATATTGGAGAATAATTGGTTTCAATGCCCAAAAATGACTATTTGTCAGAATTGTGTATTATATAGTTCTTTTTATCACAATATGAAATATATTAGCTGTTATATCAAAAAATAATTATTTCATATACGAATAAGTATTGACATATTTGAAATAATGTGTTAATATATAAGTGTAAGGTTTGTGCACAAAATTACCTTAACAAAAAATCAATCAATTTACGAAAGGAATCTAGTAATGAAAAAAGCAAAGATCATCAGTGCTGCTATGGCACTGGCACTTACTTTCTCAGCAGGTGCAGGATTCATTCCGCAGTTCAACAACACATCATCCATCACAGCAAGCGCAGCTACCGCAGGTATGTACAAAGTTACTGGCGACGGTGTAAGATTAAGAAAGTCAGCTTCTCTTAACGGTACAATCCTCGGCCTTATGTACAGAGGCGAAACAGTTACAACTTCAGGTACAGAAAGAAATGGTTTTGTTCAGGTTTACAGAACAAAGACCCGTCAGACAGGCTGGGTTTCTAAGAAATATATAGTGTTACTGTATCATTGATCATTCTGTAATTCAAAAGGGATGCCCTCTCGGACATCCCTTTTTTATTATATCTTTGTGATATCGACCAGTTCGACGTCGTTGATAGTTCTGCCTGATTCAAGCACCTTTACCAGTGATTTTGCGGTATCGATAGCTGTCAGTGAACATATCGAACGCTCGATGGACTTTCTTCTCATCTTTACGCTGTCACGCTCGGGAAGTCGTCCCTTTGCGGATGTGGAAATAACATAGTGTATCTTTCCGCTGTCAAGGAGAGTTTCCACATTCGGCTCGCCGTCGCTTATCTTGCGGACAAGGTTTGCGGCGATCATATTTCTGTGGAGAACGCTCTGTGTTCCGGATGTTGCATAAAGCTCAAATCCCATCTGCTCGAACTTATCAGCGATAGGAAGCACTTCCCTCTTGTCGCTGTCACGGACTGAGATAAGAACTCCGCCCTCACGCTTCAGGTCAAAGCCTGCTGCGATAAGTCCCTTGAGAAGCGCATCTTCCAGATTTCTTGCGATACCGAGGCATTCACCTGTTGATTTCATCTCAGGTCCAAGCATAGTATCAACGTCTGTCAGCTTCTCAAATGAGAATACAGGAACCTTGACTGCAACATAGTCGCCGGCAGGATAAAGTCCGCTTTCGTAGCCCATATCCTTCAGCTTTGCGCCGAACATTATCTTTGTAGCGATATCTACCATAGGTATACCCGTTACCTTGCTGATATACGGAACTGTACGTGATGAACGTGGATTTACCTCAATAACGAATACTTCATGATTATACACAACGTACTGTATGTTTACAAGTCCGATTACATTGAGCTCCTTTGCAAGCTTTCTTGTGTATTCTACGATTATGCGCTTGATACGCTCGGACAAATGCTGTGCGGGGTAAATTGAGATGGAGTCGCCTGAGTGTACACCTGCACGCTCGATATGCTCCATGATGCCGGGAATAAGGAAGTCCTCGCCGTCGCAGATAGCGTCAACTTCTACTTCTGTACCCATCATGTACTTATCGATGAGAACAGGGTTTTCGATGTTGTGGCTCATGATGATGCCCATGTACTCCACAACATCATCTCTTGAATGAGCGATGATCATATTCTGACCGCCAAGAACGTATGAAGGACGGAGAAGCACAGGATATCCAAGATCCTCAGCGGCAGCAATTGCTTCCTCTGTATTCATTACAGTATGTCCCGCAGGTCTCGGTATACCGCACTTTTCAAGAACTTCGTCGAAACGCTCACGGTCCTCTGCGGCATCGATCATGTCAGCAGATGTACCAAGGATACGAACTCCCATATCGGAGAGGTAACGTGTCAGCTTGATAGCTGTCTGACCGCCGAACTGTACAACTACGCCGTAAGGCTGTTCAGTCTCGATAATTGACTGAACGTCCTCCTTAGTCAGCGGATCGAAGTACAGACGGTCGCCTGTATCGAAATCGGTGGAAACTGTCTCAGGGTTGTTGTTGCAGATAACTGCCTCGTAGCCAAGTTCTTTCAGTGTCCATACACAGTGAACGGAGCAGTAGTCGAACTCGATACCCTGACCGATACGGATAGGACCAGAGCCGAAAACGATGACTTTTTTCTTGCCTGTGTCGGTACGCTCGATGAACTGCTTAGCTTCGTTCTCCTCATCGAATGTGGAGTAGAAATACGGAGTTTCAGCCTTGAACTCGCCCGCGCAGGTATCGACCATCTTGTAAACGGCGCTCTTGTGCTTCGGGCACTTCTGACCTGACAGACGCTCGATAGTGCTGTCAAGGTAGCCGTACTGCTTTGCCATGTCGTACTTTTCCTCGGTAAGTTCGCCTTCAGCCAGCCACTTTTCCAGTTCAACAAGATTAAGCAGCTTATAGAGGAACCAGTTGTCGATCATGGTTATCTCATGTATCTCCTCGGGAGTTATTCCACGCTTGAGAGCCTCGAATACGCAGAATGAACGCTCGTCGTCGATGTCGTGAAGCTTTGCACGTACCTCATCGTCGGAAAGCTTTGTGAACTTCTTCAGTGTCATAGTATCAAGTCCAAGCTCGATCGAACGAACAGCCTTCATCATAGCCTGTTCAAAGCTTGTACCTATAGCCATGACCTCACCTGTAGCCTTCATCTGGGTGCCGAGAGTACGCTTTGCGTATACAAATTTATCGAAAGCCCACTTCGGGAACTTGATAACAACATAGTCCAGTGCAGGCTCGAAGCAGGCGTATGTCTTTCCTGTTACCTGATTGATGATCTCGTCGAGAGTATAGCCTATTGCTATCTTTGCGGCAGTCTTTGCAATCGGGTAGCCTGTAGCCTTTGAAGCCAGCGCTGACGAACGTGAAACTCTGGGGTTTACCTCGATAACTGCATACTGGAAAGATGTCGGGTGAAGGGCGAACTGACAGTTACATCCTCCCTCGACTTTCAGTTCCTTGATGATATTTATAGCCGCTGTACGGAGCATCTGGTACTCTCTGTCTGAAAGAGTTACAGCTGGTGCGATAACGATACTGTCGCCTGTATGAACGCCGACAGGGTCGAAATTCTCCATAGAGCAGACTGTAATAACGTTGCCCTTTGCGTCACGGATGACCTCAAACTCTATCTCCTTCCAGCCGCTGATGCACTTTTCAACAAGTATCTGTGTGATCGGTGAAAGACGGAGTCCGTTTGTAGCAATGTCACGGAGTTCCTCCTCATTCTGTGCAATACCGCCGCCTGTGCCGCCGAGAGTAAATGCAGGGCGGACGATAACGGGATAGTGGATGACCTGAGCAAAATCCACGGCATCCTCAACGTTCTCAACTACCTTTGACGGGATAACAGGCTCGCCTATCTTCTCCATAGTATCCTTGAAAGCCTGTCTGTCCTCGGCTTTGTGGATAGTCAGCGGATCTGCGCCGAGAAGCTTGACATTATGGGAATCGAGGAAGCCTTCCTCGGCAAGCTGCATGGAAAGAGTAAGACCTGTCTGACCGCCGAGAGTTGACAGCAGACTGTCAGGCTTTTCTATCTCGATGATACGCTTGATAACGTCAAGGGTAAGGGGTTCGATGTAGACCTTGTCAGCCATAGCCTTGTCGGTCATGATGGTCGCAGGGTTTGAGTTAACGAGGACTACTTCAAGTCCTTCCTGTTTGAGGGCACGGCAGGCCTGAGTGCCTGCGTAGTCAAATTCGGCAGCCTGTCCGATTACGATAGGACCTGAACCGATAACAAGTACCTTTTTTATATCACTTCTGAGTGGCATACTATTTTCCTCCGTTTTAAATCAAAATTTCAGATTTTTAATTCGGAATTCGTAATTCGGAATTAGGAATCAATGGTATTCGCTTCGCTCAAAAAATTCAGATTCGTCCCCATCAGGGGACACATCAATTCCGCATTCCTAATTCCTAATTCATTTAAGCATTGTTTTTACGAAGTCGTCAAACAAGTAAGATGTGTCCAGCGGTCCGCCGTGTGCTTCGGGGTGGAACTGAACTGTTCTTGCATTGACTGCGGTATAGTGAATGCCCTCACAGGTTTTGTCATTTGCGTTTATGTGTGATACCTTTCCCACGCTCTCAGGGATGCTGTCCCCTACAACTGCATAGCCGTGGTTCTGGCTGGTTACGTAGGTAAGTCCGCTTTCAAGGTCGATAACAGGCTGGTTTGCGCCTCTGTGACCGTACTTCAGCTTCTCAGTCTTTCCGCCGTTGGCAAGAGCCATGAGCTGATGGCCGAGGCAGATGCCGAATATCGGGATGCCAAGCTTCTGAATCTCCTTGATATTTTCGATTATCTCAGTATTCTCAGCCGGGTCTCCGGGGCCGTTGGAGAACATTATTCCGTCGGGAGCAAGAGCCTTTACCTGCTCGGCTGTGGTATTTGCGGGAACTACCACAACTTCACAGCCTCTTTTCAGCAGTTCCTGACGGATATTTCTCTTGTAGCCAAAATCGAAAAGCACAACTCTGCACTTCTTCTCATCGGGCTCATAGGTGTATTCCTCGGTTGCTGTAACAGCCTTTACAGCGTCCTTTACGGAGAATGCCCTTATCTTTTCCAGGAGTTCGTCCTTCTTTGCGTACACATCCTCGGTAGTGATAACACCGTTCATTACGCCTGTCTCACGTATCATACGTGTAAGGCTTCTTGTGTCGATGTTATTGATTCCGACAATGTTATGTTCCTTCAGGAAGTCATTGATATTGCCCTCGCAGCGGAAATTTGACGGAGCGTTGCACCACTCCCTTACGATATATCCCGAAACATAGGACTTTGCAGATTCGCTGTCCTGTGAATTCACGCCGTAGTTTCCGATAAGCGGAAATGTCTGTGTTACGATCTGACCGTAATAACTGGGATCTGTGAGGGTCTCCTGATAGCCTGTCAGACCTGTGGTGAACACTACTTCACCTATGACAGTGCCCTTTGCACCGAAGCTCCTGCCCTCAAATATCTTACCGTTGGCAAGAAGAAGGTAGGCTTTTTCACTCTGGTTGAATAAAGACATAATTATTCTCCTCCTGATCTAAACTAATGATGGATGTTTTATACTCACCGCACGCCTTTGTACGGAAAAGGTATCATTTCTTGCTTAGGCCGCCCGTAAGCGTCCATTGTTTTTACTAAAATAGCGGATTATCTGAGATTGATATACTGACAGATATCATCCTTCATGCGGAGAACTTCACGACGTGCTGCCTTTGCGAAGTCACGCTCGTCGCAGCCTTCCTTCTTGTATGCACACATAACTGCACGGGATGAGTTGACGATAGCGCCGAGGCCATTCTCGTCGAATCCTCCCTTTAATCCTTCTGCACCGCCGCCCTGTGCGCCGTATCCGGGAACGAGGAACATAGTGTGAGGAAGTCTCTGTCTCAGCTCGGTGAGCATTTCGGGATATGTAGCGCCTACAACTGCTCCTACTGCGGAGTAGCCGAACTTTCCGACTGTATCTTCTCCCCACTTCTCGCACATATCGCCCATGCACTCATAGATAGTTCTGCCGTCAGCCAGCTTCATATCCTGTAATTCGCCTGATGATGGGTTCGATGTCTTAACGAGGACGAATATACCCTTGTCACGCTCCTTGCATACTTTCAGCAGAGGTGAGATACCGTCTGTACCAAGGTAGCCGTTTACTGTGAGAGCATCAGCACCGAATGCTTCGATCTCGTTTTCACCTACAGCAGTAACACCGATGTGAGCGTTTGTGTAAGCTTCCATAGTTGCACCGATATCGTTTCTCTTGCCGTCAGTCATAACGAACATACCGTTGAGCTTTGCGTAGCGGATGGTCTTTTCAAGTGTGCGGATACCATAGTGGCCGTACATCTCATAGTAAGCAGCCTGCGGCTTGATAGCAGGGACCACATCGTGTATCTCGTCGATGATAGCCTGATTGAAGTCGTATATTGCCTTTGCAGCAGCCTTGAGGGTCCATCCGTCCTTGTCAAGGTAACGGCGCTGTATGAAATCAGGCACATACTCAAGCTTTGGGTCAAGACCTACAACAGTAGGGTTCTTCATTTCGATAATCTTTTCTATAAGTCTGTCAAATGACATGGCATTTATTCTCCTTAATTTATTATTAGTATTCTTTATGCAGGGAAGCCCGACCCTACAGATTCAATTCATTCGCAGGTGAATACCACTTCACCCTTGGAAATAGTTTTCAGCACCTTTCCTGTCAGTTCCATACCCTTGAACACAGTATTATGTGACTTTGAATGGAGCTTCTCAGGCTCGACCGTCCACTTGCGGTCTATATCTGCGATCACCAGATCGGCAGTGCTTCCTGCCTTAATTGAAGGGATATCAAGTCCCAGTATCTTTCTTGGATTCACGCACATCAGCTCCACCACTTTGTTAAGGCTTATCTCGCCGGTGTGATAGAGGGCAGTGAGAGTTGCTGCAAGAGATGTTTCAAGTCCCACAACACCGTTGGGTGCTGTCTCAAAATCAGCCTTTTCATCAGCGGCATGGGGAGCATGATCGGTGATGATACAGTCGATAGTGCCGTCCTTGATAGCCGCCTTGATAGCCTCAACATCCTCGGGAGTTCTCAGCGGAGGATTCATGCGGTAGTCGGCATCTCTCTTTTCAAGAAGCTTATCGGTAAGCATGAAGTAATGGGGCGCTGTTTCGCAGGTCACCTTTACTCCCTGTGACTTTGCAAATCTTATCATAGCCGCACAGCCCTTTGTGGATACGTGGCAGATATGGATGCGTGCATCAACTGAAGAAGCAAGTATCATCTCACGGGCAGTTATATAGTCCTCGGACGCTCTGTCCATTCCCTTGACACCAAGCTTCTCGGAGGTCTCTCCCTTGTTCATGATACCGCCGTTAATAATGCTCAGGTCTTCACAGTGGGACGCCACGAGAAGTCCGTTTTCATTGGAGAGTTCCAGTGCTTTCCGCATCATCTCGGCATTCTCAACAGGTCTGCCGTCGTCGGAGATACAGATGCATCCGGCATTTTTGAGGGCATCAAAGTCGCAGAGACCGTTTCCGCTCATTCCGTTGGTGATACAGCCTACGGGATATACCTCAACTCCTGTTCCCTTTGCCTTGTCGATGATATATCTGATAGTTTCGGGATTATCGCAGGGGGGCTTGGTATTCGGCATAGCCAGAACTCCTGTTACTCCGCCTGCCAGTGCCGCAGCACAGCCTGTGAGTATATCCTCCTTGTACTCCAGTCCCGGGTCACGGAAATGAACGTGCATATCAAAGAGAGATGGCATGAGTACAAGTCCTGTACCGTCTATCACAGTATCTGCGGTATCTGTTATCCCCACGGATACTTCTGCGATCTTTCCTTCGCTGATAAGAACGTCTGTTACCTTGTCTGTATCGGTATCAACTGCACGGATGTTTCTGATAAGTATTGATGACATATTGACCTCGCTTTCAGTAGATGGATACGCTGTCCGAGCCGTCGGTCTCGGTTACTGATACCCTGACCTTTTCGCTGCGGGAAGTTGGAAGATTCTTTCCGACATAATCGGGGCGTATGGGCAGTTCTCTGTGGCCTCTGTCCACAAGAACGGCAAGCTGTATAGTTCTCGGCCTGCCACGCTTGATAAGGGCATCCAGAGCGGCACGGGCACTTCGTCCCGTAAACAGGACATCGTCCACAAGAACAACGTCTCTGTCTGTGATATCGAAGGGAATATCGGTCCTTTCATTGTGGTCCGAGGAAGTCCTGTCATCCCTGTACGGGGTGATATCGAGAGTTCCGAACGGCACCTCTGTTTTTTCCAGCTCGGAAAGCTTGTCCGCAATCCTTCTGCCGATGGGGACGCCTCTTGAATAGACGCCCACGATTACCAGACTGTCAGTCCCCTTGTTCCTTTCGATGATCTCGTAGGAGATACGGGCGATGGCACGGCTCATAGCCTTTTCGTCCATGATTATGCGTTTTTCTTCCACCTGATCAGCTCCTTAATATACGAAAAATACCCGCCTGCGGTCTGCAAACGGGTACACTTATAGCTATAGTTATAGTTACAATCGAGCTAACCGCCTTGCCAACCTCACAGGATCGAATTAAAGGGTAGTTTTCAAAGATCGTTACTATTATATCACATATGGAACTGTATGTCAAGGGAAAATCGAGGCAACACCGCACAAAACTTGTGCTGAATATGCGCCGACAGATTTTTCGTCAGATTGTATAGAAATTTCGCAGGCATACTGACGTATGTCAAGGAATTTCTGTGCAAGATGACGAAAAATATGTCCGCAGATTCAGTGCAAAGCCGTCAGGCGGGCTTTGTGCGGTGTTGCCTCAAGAGATCGCCACATAATAAATCCGCAGAACAAAAATAAAGCCCCGACGGCATAACCATCGGGGGCAAAAGCGTCCCAAAGAGGAGTCGAACCTCCGGCCTACTGCTTAGGAGGCAGTCGCTCTATCCTACTGAGCTATTGGGACATAACATATATATTTTACCATAAATGCTGAAGCATTGCAATAGCAAAAGATATATTTTATATATTTAACAGTTGCTCCATTGCGTCACATACACTGTCCGAGAAAACCGCAGAAGTATCCGCTATTATCTTATGTGCGCTTTTGACGTATTTTTCGTTTTCGGCGGCACATATGGGGATATCAGCCGCTTCCAGCATGGGGATATCCTGAACTCCGTCCCCTGCCGCAATATTCCTGCAATAGCCGAATCTTTCATTGAAGCGGCGGACAGCGCTTCCCTTGTTGATGACCGACGGGATGCAGTATACCTTTCGGTTATCCGAAAAGACCGTGACAAGCTGAGTGTCAAGCGTTTCCGTGAGGCTTTCCTTCATCGCTTCGGGTGCATCCGTGACTGTATATATCATGATATCTTCTATCTCATGTACTTCCCTGACGCTGAGACTTTTCATCTTCTCAGTTGCTTTGCGGAGTTCATCCGCCGCATTTCCGATCAGTTCATATGTCTCACTGAGCCACTGTCTGTCAATTTCGCCGTTTTCAAGGAGAATACCTCCGTTGCAGATAATGGCATACCTTACGCCAAGCTTTGCCGTAAGCTCCGAAAGCCTGTCGTACTGCGCCTTAGTCCTTGTAGTAACGGGGATTATCTCCGTATCTTTCATGGATGTGAAATATGCGTAAGAGCGCTCAGTCATGTAGCTTTGCACCTTGCCATTGATGTATTCCACCACCAGCTTGCTGTCGCCTATCTCACGGCGGTAGGAATATAACAGTGTGTTGTCGATATCGGTAAAAAATCTGATATTAATTCATCCTTTCTACAGCACAAGAGGCTTCTCGATGTAGGTAACGCTTTTTTCCTCACCGTTGCCCTGCCACGGGATATCCTTTCCAAGCAGCTTGTTTACGGCGATATACGGTATATTTATCCCGCTTGCCGCACATGACATCTGAACTCCGCCTGACATTCTTGTATTGACCTCCAGCAGATAGGGAACTTCGTCCAGAAGCTTGAACTGGATATTGCAGGGCATTTCCATGGGGAATACCTCAAGCAGTCGGCAGCATACCGAAAGCACTCTTTCGTCGTACACGACTTTTTCTATTCGTGAGTAGTTCTTTCTTCTCGGGATCGCTATAAGCCCTGACGGAGTACGCAGACAGTCCACGCTTATCTCGTCGCCCGAAAGGAACGGCATTACCATAAGCGGCGCAAACTTCTCACGCTCGGAAAGTGCAGTTATAGTGTCCTCGTAGGAGATTCGTGTGCTTGAACGCTTGAACAGCGAACTATAGCCTTTCGGAGCATTATCTATAAGGTGGAAGCTCATACCGCCCTCGTCCTTGACGAACTTGAAGCAGACGTTTCCGTACTTCACGGCAAGAGTGTCATAAGCCTCTTTGAACTGAGCTGTATCGGTAACAATATAGTATTCGGGAACTTTTCCGATACCGTGCTTTCTGAACTCGGCATAAGCCCTGTCCTTATGGCCGAACATTTCCACAAGTTCATAGTCATCCACCATGACTTTTACGCCTTTTTCCTCGAATCTGCGGCGATTGCGGCTAACCTCTGCCATTTCACGGCGGGGCATGAAAATGTCCACACCATGCTTTTCGCAGAATTCAAGGCAGAACGAGATATACTCCTCTCCCCTGACAACGGGCTCTTTGTACCATTCATCGCAGTTGAGCATTATTGGCGATTCGTGACGGTCGTTTGTGCCGATGATCCGGAAATCATCGCCGCCCTCCCTTATAAGATCGATAATATCGTATGCCGTACTGAACCAGTGATTCAGCCATATCGTGGTCATACATATGCCTCCTCAATTGTCTGCAAGCTTCCTGATAAGGCCGCAGGCTCTGTAATTTTTAAGGGGATAGACTTCCAGCTCTACGCCTTTTTCCTCGGCAAGCTGATAGAGATGTCCCAGATGTTCGTTGTCGTCAAGGCTGTTGACCAGCACCTTCCACGGAACACGTCTGAGAAGCACTCTTGTAGCCTCTCCTATACTTGGTTTTACCAGATTTATGTCAGATATACCGAACTTTTCGCTGATCTCACGTGCTTCCTCCATGCCGTCTCTGCCGCTCTGACTGTCGGCAATTGGTGAAACTGTGGGGAAGCAGTTCACTACCGCATCAATGAAATAATAGGTAAGATCCTCATTCATAAGCTCTTTGTAGAAGTGAGCGCCGTGGAAATCCTTCTCGCCGATTATGTCGCTCCTCAGGAAAGTACGGCTGAGGAGTCCCGATACTGTTGAATTAAGGCATGAACTTGCAATGAGAAAATCATCGTGAGTTCCGCATTTTTCCGCTATATTGGCAGGGTCGGACAGCACAGCAAGTCCCGGTGAAAGTCCGTCTATATCCTTTACCGCTTCGTCAAGAGTACGCTGAATAGCACCCTTTCCCGTCCAGCCGTCCACGAACTGAATATCCTCGGGAGCGTGTCTGTCAAGGATGTACCTGACAGCATTCATATCAATGCCACGTCCACGGATGATGGAGATAGTGTAATGCGGAACGTCAATGCCGTACTTGTACCTGATGTATCTTTTCAGGATAACTCCGACAGACGTACCTGCACGGGCCAGCGATACCAGCACAGGCGAGCGCTTTTCCCTGACTATAGCATCCGATAAAGCCGCCGCCGCATCTGCGGTTATCTGAGCGTACATCTCCACGGCACGTCGGAATGTAGCCATATATGTCTCGGTAGGCTTGTATTCGAGGGGAAGCATCTCGGAATAATGGACACCGCTCTGTATCTTCGCTTCACGCTCTTTAGTGCCGAGAGGTTCAACAAGCCCCGTGATGTCTTTCAGAAGAATTGTTACGTCTTCCGGTTTATAAGTGCTGAACATCGTTATCCCCCTTGATGAGAAGAATATTATCACAGCCATTGCGTCTTATCAGCTCTGTCAGGTCATTGACTGCCCCCTGCTTCGGAGACTTTGCATCGGTGAAGATGATAGCTGTATCGTATTTTTCAAGATTATAGATAAAAGTAGTTCTGTCATCGGAGTAGAAGCTGTGGACGATATGTCCCGACTTTACGGGATAATCCTCTCCCTGAGATATACCGATAGGGCTTCTCGTTGTGGAATGGCACTTCACTTCCTCTGCGATGCCGGAAGATTCGATATGCTCAGCCAGTACCAGAGAAGGATACATAGCCTCCTCCGTGCCCATGACGAGAACTTTTCCGTATATGTTAAGGCGGTTTGAGTTGATGAAATCCTCGCTGATCTCAGCCAGTTTCTCGTTGTAATCGCCCATCTTCACGCCCAGTCTCGCATCTGGTACGGGATATGCGGCGCAGGGCTTCACATCGCTTTCGGGAGCATTTACCCTTTCAGCGCCAACAGCTTCGATATTCTCAACAGCCTTTGTGTAGTCCAGATTTTCCAGCTTCAGAAGGCTTACATTTTCGATCCCCGAAGCCTTCATGACCGCTGTATTTTCATCGGACACCCTGTTGATTATCGATGCCGCAACGATCTTTTTGTCCTCCAGCTCGGGATAGACTTCCATGAGATTTTCAACGATATTCACAGTTGTCTTGCCTGTGGAAAGTTCATCGTCAACAAGGACTATAGTTTCAGTTGAAGCGAACAGCTCTTTCAGCTTTTCCGATGCAAGTTTCTGCTCAGCGGCATGGCTGTGCTCCTCCAGAAACTCTATCCAGCCGCCTACCTCACTCATTTCCTCACGGGTAGTGTGGATGTACACGCAGTCATCGGAGATGCATCCTGCTGTCACCGCACCGACAGCCGTAGCAGTCTCGGCAAAACCGATAACAAGCCTTGTTTCGGGATAAAGCTCAGCTACTTTTCTTCCGAGAGCCTTCATCATATTCAGTGCCGCAGACGGCGAAACAGGCATATGCTTTGCCTGTAACGGGTCTACCAGCAGATAGTTACGCTTTGGATTGTTTATTCTCTTAGCAAGCTTCAGAAGATCTTTTTCTGTGTATGTTGTCATTTATTGTATTACCTTTCTTTTTTAAACTATACCGTATACTTTTGCTCTTGTCAGTATCTGTTTTGCCCATTTCAGATGGCATTTCACCTCGTTCATCCTGTCGCCGCCCGAGCCCTTTGATACAGCATAACCGTCGGATTTCCAGTCAGCGATGGAACGTGCATCCTCATAGTCGGAGCGGCTGACCTTCAGCGAATCAAAGATAACGGGAAGCTGTGAGGGATGAATGGCAGTCTTGCCGATAAATCCGTTTATAAGATCAAGCTTTATCTCATTTTTCAGTCCCACAGCCCAGTCATCGTTTTCATCGCTGCCGAAGTATTCCCAAACAGGCCCCGAAACAACGTAATCCTGTGCGAAAACGTTGATAATATTCACAAGTATATCCCTGATCACTCCGATATCGTAGATGGACTGATCCTTGCTTCTTCGCAGACCGTACATATTGCTGAAATCGTTGCCGCCCACACGTACATTGAGCACAAGCTCCTTGACGGAATCAAGCTTATGCTTTATCTCCTCCATCATAGGCACTCTGCGCTGTATATCGGCAACTGTGCGGCTTTCGAGAATTGGCATGATGTACAGCTTCTTCTCCCTCATCAGGTTGAATTCACGGATGAGTGAGATGTACTGATCTGCGTTGGAATTGTCGAATTTCGGCAGAACATAGCCTGTCAGCAGCTTTTCCAGCGGACCGATGAATTCGTGTACTCTTGCCATATGCCTCGGTGTCCTTACACGCACGAAAAGAAGCGGATATTCCGCATCTGCCTGCGCAAGCTGAGTAAGTGTGACTTTCAGCTGTTCTTCGGCATCCTCCAGCTTTTCATCCATGATCGAATCCTCAAGACAGAATACCAGAGATGTGAGAGCGCTTATCTTACCCCTGATAAGCTTGTCTGCTATTTTGTCGTTGAGTGCGGGTGTGTAAAGAAGTCCTCCTACGTGGTAAGGGAGCTCGTCGATATTGATTTCCATTGTTATTTCCTCCATATCATTAATATATTGCTAAAACAAACCTGCCCGAACACTATATCCGTATCAGCGGAAAATGCTCAGGCAGAATTTGCCTGCACTGTCAGAGGCAATGCAGGCATAAACTCATTTATACGTTAGCACCGAATGAACGGCAGATAGCTGCCAGACCGCCCTGATAACCTGCGGCTACAGCGTTGAACTTCCATTCGCCATTCTTGTTGTAGATCTCAGCAACAACAAGAGCAGTTTCGATGGAGAATTCCTCCTCAAGATCGAATCTGAGCACTGTCTCGCCAACTTCATCGTTCTCGCTTGAAAGTCTTGAGACCTTGATGTAAGCGTTTGAGACCTGTCCGAAGTTCTGTCTGCGGATATCAGCGTCATAGATAGTAACACAGATAGCGATCTTCTTGATCTCGGGAGGAAGCTTTGTGAAGTCGATCTTGATCTGCTCGTCGTCACCGTCGCTTCCGCCTGTGAGGTTGTCGCCCATGTGTACCACTGCACCGTCACGGCCGCTGAGATTGTTGTAGAATACGAAGTCCTCATCTCTGAGAAGCTTGTCATTTTCACCGAGAAGGAATACAGAAGCATCAAGGTCGAAGTCTGCGCCTCCGTCGTACTTGTTTGTATCCCATCCGAGACCGATGAGAGCGTGTGTCATTGACTTTTCAAGGGAGATCCTCTGACCCTTCTGAAGATTGATTGCCATATTCCGTTCCTCCTTATCTGTACATATCAACTAAGCTCTGAAGTCTGCTTGCTTCCTGAACGCCCTGTCCGATAGCATTGAACTTCCACTCGCCGTTTCTTCTGTATATCTCACCAACAACGAGACCTGTCATACCGCTGTAATTCTCTGTAAGATTGAAGCGGCATATCTCTGTTCTTTTCTCGTTGTCAACGAGACGGATAAATGCATTGTTTATCATTCCGAAGTGCTGATTCTTAGATCTTGCATCATAGATATTTACAACGAAAATTATACGTGCAATATTTTGAGGCACTGCCGGAAGGTCTATCATAATCTGTTCATCATCGCCGTCGCCGCCGCCTGTGAGGTTATCGCCCATATGAACGATTGCGCCGCTTATATGGCGAAGATTACCGAAGTAGATCAATGTGTTGTTTATATTGTTCGGATCAACGATACGGCCGTCTTCACCGCAGAGAATAACGGATGCGTCACAGTCTATACTTTTGTTTCCGCCGCCGAATAATGCCTTGAGGCCGCCCTGTGGTGCTTCATCCCAGCCAAGTCCGACCATTACGGACTTCAGTCCTGAACCGCCTTTTGTGAGGTCTATTTTCTGACCCTTCTGAAGATTGATGCTCATAAAAATCACTACTCCTTTATTGTGGATTTTTGTTTTGTTGTTATGTTTCTTTATGTTTATCGGAGAAACAGCTATCCTGCTTCTCCGATATTATAAGTGTTATTGATAGTTTTATTTGTTCTCAGCTGTTTTATTGCCTGAACCCATAACGACCTTTCTGATGATGTCGAGCGGGATAACAAGGAATGCAAGGATGATACAAATTCCCCATGTCTGTGCATTGAGAGGCTCTACGTGGAGGAACTCGCCGCCGCACATTACGAATACGAACTGTACAATGAGGAGAACGCCCATAACGATAAGGAAGTTCTTGTTTCTGCCCAGATTCTCGAATACGTTTGTATGCTCTGTACGTGCATTGAAGCCGTTGAAGGTAATTGCCATCATGAATGTTGCAAACAGTGCTGAACAGAGATATGTTGTATCATGTCCGCCGCCGAAGAGGTCATTGATAGCAGGAATGAATCTGATTGCGAGACATACTGCTGTGATGTAAAGACCGCTGAGTACGAACTGAGCGAACATCTTCTTGCTTACGATGCTTTCCTGTCTTGGTATAGGCCTGTCCTTCATGTATTCTTTAAGTGCAGGCTCGCTTCCGAATGCGATAGCTGCGAGAGTATCCATTGCGAGGTTTACAACGAGAAGCTGAATAACTGTCATCATGTGGTCCTCACCAAGGAGTGAACCGAGGAAGCAGGTAAGAACAGCTGCAACATTGACTGTAAGCTGGAATATGAGGAACTTTCTGATTCCCTTGAACATTGTACGTCCATAGAGGATAGCCTTTGCGATTGATGAGAAGTTATCGTCAAGGATGGTGATATCGCCTGCTTCCTTGGCAACTTCCGTGCCGCTTCCCATTGCGAAGCCGACGTCTGCCTTCTTGAGCGCAGGTGAGTCGTTTACACCGTCACCAGTCATACCGACAACATAGTCAAGCTCCTGTGCACAGCGTACAAGGCGGCTCTTATCTGTAGGAAGAGCACGTGCAACAACACGGAGATTCGGAAGAACAGCCTTCAGTTCGTCGTCTGACTTTTCGCCCATTTCCTGTGATGTGAGAGCCACATCCTCAGGATTTCTGAGAAGTCCTGCGTCCTTTGCGATAGCTACAGCAGTTTCCTTACGGTCACCTGTTACCATTACGACCTGGATGCCTGCTTCCTGAACTTCCTTGATAGCTGCAACTGCTTCCTTACGGACATTATCTCTGATACAGAGAACGCATACCAGTGTGAGGTCTCCCTCATCGCTGTCGCCGTCACGCTTAGCAACGCCGAGAAGTCTCATCGAACGGGCAGCCTGCTCGTCGATGTACTGCATAACAACGCCCTTTTCAACGAGTTCCTTAGTCTTGCCGTTTTCGTCGATGTAATGTGTACATCTGTCAACGATACGCTCCGGAGCACCCTTTACGTATGTGCAGAATGAACCATCACGGCAGATGGTAACGCTTGACATCTTCTTGGTAGAGTTGAATGCGTTGAATTCTCTTACCTCTTCCTTGTTCATCTTGTCGTCAACCTTTGAGTCAACAAGGAAAGTCATAAGAGCACGGTCGGTACTGTTACCGCCGATTACCTGTCCGTCACTTGCCTGTGAGCTGTTGTTCAGACCGATACCTGTGATTACATCGAGCTGGAGTTCAGGACAGAGCTTGTCGAATTTATCATACTTTGTTACGTTGCCTGTGATGAGTTCCACAACTGAAAGACGGCCCTCAGTGATAGTACCTGTCTTATCGCTGAAGAGAAGGCTCAGGCTTCCTGCTGTTTCAAGACCGTTGATCTTTCTTACAAGTACGTTATCCTTAGCCATCTTCATGCTCTGGAACGAGAGAAGGATGGATGTAAGCATCGGGAGTCCCTCGGGAACAGCACAGACGATGATAGTAACTGCTACTGTGATAGCATTCATCAGGAACTTGATCCACTCAACGCCGCCGCTTGGGAGATGTCCTGTAACAGCAGCTCTGAGGATGATACCTACGATAATGCATATAGCACCTACGTAGCCGAATGTGGATATCTGCTTGGCAAGCTTCGCAAGCTTTACCTGTAATGGAGTCTGTCTTGTTTCCTCCTGTACTTCAAGAGCAAGCTCACCGAAGAGTGTCTTATCGCCGACGACCTTGACTTCCATATGAGCCTCACCGCCGCAGACAACTGTTCCACGGTAAGCGTAGTGAGTGTTGAGGAGGTCCTTGATATCGTAAGATTCACCGTTTGCAGGGACCTTTGAAGCTTCTTCAGTCTCACCGTTAAGAGCAGCCTGATCCACCTTACATTCGCCCTGGATGATCTCACCGTCAGCAGGGATCTTGTCGCCTGCCTGGAGGAAAACTATATCTCCGACAACAACATCGTTAACGTGTATTTCCTCAAGCTTTCCGTCACGGATGACCTTAGCCATTTCCTTGGCTTCTTCTTCTGCCTTGAGAGCGGAAGCCTTACCCTCCTGCTTGTTTTCACTTACCGAAGCAACACCGTTTGCGATGATGATAGCGATAAGGATACCAACAGGTTCAAACCATTCAGCCTGTCCCATAAAAAAGAGAACGACCTGAACGACAAGTGCAACGAGGAGGATCATGATCATAGGATCCTTGAAGCCCTCGAGTATCTTCTTCCACAGCGGATCGGGCGGAATTTGCGTCAGTGCGTTGGTGCCGTTTTTCTGACGGCTTTCTTCAACTTGTTTGGATGTTAGACCATTGAGATTCATTTTCATTACTCCCTGAAATTAGATTTAATGATTTGCTGTGATAAAATCAATGTAAACAAAAAAATCCTGCTCCGTGAGATAAACGGCCGCTCCACATGAAAGAACTGCCGCAACACAATGCAAGGACTACCCCTAAATTTACATTTTTACCCCACCTGTATCATTATAAAGCGATCACTTGTAACCGCTAACATAATCATGATACCACATTTTGTATAATTTGTCAAGAGTTTATCAGACAATTAACGTCCAAATCAACTATTAAAGTATATAATGATATATTATCATCCCCATACCTTGAAAAAACATTATACTATTCGGATATTATTTTGTAAAGTCTACATTTTATTATATCCAATAAAGCTCATATGATCCCAAAAGGCGATTCCCGGAATATTACGGAAACCGCCTTTCTTTTATTATTCTTTCATTTGTTCCATAGCTTTGTCCATTATGTAGTCGTTGTCCTCATCGAATATCTCATGCACCGCTGTTTCATCAAATGGTATCCTTATATCAAGATCGTCTCCTGACTGGCGTGACACGTCGGAATCCACAAATATAGAGCCGTCCTTATCCAATATAGCGCTGCTTGACAATATCAGCATTCCGCTCTCTGAATTTATTGAAGACACTCCCTGTGCTGAGCCGTTGGGCTCGGTGAATCCCATAACCGTTACATTGTCGAATTGGCTCATTACCTTGGTCAGATGGTCAGCCGCACTGACACTGGCGCTGTTGACAAGAATGATTATCTTTCCGCCGTTCAGAAGATCCATGCCCTCAAATTCAACTGCATCGTCCACTATATAGTTGCCTTCCTCATCCAGAACATAGCATTTTTTCTTATCATCCCACAAAGGATTGTTTGCGTATAAATGCTTACCCTCGGGTGCAAGCAGACTTGCTATAGTTGTCACCACGCCGCCTTCACCGCCGAAATTTCCACGAATATCCAGAACGAGATTTTTTACTCCCTCATTTCTCAGGTCGAGAAGGTCATTTTTCAGATGGCGCTTCATCATAGTATAATCCTCGCTGCTGCTTGCCTCTGAATCGTACTCCATACCGCACATCTTCAGGCAGGCAGTTTCGTCATCCAGCTTCGTGAAAGTCATATTCGCAATCGGAGTGCTCTGATTCAGCTTCTTCAGATACGACTCCGCTCTATCCTGATAATCGCCGATTTTGGGAAGTTCCGCAGTTTTCTCGCTTCCGTCATCTGCTATGAATGTTACCTTTACGCTGTCACCGCCTACTCCTGCCGCAAACAGGCCTGAGTAGAACTTCTCGTTGTCGATATCCGCATAGCCTTTCATCTGCCGCATCACCGATTTGCTGTCGGCTTCTTCAAATGTCATGCCGTCCCATGAAGTTATCTCGGTCAGCTGATGGATACCCTGATTTTTCAGCGAATCATCCACATTCAGCGCCACATATCGCCCGTCAGCAAGTGCCATCACCACAAGACCGTAGTCATTCCCCCACGCTCTCCTGCAAGCTTCATCAGACACTTTATCTTCTGATATGTAGGTCACATGACCGTCGTAGAATTCCGCACAAAGCTTTCCCCATGTGATATAATTCCCGACTTCGTCCCTGTCCTTTGTCGCCTTTCTGAATTCGGGGAGGTACTTGTCGTGAAGCGCTTTCCAGTCGATGTTTTTGTGCTTTGTCAGGACATACCGCTTTTCGGCTTTCTCAAACAGTTCTTCAAACTCGGCAGCGTAGTCCACTCTCCTGTATGCCTTGCTCAGCAGGCAAACAGGCACCGCCAAAACAATGCAGACCGCTGCGATGACTGAGATAATGCGTCTGAAATCAAGCTTCTCTCTGAAAAATCCCAGTGCAAGGATGATTATTCCAACGTAGGCGCTGATGAGGCATTTATCCAGTCCCACAATAAATGCAATGATGAACCAGAGAGCAAGAGGTGCCAGCCACACAAGCTTCCATTTTGAACTTCTTACCCTTTCGCAGTAATCTGAAAACTTCCACAGAAATACGCAGAGTGCAAGCTCGATCATAACCAAAACAATATCTAAATATTCCATAAATATATGCCTCCCCTCAGTTAAGATCGTCGTTCTTATAGAAGTGATATCCTATAATAATGTATACCGCACTCATGACCAGTGCAATAACTGCTGATTTCAGTATCAGTTCGGGATCGCAGGACTGATCGTAAATGAATCTCGCATCAGTATTGAGTCCGTATGTTATATAATTTTCGTACATACAAAGCTTTCCTGCATTGACTTCGCTTATCATCAGCATACTGCTTGTACTTTTCATCGACATGATGCCTATCATCATTTTTATCCCTATGAACACAAGTACAACTCCGTAAGGCTGTTTGAGGATGAACGCAACCATTACACCGAAACAGCTCAGCTTGAAGAAAGGGATAAATGTCAGAAGTATGCGAATTATAGCTGAACTGAGCGTTACTGTGTCTCCCCAGCCATATATTTTTATTGCGATGAAAAGCGACACAAAAAGTGCTGTTATTGTCGTGATAACCGATATTGTCACTGCAAGTACCGCTCTGCCGAAAAATGACTGCATACGCATCTTTCCTGATGTCAGTTCGTGATTGATGGTTTTGTCCGTGAAGTCGTCAGCGCAGATAATGCCTGTGATTATGGCTATAAGCGGACCGATGATAAGTGTCACCATTCCCAGGCTGCCTGATGCCACTGATTCAGAAGCAGTGCGTGTTCCCGTCCATTCCGTAGTCATTACAAGCATAGCCGTACATATAGCAACTGCACCTATACAGCACAGGAATACAGTTCTGTTTTTTCTTAGTCCGTAAAGCTGAGATAGTATTACATTTTTCACTGCTGTCACCTCAATCCATATCTTTTTTGCTGAATACAGCATAGCCTGCCGCCGAAACTATGATACACATTACCAGTGCCGAACCCACAATCATTGCAATTGTCCCCACAGGCATCATATCTTTCAGCACCTGCACATCTTCGCCGTTTATGTAGTCCATTTTATAGTTGTAGGTGCTGATAACATCCATAGATGCAGATGACATGAACGGAGCGGCTTTATTGATGTTGATGGGGAGAAAATCCTCCTGTATCATCATTTCAATAAGGGATTCGCCCAGTATAAGGATAAATCCCAGCGCAACCGAGCCGAGCGATGAGCGTGTCAGGAATGTTATCACTGCAAACAAAATGATGAATCTCAGAACAGGGACAAATCCCAGAGCAAGACGTATCACTCCCTCACGCACAGGAAGAGCTTCTCCCCAGCCGAAAACCGCTGTCATAAGAATTACGGGAAGTACGCAGAACAGCAGATACACAATAACGCCCATAATGATACTTGTGAACAGCCTGCCGAAATAGATCGCACTCTTTTTGCCGCCTGACAGGATCTCATAGTTGATGGTCTTATCCTTTATGTCGTCGCCGCAAATTCTTGCTGTAAAGATAAGCGTCAGAAAAACCGAGTAAAAGTTCAGACCAGCGTCAGTTATCGTGCCGCAGCCTTTCATATGATCAAGGGGCATTCCTTCCTCTGTTATCATGATTGCGACTATCCAGACGATAATGACTCCGGCGAGCATTATGTAATACGTGACATTATCACGAATCAGCTGATACTTCTGTGCTTTCATTATATTGTACATCTTTTTCACCTACCAGATTCATGTAATATTGTTCAAGGTTTGCGTCATGCATATGAAGCTCTGTAGGAATAACATCATTCTCATACAGAGTTTTTGATATGAGCCGTATCTCGTCTGTGCGCTCATAAAGCCTTACTGCTCCGCATTTTTCAACTTCGATGTCGGTAATATCCAGCTTATTCCTCAGAAGTGCAGGCACAAGCGAGTTGTTATCCGTATCGATGCGGTAATAGTCATGGCATTTCTTCTGAAGCTCCTCAGACGATATTTTCTCTACTATCTCGCCTTTGCGGAGGAAGATGTAATCTGTGCAAAGCTGTGAAAGCTCCGAAAGCAGGTGGGATGATATGATTATCGTTATCTTTTCTTCCCTGTTCAGCTTCAGAAGAAGTTCTCGTACAGCCACGATTCCCTCGGGGTCAAGGCCGTTTACAGGCTCGTCAAGCACCATTATCTCGGGCTTTGACAGAAGTGAAGCGGCAATGCCGAGTCTTTGCTTCATACCAAGCGAGAACTGCTTGACCGGCTTCTTTCCCACATTTTCAAGACCGACCATTTTCAGCGCTTCGTCAATTCTTGATTTGTCGGGGAGACCTTTCTGTATCCTCAGCTTTTCGAGATTTTCCCTTGCAGAAAGGTTCTGCTTAGCATAGGGAGTTTCTATCATGAAACACATCCTGCTCCTTGAATGAGCAAGTCCCTTTTCACTTGTCTCACCGAAAATGGAGATAGAACCGCCCGTCGGCATTATCAGTCCGCCAAGCGCTTTCATGATTGTTGTCTTTCCTGCGCCGTTAGGACCGACAAGTCCCAGTATCATGCCTTCTTTCACCTGAAAGGAAGCGTCTTTCACTACCGTTTTTTTCATGTACTGTTTTTCAAAGTTTTTTACATCAATGAGTATATCAGACATATTTGTGACCTCCTTGTTGTTTCTATAATTCTATTTTAAAGAATAATCTTAAAGAATTCCTTAACTTTCTTAAAGTTCATACTTTATTCACAATTAAACTCCGACCTGCGATACTCTCTCAGTACCTTTGCACATTTATCGGGGAAAAAACTTCTGTGAGATTTTTCTCCGACATCTTCTCCGATGCTTTTAATTTTTATCAGGACAGGGCACATTGTATTACTATAAATCTATATTATTTTTCTTGTGCCCTGTCCTGATAAAAGTTCTATTAAAAGTCTTTGGAAAAGGGGTTCGGGGCCGACTCCCCACAGTGTGGGGAGATGTCAGCATAGCTGACAGAGGGGACGGCCTCCGTCAGAGGGAACCTTTCCTCAGAAAGGTTCCCCCCGATAAATACGTGTAAAAGTTACTGTGAGAATATCACCGGCCGGAGTTTAATGGTGACTGTAAGGCTGTTTGCATCGGCGGAGGCTGAAGCTTCGGCGGATATTTTATCACACAGCAGGCGGACGATGTAGAGTCCGAGGCCTGCGCTTCCGCTTTTTCGTGAAGGATCCGCACGGTAGCTTCTGTCGAAAATCCGCTCAGCGTCGATCGCTTCCGCATTACCGACAGGATTGGCTATACTTATCTCCCCGTTATCAGTCAGCCTGAGAGTAAAACTGCCCGAGGAATACTTTATAACGTTGCCGAGGAGATTGCCCAGTATACGTTTCAGATACTCCTCGTCCCCCATGGCAAACACTGTGGAATCAGGGAATATTATCTCAGGCTCAAGGCTGTTGAGACGTATAAGCCCTTCGTTTTCGGCTATGAACTGCATAAGCAGATTGGTCAGGTTTATGCGTTTCATCTCAGGGCATTCGTCACGGCTTTCCAGCAAGGCAAGCTCAAAAAAGCCGTCAGCCATGTTTTTCAGCTCATCAGTCTTCCTGATACACACATCGATATAGCTCTTCTGCTCCGGATCATTATCACTATTGCTGTTCATTATCTGGAGTTCGCCCTTTATGACCGACAGAGGTGTGCGCAGGTCGTGAGCTATATCGGAAATTGCCTGACGGAGAGCCTTTTCTGTTTCCTCGGACTTTATCTTCATCCTCTTTCTGTCGTCGATCTCCCTGTTTATAGCCGATGTCAGACTATTCAGATCATTGTCGAAAAGAGGGATCCTTACAAGGCGGTTGTAGGAACGCTTTGCAGTTCTGTCAAGTTCATCGGTGATATTCCTCATCTGCCGTTTCAATGCCAACAAATAAACCACAAGCATCATACAGCAGATAATAGCGGCTATAGCTGCGATCCTCCACATATCACTCACTCCTGAGACGATAGCCGATTCCCCAGACAGTTTCGATATGCTCCTTGCCTGAGACTTTTTTCAGCTTATTTCGCAGATTGCTTACATGGACGTTTATAGTGTTGTCCTCATAGTAGTAAACGTCATTCCATACCGATTCATAAAGCTCTGCTTTGGTATAAGTTTTCTTCGGATTCTTCATGAAAAGCTCCAGCAGACTCATTTCCTTTGCTGTGAGCTGAACGGGCTTTCCTTCATATTCCGCCCTGTTTTCAGTGAGTATCAGCTTCAGACCGCCGTTTTCAAGGACATCCTTTTCCTTTGTAGTCTGCATACGTCTCAGGACCACCTCTATCCTGACGATGACTTCATTGATATCGAACGGCTTTATGATATAGTCGTCAGCGCCGAGACGCAGCACCTCCAGCTTTGTCTCCATCATTGACTTTGCGGAAATGACAATAACGGGCGTATCCGAAATTTTCCGCAGTTCATATATGAGAGTCTCACCGTTGACATATGGCAGCATCAGATCCATAAGCACAATGTCAAAGCTTTCATTTTTCAGCAGCTTCATAGCCTGTGAGCCGTCATACGCCTGTTTGTAGGAATAGCCGTTTTTCTTCAGTATATTTGCAAGTATAGAGCTGATATCCTTATCGTCTTCGATTATTGCAATATTTGCTTTCATAATTCTATCTTCCTTATTTATATAACAGAAACGCCACAGCATTTCCGATGATTCTCAAAAATGCCATGGCGCAAACCGTTTATGATATCACGATCATTCAGCCTGGATGCCGTAGTGACCGCAAAGAGCAGCAAGACCGCCCTGGAATCCGCTTCCGATTGCGTTGAACTTCCACTCGCCGTTGTTCTTGTAGAGTTCACCTACAACTACAGCAGTCTCGATCGAGAAGTCCTCGCCCAGGTCGAAACGAACAAGCTCAGTATTTGTAGCTTCATCGATGATCCTGATGTAAGCGTTTGAAACCTGACCGAAGTTCTGGTGGCGCTGGTCTGCTTCATATATAGTAACAGTAAATGCAATCTTTTCCAGGTTTGCAGGAACCTTGCTGAGCTCGATGTGGATCTGCTCATCGTCGCCTTCGCCGTCGCCTGTCTTGTTATCGCCCATATGCTTTACACAGCCGCTTGAATGCTCAAGGTTGCCGTAGAAGATGAATTCCTTTTCAGAAGGGCAATGACCGCTTGCGTCAGCGATGAATACTGAAGCGTCGAGGTCGAAACTTGTACCTGAGTCGAATGCGTTGACATCCCAGCCAAGTCCTACAAGAATATTGTTAAGACCCGGGTTGTCCTTGGTAAGGCTTACTTTCTGTCCTTTGGATAAATTGATCGGCATGATTGTGATCCTCCTTTTAATTACTTATTGGAATTTGGCATATGGTACTTCTCGTTGAACTCCTGCTTCATCTGCTCGAGCTTCTTCTGATCCTCGATGCGCTTTCTCTGAGCGTCAGCCTGGATAGCCTTAGTCTCTTCGATACCGTTGCAGATAGTTCTCCATGAAGATTCCAATGTCTCTATCTTAATAGAACTTCCTGATGTCAGCATAGCAGCCATCTTTGACTGTGCAACTGTGTTCTGGGCGTTCTGTAAGAGCATCTCGTTAGTCTTCTTATCAAGTTCAGCCATTGACTCAGCCTGAAGCTTCTGACGCTTGAGCATGATAGCCTGAGCGAGAGCCTGCTTGAATACAGGGAGAGTGATGATGAAAGCTGAGTTGATCTTTCTGACAAGGTTCATATTTGTGAATTCCATCGTCTTGATCATCGGGATAGACTGCATAGCAACAGCTTCGGCAGTTCTCAGGTCCTGAGTACGCTGCTCCAGCATCATAAGGCACTGGTTCAGGTTCTGGATCTCGAACTGGATAGCATTATCGCCTGTAGCTTCGTAGTCAGCCTGACGGGTCTTGATGTAGTTCTCGATCTCACGGCAGCCCTGCTCACCTGCAAGGATGTACTTGACGAGGTCGTGGTAGTAGTTAACGTTTGCATTGAACATTGTGTCAAGGTTGCGGTTGGCCTCCTTGATCTGTGATTCGTACTTCTTGAGTTCAACGAAGATCTTGTCTACCTCATCGCCCATGGTGTGGTACTTGGCAAGAATCTTATCCAGCTGCTTGCGGAGATTGCCGAAGAGCTTGCTGAAAAGACTTGGATCATCCTTGATCTCGTCGATATCGAATTCGCCCATGATCTTTGCAAGGGTATTCATCATCTTTGTGGAATCGTCGAACTGCGACATATTCATATTTCTTAGAACGACGTCCGAAGCCTTCGATATCTCCTCGGCTGTTTCTGCACCGAAAGTCACGATAGACTCCATATTATCTATTTCGATAGTGCTTACGAGAGCATCTACCTCAGGTGAACCGACAAGCTGTGTGTTGAGCTGTTCTCTGTCAGCTACAATGTCGTACTTCTCAACAGGAAGCTCGTTGCCGACAACCTCTGCTTCTACTTTTTCTGCTACAGCTTCTTCAACAGGAGCTGCTGCTTTACTGAAATCAAGTCCCATATCATTTACCTCTCTTAAAAAATTTGTCACGCAGTCTGCGCTTGGCATTGGCTGAGATAGAATTCATATCGGGTATGCGGAGATCGTACATGAACTCGCCTGCCTGATGTTCCTCTATCATTTCCTTTGCAAAATATCTTTCAACGCTCTGATAGCCTGTTGGTACGAAAAATACGATATCAAAGCCTATCAGATCGAGAAATGCAACAAGAATAGTATCTTCCAGTGAGAGCATATTCTCCCCTGTCATAATGAAGATAAGTTTCGGGTTTTTCTTGGTGAAATCGAATTTCTGTATAAGTCTTACTATGTTCTTTTCAAGGTTGAGGACCGTAGCGACTATGGTATATTCCGTGCCGTTTTCAAAAGTACCCTTTATAAGCCTCTGATCGATAAGATACTGGAGCTTTTCAAGGATATGTTCCTGTACCGATTCTCTAAGGAAGCTGTACTGGTAAACGGGGTGTTCCTTGATCTTCTGCTTCTGAAGTCTGCCGTTTCTGAAGAATTCCGTAGCGAACTGCTTGACGGGATTCATAGCATTTGGCATGATGTGCGGAATATCCTTTATTACCATGGTATCGGATGTTATGAGGCGCTTGATACTGCTCCAGTAAGCAGCGATATCGCCGTCCTTTACGCCCGAGACCTTGGCGAATATAACAGGCATTACAACCTCATCGCCTATAGTACTGAAGTTTGGCCTGTACTTTAATTCCTGATCCCAGAGGATCTCTATCTCCTCATACATTGTCTGGAGACAGATGGTATTTGCTTTGCCGTACTGATTATTGCGGTACATTCCCGTATCCTGATACATAAGGGTATCAAGCTCTCTTTCGGCGTGATAAGCGGCAGTTGCCACTCTTATCGAACCGCCTGCCTCGGGGAATTCATCCACCTTGAGTGTCTCATTGTAGTGCTCCTCGTAGAGATGATCGTCCCTGAGAGTACACTGCCTGTTAAGGTCAGGGCAGAACAGCACCACATCAACGGGAAGTCTTGCAAGGAATCTGCAAAGCATTTCCTCGTTTTCGTTCCTGCATCCTCCAAGATAGAAGAAGCAGCTTACGTCTGGCATTTTCCAGTTTTCAAAGAGACGCTTGAAGCGTTTGAGCCAGCATATGAGGTAAACTCCCTTGCTTGTCAGCTTAGGTACACTGCCTCCCACAACTTTGCTTTCCTCCTGCATAAAATCGAGGAAATGCCACTGTATCAGCTTGTTCATCTCGCCCCATGACTGTACGTACAGATTCGGAACAAGATTAACAAGAAGCTGGTCACAGCTTGCGTAGTTGGCTCGCTTGACTTTTGCGATCTCTTCATTTGAAGGCGGCTCAATGGCATTATTGATAATGACCATCTGCCTGCCGTTGGTTTTCAGAGTGAGCTGAAGCTGGAAAAGATCATTGAGATATGTGACCTTGTCCTCAACTCCGCTTATCCTGCAGAAACAGTTGTAGAAGAATCTTTCTTCATCTCCACGATTTACCACAGGCTTTTTCAGCTCGTCGATTATCCTGCCCTTTATCCAGACATTGGTACAGTTTGCGACCATCGGCTTTGAAGCGAGAAGCTTTGCAACTCTCTGTCCGTCAAGCTTTATCACAGGCTTTGGCTCCTGCTGTGCAGGCGGCTGAGGTGCCGGCGACTGCTGTACAGGCTTTGGCTGTGAAGGACGCTGGATATTCGACAGATTTATGTGTACACCGCCCGCAGGTTGTGATGGAGCGGCAGTTCTTGCAGGATTCTGCACCATTTCCTGTCTCAGCTTTTTCAGGTTGAAATCTATGGGGAATGAAGCCATACTGCCGATCACAAGCTCGTCCGACATGGACAGATCAGGATCAGCCTTTTTATAGGCATCATCGCCGTTATACTGAAGCAGCATTATATCGCTGCCCGCAAGAGACAGTACATTCATGAGCAGCAGTTCATAGCTGCTTATCTCACCCTCATAGAGGATCTTGGGCAGCTTTTCTGTGCCCAGTTTATTGACGATACGCTCAAATTTATAGTACAGCCAGCACATGAACTTGATATATGTATTTTTCAGCATATTCTCGTTCTTGCCCTGTTTGCTAAGATCAACAAGTGTCCTGAACATAGCAGCTGTAACGTTGCTTCTCTGCTCGGGAGTCATTCTCGGGAGCCATTTTGCAAGGCTCTGATTGATGAATCCGGCGTCAAGCTGAAAATCCATGCCCATCATTTCATTATAGTATGCAAGGTTGTTGTTATCGGGATTATGAAGCTTCCCTTCGATGATAACGCCGTTCTGTCTTGCAGCCTCATGAAATCTGAGAATGATGTCGTGTATCGTATCGTTGTAGCCGTTTACACGGCAGAAGTAAACTCCTTTATTTCTGCGCTTTCCAAGATCGGCGAAAAGATCGTCGGGACTTTCTATACGCACTCTGTTAAGCATATTTATTTTCCTTTTTATTTATGATACTGTATTCTGATACATCAGTGGTAATTATCCATCTTGTTCTTAGCCATTACATAGCCAAGACCAGAGCCGACACCGCCGCCGATGATATGTGTCAGATTAGATACGTTATCCTTGACGAAAATGCCGTCATATATCTGACCGCCTATATATATCAGAACAACAAGTATAAAAGTCAGCGGTATCTTGCCTTCTCTTATGCTTGTGAATGACGAAAGAAGTATAAATGCGAAAACCACTCCGCTTGCACCGAGAAGTGCTGTATGCGGGGAGAAAATGAAATGCACGATTCCCGTTATGAGAGCGGTGGCAAGTATGACAAAAAGTATATTCTTCGACCCGTACTTTTCTTCCAGCATAGGACCCACAACGAGAAGCATGGTGATATTGCCTATGAAATGATCCCAGCCTGCGTGGCCGAAAACATGGCCGAAAAATCTTAAATATGTCAGCGGATCACTGAACGGCGCCCTGTATACGCTGAACAGCCTGAGGGTAGACCTATCGCCGGTGACGATGCCGAGTATAAGCGCCGCAAGACATATGATAGAAAAGGTCAGCACTACCGGAGAATTGAATGAAATTTTCAGATTGATCTTGTTTTTTTCCATGATAGAGCCTCCCCTGCATTATTTAATATGTACACATTTAGTCATTTACAAAACTGTTATATTAGACAGATTACTCATTTATTGTACCATACTGCATTAAATTTGTCAATACCTAATATGTCAAATCATATGCAGAGCAGTCCGAATCGTCGGCGGCAGCTTTGATGATGTCATGAAATTACTATAAAAGTATTGAAAATGATATGTTTTTCATTGTAAATATGCTATAATTATGTCAAATAAATGTTAACCGCAACTATGTGGAAGGAGAAACGGATCATGAAAAAATACAGATTATTTGCAGCCGTATCCGCTCTTGCTATGCTGGCAGGATGCAGCAGCGGCAATACTTCAAGTACATCCGAAAGCACTTCATCTGAAGCTGTTACCGAAGCTTCGCAGGAGGAAACGACCGCTGCCGCAGCGGAAGAAGATGTCCCCGAGATCGAGGGATATGACCTGCTCTGGCACGATGAATTCAGCGGCGATTCTCTCGACGAGACCATATGGAACTATGAGCCCCATGAGCCCGGCTGGACAAATGAGGAGCTCCAGGAGTACACCACCTCCACCGATAACGTGTTTGTCCGTGACGGAAACCTCGTTATCAAAGCTATCAAGTCCGAGAAGGACGGCAAGGACTACTACACCTCCGGCAAGGTGACCACCCAGAATAAGAAGGACTTCACCTACGGTAAAGTCGTTGCCCGTGCAAAAGTTCCCGAAGGGCAGGGACTCTGGCCTGCTATCTGGATGATGCCGCAGGACGAAAGCTACTACGGTCAGTGGCCTAAATGCGGCGAGATCGATATTATGGAAGTTCTCGGCAGCGACGTGAAAACTGCTTACGGAACTCTCCACTACGGCGAACCTCACGGCGAGCAGCAGGGCACTGTCGTTCTCGACAACGGCTCTTTTGCTGATGATTTCCACGAATATTCAGTTGAATGGGAGCCCGGCGAAATGCGCTGGTACATCGACGGAGAGCTCTACCTTACCGTCAATGACTGGTTCACAGCCGTTCAGGGCGAGGACGAAAAGCCGTACCCTGCACCATTCGATCAGCCTTTCTTCGTTCAGATGAATCTCGCAGTCGGCGGCACATGGCCGGGAGATCCCGATGAGACTACCGATTTTGACAAGGCTGAATTTGAAGTTGACTACGTCCGTGTTTACCAGAAGCCCGAATACGATACAAATGTTACAAAGCCCGAGAAGCATTACCGTGAGGCTCTCGAGGACGGCAACTTCGTTTACAACGGCGATTTCGCTGAAGCTGAAGACCTTACCGACGACGAGAACTGGAAGTTCCTCCTCTTTGAAGGCGGCAAGGGCGCAGCCGAGATCCGTGACAATATGATCGTCATTACCACCGAAGACGAGGGTACTGTTGATTATTCCGTTCAGCTCGTCCAGCCTGAAATGCCAATAATCAAGGGCAAGAAGTACCGTGTTACATTTGATGCATGGGCCGACGAAGAGCGTGATATCATCGTCTGTGTTTCTGCTCCGAATGCCGGCTGGATACGCTATCTGGAGGATACAACTCTCACTATCACTCCCGAGCAGACAACCTACACTTACGATTTCGAGATGAACGACAAGGACGACCCGCTTGGCAGACTTGAATTCAATATGGGACATAAGGGCTCGACCTCTACAGTCTATATCACAAACGTCCGCCTCGAAGAAGTTGAATAATAAAACTCCCTGTTAACTGTGGTACCCATACGGCAGTTCTATGCGTGTCTATTGAGGGAAACCCTTTTGAAAAAGGGTTCTCCCTCAAACTCCCTTCCTAAAACTTTCAGTATTAATTTTGCCCCATAGAGGGCGCTCCACGAAAGATGTGAAAACCAGTAGTATTACTGGGAGCGCCCTCTATGGGGCAAAATTCTATTAAAAGTCTTTGGAAAGGGGGTACGGGGGAAGAACCTTTCCTCAGAAAAGTTTTCCCCCGATAAATACATATAAAGCTGCTGTATGAATACCACAGTTAGCAGGGAGCTTTTATTTCACCAGCCTGAGCAGATACTCGTCGGTATCTTCCTCCAGTTTCTTTTCGCCGGAATGCCTGAAGCCGTGGCGTGAATAGAACTCGATGGCACGGACATTTTTCTCCAGCGCCCACAGAGATTCCGCTCCGCAGTTGTCAATGGCATATTCCAGAAGCTGAGCGCCTATGCCGTTGCCTTGCAGTATAGGCTCGACGAAAAGTTTGTCCACCTCGCCGTTCATGACAGTGATGAATCCCTTTACAGCGCCGTCGTCGTAGACATAAGTATTATTGAAGCGCTGCTTATCGGTATAGAACCGCTTAGCCTCGTCTATCACCTGAAGCTCGTTGAAATAGTATTCGTCGCTTTTGAATATCGGGTAAAAATTAAGTCTGTAATTGAATATCAGTATCTCAGCCACTCTTGAAACATCTTTCTCGGTGGCTTTTCTTATGTATTTATTCTCCATTATACTTCTCCTTGATATAGCGTTTGTCTTCCACGTAGAACCGCTCAATGTACGGAACTGTACCGATATACAGCCATCGCTGAACGAAAACAGGCCTCACTTCAAATACCCGTTCATTCTCCAATGAACTGTACGCATCAAACGACCCTTTATGCTGCTGACTGAAAAGCTTTGAAAAGATCTTATGGTCAAGAGGCTTTCCCATCTCCTCAGCCACGCCCTCTATCTGTATGTTATCCATGCACAGTGCAACATTGTGGTTTTCCATTATCTGATGATATTTCCGCATTGTTTTGTCCGTCTGAAAATAGAAGATGCCATCCTGCTGAACTATACTCATCATTCTTGATGATACAAGTCCGCCGGCAGACGTTGACAGCACCATTGTCCGCCCTTTACCGAAACCGCTCAGCAATTCATTGTATTTTTCTGCAAACATTTTCCCACCATAGCAAACAGGACGCCGAAACAGCGTCCTGAAAATTTTACTTTGTGCCGAAGATACGGTCGCCTGCGTCACCAACGCCGGGAACGATGTACTTATCTTCGTTCAGTCTTTCGTCCATTACGCCTGCGTAAATATCAACATCGGGGTGTGCTGCCTTAACAGCTTCAACGCCCTCAGGTGAGCAGATTATGCACATGAACTTGATATGCTTTACGCCCAGCTTTTTCAGCTCTTCGATAGCGGCAACTGCGGAATTACCTGTAGCCAGCATAGGATCAACGATGATAGAATCTCTCTCGCTGATATCATCGGGAAGCTTGCAGTAGTACTGAACAGGCGCCTTGCTGTCGGGATCACGGAAAATTCCGATATGGCCGATCTTAGCAGCAGGAACCAGTTTTGATAAGCCGTCTACCATTCCCAGACCTGCACGGAGGATAGGGATAAATGCCAGCTTCTTGCCTGAGATTATCTTTGTCTTTGCAACTGCAAGAGGAGTCTCCATCTCGATCTCCTTCAGCGGAAGATCACGTGTAGCCTCATAGCAGATAAGCATTGCTATCTCGGAAACAAGTTCTCTGAATTCCTTTGTACCTGTGTTCTTATCTCTTAAAAGTGAAATTTTGTGCTGGACCAGCGGATGGTCGATGATATGTAATTCTCCCATGGCGGAAGCTCCTTTCATATTATATTATTCTTTTCGATACAGTAGCAGACCTCGCCCTCGGGGACTATTCCTTCACGGACAAAACGCCGGACCGTATCGGTCTTATGCATTTCTGATTTTTCAAGCACACGCCCCGACTTTGTATTCTCGGCACGGTGGTAAGCCTCCAGCTTTTCAAAATCCGTGAAGCTGAAAGCATAGCGTATCACAGCGGATAGCGCCTCCCCTGCGTAGCCGTGTCCCCAGAATCTTTTGCCGATGCAGTACTCTATCTCGGCAGTGCGGCAGTCCTCCCAGACCTTGCAGAAGGCTATCTGTCCGATATTCTCGCCGCTGAATTTCTCGATTATCGCCCAGCGGTAATTACCGGGGCTGCTATAGCCGTCCATATACTTTTTCAGAAGTCCGTTCACCTGCTGTATATCGCTGTAAACGGGCTCACCGTACTCGGTCTGTATATCAGGGTCAGCCGCCCAGTTTCTCAGCATCCCCTCGGCGTCCAGTGACACAAAGGAACGGAGTATCAGACGGTAGGTATCGAATGCCTGAGTGCCGATGTGCTTCATTACTTGTTTTCCAGAGCAGTGATAAGGTCAACACGTCTCTGATGACGGCCACCCTCGAATCCTGTAATCAGGAATATCTCAGCAAGCTCGCAGGCAAGTCCCGGACCCAGTGTTCTTGCGCCCATGCACATAACGTTTGAGTCGTTGTGCAGACGGGTGAACTTTGTTGAGAAGGAATCGGAGCAGAGTGCAGCCCTGATGCCCTTTATCTTGTTAGCGGCAATGGACATACCAATGCCTGTACCGCAGATGAGAATACCCTTTTCGCATTCGCCCGATGTGATGAGACCGCATACAGCCTCAGCCATATTCGGGTAATCGCAGGGCTCACCGTCAGTACCCATATCCTTGAATTCAAAGCCCTTCTTTGAAAGTTCCTCGATAATTGCCTTTTTCATTTCCACACCTGCGTGGTCACAGCCTATAGCTATCATATAAACATCTCCCGTTCATTTAGTTTTATCCTCAAGGTCTTTTTCTGCCTTTACCTTCTGTAGGTATGATACCTCAAGTTCTTCTGCTTCCACAAGCTGTCGTGATATACCTGCAAGACACACTCCTGCCGCATTCTGCAAGCGTCCCTGAGGAGGGGCGATTATGAATGCAGGTGAGCGGTAGTCGTTGAAAAATTCGGATGCACCGTCACCGCAGAGCATTGCCTCCTTCACGTTGAAAGCAAGATATTCCGCCAGTTCGTCACGGGAGATCAACTGCTCCTCCGTCACCTGTTCAACGCAGAATCCGTCGCTTTTGTAGGTGCAGGTGTAGACCAGCTCGCCTCTCGCCTTCATGATTGCGCATATATAGCCCTTGTAAGCTATATTATTGCAGGCAAGGCCGAGAAGTGTCGATACTCCGCAGCATTTCACTCCAAGGCCGAAGCTGAGAGCCTTTACCGCCGCAACGCCGATACGCAGCCCCGTATATGAACCGGGACCGTTTGCAACAGCGATACCGCCGATATCGGACATCTCTTTTCCCGCCTGAGCGAGAATGTCCTTCACCATGGGCATTATCACCTGCGAATGTGTCTTTTGTGTATACAGAGCGGACTGTGCCAAAAATGTTTCAGTATCCGAGTCAAACAGCGCCGCAGAGGCTGTTTTACCCGATGTGTCGATCCCAAGCAGCAGCAAATCTTCCACCGTCCTCAATTATTATCTCACGTTCAAGCTCGCTGAGCCTTTCAATGGTAATGTAAATGGTACTCTTCGGCAGGAAATCCGCAATATTCTCAGACCATTCCACAGCCGCAACATTATTCTCGAAGTCGTAATCGTAGAAGCCTGTTGACTCTAAGTCCTCCTCGGAATTTATGCGGTACATATCGAAATGGTAGAGTGTCATGTCCTCTCCCCTGTACTCATTTACAAGAGCAAAGGTAGGCGATGTTACGTTGTCGCCAAGCCCCATGCCGATGGCAAGTCCACGGGTGAAGGTGGTTTTTCCTGCGCCCAGACCGCCTTTGTATGCTATCATATCCCCTGCTTTCAGGAGACCGCCCAGCTTTTCCGCAGCGGCAATGGTCTCCTCGGGGGAAGATGTCTTTATCTTTATCATATCAGAAAAGTCCTGTGATAGTACCGTCGTTTTCGCAGTCGATATTCAGTGCGGCAGGCTTCTTGGGAAGTCCCGGCATTGTAAGGATGTCGCCTGTGTAGATGACTACGAATCCTGCGCCTGATGAAAGTCTTGCGTCACGGACGGTTATCTTGAAGTTCTTTGGCTTGCCGAGAAGTGCGGGATTATCAGACAGTGAGTACTGAGTCTTTGCCACACATACAGGCAGATCCCAGAAACCGATATTCTCGATCTCCTTGATAGCCTTTTCAGCCTGAGCAGTGTAGTTGACACCGTCAGCACGGTAGATCTCCTTGGCGATCTTCTCGATCTTATCCTTGAGAGCAGCTTCTGTATCATAAATAGGAGCGAATTCATTCTCTCCGCCTGAGCAGAGGTCAATTGTCTCGCAAACCTTCTGAGCAAGATCAACTCCGCCTTCGCTGCCCTTGGCGAATACCTCGCACATTGAAACTTCAACGCCCATTTCGTTGCAGAAATCCCTTACGAATGCAACTTCTGCCTCTGTATCGGAAGCAAAACGGTTGATGGCTACAACTACGGGTACATGGTACTTATGCATATTCTCGATGTGAGTTCTCAGGTTAACGATGCCCTTTTCCAGAGCCCACATATTCTCCTTGCCAAGGTCTTCCTTGTGAACGCCGCCGTTGTATTTGAGAGCCTTTATCGTAGCCACAAGAACAACGCATGAAGGCTTCAGACCAGCTGCACGGCACTTGATATCCATGAACTTTTCAGCTCCCAGATCAGAACCGAAGCCTGCTTCTGTAACTGTGTAGTCACCCAGCTTGAGGGCAAGCTTTGTTGCTCTTACGGAGTTGCAGCCGTGAGCGATATTAGCGAAAGGACCGCCGTGGATGAATGCAGGATTGTTCTCCAGAGTCTGTACCAGATTGGGCTTGAGAGCGTCCCTGAGCAGAGCTGTCATAGCTCCGCAGGCGCCTATCTCACGGGCATAGACAGGCTCGCCGCTTGTATTGTATGCAACGAGGATATTTCCCAGTCTCTCCTTCAGGTCGGCAATATCGGATGCCAGGCAGAGAATAGCCATGATCTCGGATGCAACTGTGATGTTGAAGCCGTCTTCACGTGGAACTCCGTTTGCCTTTCCGCCGAGACCGATGAGGATATTTCTCAGCGCACGGTCATTCATATCCATGCAGCGCTTGAAGAGTATCCTTCTCTGATCAATCTTCAGCTCATTGCCCTGCTGGAGGTGGTTGTCGATCATAGCGCAGAGGAGATTGTTTGCAGCAGTGATTGCGTGCATATCGCCTGTGAAGTGGAGGTTGATATCCTCCATCGGAACTACCTGAGCATATCCGCCGCCTGCTGCGCCGCCTTTCATTCCGAAAACAGGTCCCAGTGACGGCTCACGGAGAGCGAGAACTGTCTTCTTGCCTATCTTGTTCATAGCGTCAGCAAGGCCTACGCTGACGGTAGTTTTTCCCTCTCCTGCGGGAGTAGGATTTATAGCTGTAACAAGGATGAGTTTACCATCCTCTTTGTCTGCAAGCTTAGTGTAGACACTTTCGGATATCTTAGCCTTGTAGTGACCGTAGGGCTCAAGATCATCCTCAGAGAGTCCGAGACCAGCTGCGATCTCGTATACTTTTTTCATTTCGGCATTCTGTGCGATTTCGATATCAGATAACATAGTTGATCCTCCGATTCCAGATTGATAGTATTTTTATTATATCACATTGCGATCATAAATGCAAGGTTTGGAGCAAATAAATCCATGGCAACAGCGTTTACTTTTAAATAAATAATAAAAAACCGCCGAAGGCGGCATTCCGGGGTCAAGGGTGACTCCCCACAGTGTGGGGAGATGTCACGAAGTGACAGAGGGGACGGGCGACCGTT
>Ga0129306_1000960_pt1 | contig 38021 bp, 18 predicted proteins | sample P827metagenome_FD_94438 | JGI IMG/M metagenome (GOLD analysis project Ga0129306, IMG submission 94438) | Capybara group fecal microbial communities from Wisconsin, USA - P827 metagenome | ecosystem: Host-associated > Mammals > Digestive system > Large intestine > Fecal | place: USA: Wisconsin... | reverse complement strand
GTCGTCCGGCAGCTCCGCCGCGCCGGGCTGCGGCGCGGACTCGACGAGCGCGACCTTCTCCATGAAGATGCGCCTGAGCCACTGCATACGCCTCTCCTGACGCTCGAGGGACCACATGACGAAGGCCCACTTGCGGTCGAAGTCGTATCCCGCGGGAAGGTTCGGCTTGAAGTTCTCGAACTTGTCGCGCATGACGGAAAGCTGCCACGAAAGCGCATGGGTGCGGTACTCGAATCCGCCCATGAAGCGCTCCGCGACCTCGGACATCGTCACGGCGTGCCGCTTCTGGTATATCTTGAGCGCATGGGCGAAGTGGGTGAAGTAGAACGACGCGAGGGAGCGCAGGTTCTCGTCGGTGAAAGATATGTCGGGCCATCCGAAGCTGCCGCGTATCGAGCAAGTCGCCACGCGCTTCGGGACGACGCGCTGGCGGATTATGTCGTACTCGAACTCGTAGATCTCCTTGCCGACGCCGTAGAGCGGCGAGTTCGTCTTCGGATCGAACTTCTTCATCGCCATGTTCTGCGCCGCCGCATCGCCCATCAGCGTCGCAAGGCCGAGGACGACGTCCTTCTCCTCGACGGACGCGTCGTCGGCGTTGCAGAAGTAGCTCGCCGGAATCGAGTCCATCGGCTCGCCCTCGCAGCGCTCGCGGATGTAGAAGTCGACTGGCCTGCGCCCGGACTGCGGACGGCGACGCAGGAGAAGGTAGTTGGAGCTCAGCGCGACGCCGAGCGACCTGAGCGCGCCGATGCGCGCGAGCATGTAGCTGCCGTACTCGCGCTTGGCGCTCGAAAGGCGCTTCTCGATGAGGCTCTTCTCGAGCGGGCAGCGGTTCGTCTTGTACACGATTTCGCGCGTCTTGCCCTTCCCGATCGGCGTGCACTCGTCCTCGCGGATCTCGTACACGTTCGCATAGACGACGACCTCGTCCTTCGACATGAGTCCGCGCAGGTTGGAGAGCAGCACCTCGCTCCTGTCGTCCGCGCCTGGATGCAGCACCGCGCGCCCGCCGACGTAGGTCGCGCCGGGAAGCGCCGTGCGCCTGTCGTCGAACGCCGGGGTCGAGCCCTCGCCCGCCACGGAGTATATCTCGCCGGTGATGTACATGTACAGCGTCTCCACGAAGGCCTTCGACGTCTCGTCGGCGAACTCAGGCCTCGTCAGAAGCGACTCGTACAGCGAAAGAATCTCCTGCGTCTTCTGTATTATGCCGAGGTGTCCGAGACGGCCGAGCACGACGGACTCCATAAGCTGCTCAAGCGCGGGGATGAGCCGCTCCTGCGCGACACCGCGCCTGAGGCCGAACAGCTCGATCTCGTGGTGCCCGCGGTACTTCGGCATGCGGCAGAACGAGCACGGCTGGCCCTCGTATATCGAGACGAGCTCCTTCATGCCCTTCACGAACTCGGCCGGGTCGGACTCCGCAAGCGCCGCGAACCGGCTCAGCTCGGAGTACGAGAGGAAATGGACGCCGCGCGCCGAGTGATAGTAGTTGAGCTTCGTCGCGATGCGCTTCCTGGACGCCGCGAGCGCGACCTTCATCTCGGTTTCGGTCCATGCAAGGGGCTTCACGCGCCACTCCTGCCCGAGCGCGCGGTAGTGCTCGAGAACGGCGTCGTTGCGGTCACCCATCACTATGTCGTTCATCGCGAACCCGACGGTGCCCAGCAGCCACTCGTCGGCTTCGTAGAGCTTCTTCGAGGGAACGTCGCGCTGAGACACCTCTATCGCGCCGTTCACGACGTTTGCGCAGAGAATCGAATGCATCAGCACGTCGCCGCGCCGCGCGGACGGGAGACGCGAAAGCTTCCAGAAGCGTCCGTCGAGAAGCGGGAACGCCGCCACGGAGTGGTTGCCTGTCGTCATCGTGAAGACGCGCCCCGGCAGTTTCGACCAGAGGTCCCTCTTCGCCACGACGAGCACGCTCGGACGCTCCTTGAGATGTCCGGACACGCCGTTTTCGAAGATGAACGTGTCGTCGCCGACGTCCCAGGCGCAGAACTGCCTCGCCCTGCCCATGGCCATGGTCTCGACGCGGCCGGGGCGTTTGACCCCGTCCTTGCGCACTCGGCCGATGAACTGGCGGATGGTGTTCATGGCTCCCCGCAGTCCCCTTCGTGGTCGTGGCCGCACGAGCACTTCCCGCGCTTCGCCGACCGGTTAGACTCCGCCGCAATGAGATCCTCCGCCAAAGCCCCCACCGCGTCCAGCCCCGCCTCGTCGGCGGCGGCAAGGAGGTTCTGGAGCGCCGGCATCACCCACTTCCCGAACTGGGGCTGCCCGACGGATTCAAGGCGCCCGTACGCGCCGAGGCACTGCACGAGCCTCTGCACCGCCGCGAACGGAACCACCTTGTCGAGCCCTTCGCGTCCGGAGCGCTTCTCGTACGCCCTTACGAGCGCCGCGCGCTTCTCGTCCTCCAGCGGCGTCACGTACGGATCGTACAGGTACGACGCGAGGTCGTACACCGCAGGGCCCATGCGCATGCCCTGGAAATCGATGAAGCGCAGCCTGCCGTTTTTCCACAGGATGTTCGTGGACTGGAAATCGCGGTGCACTAGCGCCTTCGGCTCCTTCTCCAGCAGCTCCGCGACGGACTCAAGCTCGCGCTCGACGTCCTTCGGCATCTCGCGCATGAAGCGCGTGCCGAGGCAATGCTCTGCGAAGAGGTCGCGCTCCCACTTCCACGCGGACTCGTCGAACCCCGGCAGGAGATCTACGCCCGCCGCGTCCACGGCGTTGAATTCGGCAAGCGCCTCGACGACGCGCGCCGAATCCACAAACGACATCCTGCGCTCCGACCCGGCGTCCTCGAGCACAATGGTCTTGATCTCCGGCAGGTCCGCAAGCACCTCCGGCACAGGGACGCCCTTCGACTTGAGAAAGCGCGCGTGGCCTGCGTAAAGCGCGTTCTCGCGGCGGCTGGAGTCGTCGTAGACAACTATAACCGCGCCGTCGCAGCGGAAGAACGCGCGGTTGCTTCCCCTCGCGCCGAGGAACTCGACGCGTCCGTCCAGCCCCGCCGCCTCGACCGCGGCCTTAATCTGCGGAATGGACGCGTATGCGTTGTCGTCTCCGTCGCGGTTGAGGTCCATGTAGCTCACCACCGTCCCCGCGTCTGTCCACATGAGGTCCTTCGGCGCGACGGCGCGCACGAACTTCCCTTCGGCCATCGCGCGCTCGTACGCCTGCACGATAGTCGAGAAGCCGGACGGCTCGACGTACTTTAGGATTTCCGGACTCAGGCACGCGACGCCGCAGTAGGTGAACGTCCCTGGGAAGCCCGCGTCGTCGCTCTTCCAGTTCGTGACGACGCCGCTCTCGGGCTCGACCTCTATCGTGCGCGGACCCGCCTCCGTCACCAGGCAGTTGGCAATCACATCGCCAACGCCCTGAACGGTGCCGAACCTGCCCAGCCCCTCAAGGCTCTCGATTCCCTCCACCACGATGTCGCCGTTGACGAGATAGAACGGCTCGCCCGCAATCCAGTCGCGCAGCGGATTGATAACGCCGCCTGTGCCGAGTATCTCCGGCTCATACGAGACGCGGCAGCCGTTCGCCGCGCACCAAGACTCCACCTGCTCATGAAGATAGTGGCAGTTCACTACAATGTCGTCGACGCCGTTCGCCCTGAGAAGCTCAACTATGCGCGCGAGCATCGGCTCGCCCCACACCGGCAGAAGCGGCTTAGGAACGGCGCATGTAAAGGGCCTTAGACGCGTGCCAAAGCCCGCGGCCAGCACTATTGCCTTGCGCGCTTTCATCTGCGGAATGGTGTTGCGGTTGTTCTCATGCCATATATTATAGCATAAGTGATCGCAAAATTGCGACAAAACCGAAAAAAGGTTACCAGGTCCGCCGATTCCTGAAGTACCCCCTCCGAGCGCCGCGACCTACCGCAGGCGGATCGTGAGGCCGGGGATCGAGTAGAACTCGTAGCAGCCGATGTCGGGGAGAGCCGCGGGGTCGACTGCGCCGAACCGGAGGCAACGCGGATGCCCTGCGAGATCCTTGGCGGTGGCGATTCCGTCGTAGAGCACTCCACCGTCCACAAGCACCGACGCCTTCTTGAGCGACCAGTCGCCCGCCGCCATGTTCTTGAAACCGGGCCCCTTCTGGTCGGCCAGCGCCGTGAGGCGCGCCGAGGCGCCGGACGCGTCGGTGGCGAGAATGGCGGCGACGTCCGCGTTGGCGCTTCCGCCCTCGATCACGGTGGCGGCGAGCCGTATCGAATCCCCGAGGGAACTGCCCTCGTACCAGTAGAAGCCGGGCACGCCCTTGTACTTCCTGTTCCATGGCCATTTCGTCTTCTCGATGTTGCCCCAGAACACGCAGTTGGTGATAACCGGCATCGCCGAATCCTCATGATGGTAGGCGAGTCCGCCGACATTGCGGACGAAGGTGCAGTTCACGACGGCCGGCACGCTGCCCATCTTGAATGGGCATTGATTGTCGACAAACAGGGAGCTCGTGATCCTGCTGGCAGACCTGTCCGGAGACTGGTAGAGGGACGGCAGATTCCCGCCCGTCTCCGCTTCCGTGTTGATGGTCGTGGTCGTGTTGGAGACCACACAGCGATCAATGACCACACGGCCGAAGAACAGCCCGGCGCTCGAAGAGGCGAGTTCGTTGCCGGCGATAGTGCATCCAAGAAGCCTGACGGCGCCATGCGGGCAGTCTTCGTTTCGGATGTTGAATGTCGTGCCCACCAGGCCGCGCACGTTCGAGCGGAGCGTCTGGCCCTTGAAGACGCAGTTCGTGACGGTCATGTGGCTTGTCGCGGCAATGGAGGTCTGCCCCCGGCTGGCGTTCGCGGAGACGTCGCATGCGTCGAACACCGAGTCCTCAACCCAGAGGGAACCGTAGATCGCCCCGCCCGCATTCCACATGTCCGTCCATTCACTCGCGCACCTCGTAAACGTGCAACAGGAAACCAGCCCGTACGCGGACCTGGGTCCGTAATCCTCGTGCACGTCATCATGGGCAAAGATCGCGCCGCCCAATTTTGCCGTGCATTCTGAGAAGACGCAGTCCACGATCTTCACGGACGCGACGGACGCCGCGCCGCTGACCTTTATCGCGCCACCCTGCGAGGCATTGCCGTTCCTGAATGTGATGCCCTTAGCCGTAAAGTTAGCGCCGGACACCTCGAGCAACCCGAACGTCGAGTCTCCCTCGATGATCGTCTGGTCTCTGCCGCCGCTCGATCTCAACGTGACACCCTGCGCGGAGACCGAGAGCTTCGCGGCGATCGTATATGTTCCGGGGGCGAGCACAATCTCCTCACCGTCGGCCGGACTGATGAACGCGGCGTAGAGGTCGGCGACGCTGGAGACTTCCGTTGCGGCGCCAACATCAAGAGCGGCCAGGCCTGCTGCAAAAGCCATCGACATGAGTATTCTGGATTTCATTGTCGTTTCCTTTCTGTCTGTCCCGGGGCTTCCCCAAGTGTTCGCGTCAATTATAGCACCGATGACGCCCGGCGGCAATCCCTACGAACGTAGGGTATTCACCGTGCGCGCGCCTTATGCTATAATTTAGGCACAGTGAGGTTAAGGCTAATGAACTGGATGAAATATCTCGCATGCGCCCTTCCGCTCGCGGCGATCGGGCTGCGCCTCGCCGCGCAGCCGCTCGCCTCCGTGGACTCGTTCTTCGACGACCAGCACGACGACACTCCGTACCGCATACGCGGAACGGTCGCGGACACATATGTCGACGAGGTCGACCCTCGCTTCGTCTACTTCACGCTCGAGGGGGCCGAGCGGCAGATACTCTGCTCCGTGAGAATCGACAGCAGCGATCCGTCCGAAATGCTCGCGCTCTCCGGACGGCGCGTCGAGCTGCGCGGCGTCGTGAGGACGGCGAGCTCGCTCATAAGCCGCGCCTACCTCGGCAAGATGTTCCTCGTCGAGGGCACGGACGACATCTCGCTCCTCGGCGAGGATCCCGATCCCTTCGACGTACCCGAGCTGTCGCTCGAAGACGGAGTCCGCCCGGACCAGCTGGCGAAGTTCGGCAGGCGCCGCGTCTCCGGCCAGGTCCTCGCCGTCTGGGGTGGCAGGAACGTCCTGCTGCAGCCCGACTCCGGACGCCCCATAAGGGCCGTCCTCGCGACGGACAAGGACCTGCCAGCGTACGGACAGCGCGTGGACATCGTCGGCAGAACAGAGACGGACACCTACAACATCACCCTCACGCACGCGCGCTGGCGCTCCGCAGGCGACATCTCGCCGATGGAGCGCATCGTCACCCCCGTGTCCGTCCAGAGCCTGCTCGCCGACGAAAAAGGCAACAGGCGCTTTGAGACGAAATTCCACGGCTGCTCCATCCGCGTGTCGGGAACGGTCCGCGGCATGGTCGACACGACGCGCGGCAGGTTCGAGATCGAAAGCGCCGGCGGGCTAGTCGCAGTCGACGCGTCGTCCGTGCTCGACGAGCTCGCGGACCTCACCCGCGGGTGCGAAGTCGAGGTCGTCGGAACGTGCGTAGTCGACGCGGACCTCTGGCGCGACAACGAGCTCTTCCCGCGCATCCGCGGAATCGTCGTCGTGCCGTGCCTCCCGGGAGACGTCACGGTCACCGCGTCGGCGCCGTGGCTAACGCCCTCACGCGCCTGGACGATCTTCTACTGCCTCGCCGCGTTCGTCGTTGTCATCGTGCTGTGGAACCGCATCCTCTGGCTCAAGGCGTTCAGGTCGGGGAAAGCACTCGCTGACGAGGAGGTCGCGCGAGCGGAGGCCGACATGCGAACGCGCGAGCGCACGCGCCTCGCCGTGGAGCTGCACGACTCGATCGTCCAGAACCTCGCAGGCGTCATAATGGAGCTCGAGACGGCGAAGCGCATGATCGTCAGCACGAACGAGGAGCCGCTCGTCCACCTCAAGCGCGCAGAGCGCGCCATGCGCTCGTGCCACGCGGACCTCAGGAACTGCCTCTGGGACCTCCGCAGCGAGGCGCTGGAGGACGAAGACATGTCGCAGGCGATACGCACCACGCTCCTTCCGCACCTGAGGGACGCGACGATAGACGTGCGATTCAACGTGCCGAGGGCCGCCGTCAGCGACAGCACGGCGTACGCGATTCTCCGCATCATCCGCGAACTCACGCTGAACGCAATCAAGCACGGCGGGGCGAAGCACGTCAAGATCGCCGGGGCGGAGGAGGGAAGCGTCCTCAGGTTCTCCGTCCGCGACGACGGCGCTGGGTTCGATCCCGACACCGTGCCAGGCGTGACCGAGGGGCATTTCGGACTCGAGGGAATACGCCAGCGCGTGCGGAGCTTCTCGGGGACATTTGACATGGAAAGAACGGCCGAGGGAGGAATGCGCGCCATTGTGACGATTCCGATCCCGTCCGCATCGGAGGGCACGAAATGAAAAAGACCACCGTTATGATCGTCGACGACCACGCGATATTCAGGATGGGGCTCGCCTCCCTCCTCGGGACCGCGAAGGACATAACCGTCATAGGCGACGCTGGCGACGGGGAATCCGCCGTGAAGAAGGCGCTCAAGCTGCGCCCCGACGTCGTGATCATGGACTTCCTGATGCCAGGCGTGGACGGCGCGGAGGCGACGCGGCGCATCCTCGCAGAGTGGCCCGAGGCGAAGGTCGTCATTTTCACGACATACGACTCCGCGAACGGAATCGGCCACGCGCTAGACGCCGGCGCAAAGGGCGCGATCGTGAAGAAGTCGGAGTTCGACGACCTCCTCGACGCAATTCGCGCCGTCGCCGCAGGCGGCACCTTCATCTCGCCCGAGATCGCGCAGGTCCTCAAGTCCAGCCCCGCGACCGCGCCGCTCTCGCCGCGCCAGGCCGACGTACTCGAACTCGTGACGCTCGGCCTCTCGAACGAGGACATCGCCTACAAGCTCGGCATCACCGCGCCCGTCGTGCGCGACTACCTGAAGACGACCTTCGCGAAGATCGGCGCCGCAAACCGCGCAGAGGCCGTCGCAATAGCGATGCGCAAGCACCTGCTCAAGATCTGAGCCTCACGGCGCAAGGCGCAGCGCAACCGGGCCGAGAAGACCAGATGGAACGGGATGCTCGTCCCCTGTGAAGTAGTCCCAGCTAGTGAACGTCACGCGGTTCGTGGACGGACGAGATCCGTCCACGTTCCACGCCCAGTCCGGAATGCGCCTGAGTCCCCTGCCGCAGAACGTCTGCGTCCCGGCCATGTCGCTCTGGTGCGTCCTCTCCGGTCCCCACTCGCAGTCGTCGCCGGGAAGCAAGTGGTCCCCGAGCAGCCTGTTGTGCCATCCGTTCGTGACCTCGACCTCAAGCTCGTTCTCCCCTTCGCGCACGGCATCAAGCGTCCGCACCTCGAACGGAGCGCACCACGCGACGCCGAGGTCGCGTCCGTTCAGCCGCACGTGCGCGATGTCCCTGACGTCGCCGAGCGCCAGCGCGAAGACGGACCTCGCGTCGTCCTTCGAGAGCGTGAACTTCGTGCGGTATGTCGCCGTGCCGGAGAAATACCTCACGCCGGGATCCTGCGAATCTGACCACGGCGAAAGACGCTCCATCTCCAGCGACGCGGCAGATGCGCCGCGTCCGGGCTCGAACGAAACGGACCACGGTCCGCCGATCTGTATGCTGCGCGCCGTCTCCCTGCGGCGGCTTTCGCGCCAGGCGTTGCCGCGGCGGAACGTCACGAAGACGGACTCCTGCGGACCCAGCTTCAGCGGCAGGCGCGCATAGCCTTCGACAGGCGCAGCCACTTTCAGGAACTCGGTCTCGCCAGTTCCAGGATACCAGAGCTCGGGCTGCCCTTCCGCACGGAAATCGGCCGCAAACGAAACAGCGTCCGCCGAGACGTTCGCGACGAAGAAGAGCGCGTCGCCGCCGGACAGCCGACGCGCCGTCCCGAGGACTGGCCCGTTCGCTCCCACCTCGACTCCCTCCGCGACGCTGAACGGACGCTTCGGCAGCGCGTCGCGATCGCCGAGCAGCTTTACGCCTGCTTTTAGAGCCCGCTCCACGACCGCGGCACATTCGCCGCGCAGAGATTCAGGAACGGCAAGGAACGGATAGGACCGTCCCGACTCGCGAACGACCGCGCGTCCATCCGCAAAGTCTACGCCGGACATGAACACGCGCATCGGCACGATGTCGACGCCTTCGGTAATGCCGCGGAAATCCTCGACCGCGAGAACGTCGATGATTTCCTCGCCCTGCTGCAGCCTCTCCTGGCAGCGCGCGAGGTAGTCGAAGAACGCCCTGCCCGACTCGAACCACGTCTGGTTCTCTCCGAAATGCGCGCCCCAGTAGCCCATGTTCATTCCGGGCACGCGGCAGGCGGGGAACGGCTGATGCACCCAGTGGTGGAGGAACATGAGGTTCACGCCGCGCGCGAACGACGCGTCGGTGCACGCCTTGAAGTCTCGCGGGGCGAGAAGGTACGGATCCTGAAACGGCATCGCCGTGTACGCCTCCGCGGCGAGTATCGTCCGTCCCGCCGCACGGCCCGCGGCGCCGCCGATCTGCGGAGTGCCGCCGACAACGCCTTCGCTCACCCAGAACGGACGCGCGCCCCAGAACTCCGTGATGGGCATGTCGCTCGCCCACGCCGCCTCGCATCTGTCGAACGGACCTCCGTACGGCTCCACGAAGAACTCAATGCCGCGCGCGTGCAGGCGGTTCCGGAACACGCGGTAGTGGCGCTCCGTGGAAAGCTCGCGCACGGTCTTCGCCATGTCCGCCTTGATCCTCTCCGCGCCGTCCGAGACCGCGCCGACGTAAGCCGGTAGATGCGGAAGCGGATCGTACCCTCGGCGCCTCTCGAACTCCCAGCGGAAGTCGCACGTCCAGTCGTACGGTCCCGCCTCGTAGCTGTCCATGAGGATGAAGTCGAGTCCGACGTCCTTCGCGAGGACGTTGTCGAGATGGAGATTCACCGCGGCGGCGCTCATCTTGTCCGCCTCAAGGCATCTGCCGAGAAGCGACTTCGCGACCGGCATGCACTGCGAGCCCGTGCAGGTGTAGCCGAAGCGGTAGACCCTGCCGTCCCTCTCGACAGTTCCGATGTCGCGGTAGAAGCCGAGATTCGACTCCGGCTGCGCTGGCTCGACGCCCTTTTCCGCGACGGACCACACGAGCTTCTTCATCGCAAGCTCAGGTGTGATCCACGGTCCGCCCGAGACCGTGTAGCCGGGGCAGTTGTGCATGCCGATCTTCATTCCGCGCCTCTTCGCCTCATGCGCCGCGAAGGCGACGAACTCCCACCATCTCTCGCCGCCGAACTCGAAGTCCGACATCGTGTCGTCCTCGTATCCGAACGTGGGGACATCGGAGCACGGTCCGCGCGCGACCTGGAATATCGTCGCGCCTCCGATACCGGCGCCCTTCATCGCGTCGAGGTCGCGGACGATGCCCTCCTTCGTCACGGCCGTTCCGCACCAGTGCCACCAGACGAACGGCCTTGCGCAATGTACTTGCGCGCGGCACGCAGATGGACGCGCGATCAGCTCGTCGATCATGTCGCGGAGCTTCGCCTTCGGAGTCTTCTCGACGAGCACGGCGTGCGGACCTTTCTCCGCCGCGACCCAGGTGTTGGATCCGGACACGGGATCCACCGACATCGCGCCGCGCTCCTGGCTGAAGTCGCGCTCCCATCCCCGGACCGCCGCAAGCACCGTGAGTTCGTCCCACGAGGGGCGTCCGCAGCGCTCTTCGTTCCATACCTTCATGCAGCGCACGAACGCCTCCGCCACAGGACCGGCGGCGATTCCAAGCCGCGCGACGGGAATACCCGTCAGGACATCGGCGCCAAGATTGAAGTCGACGAAATAGATTGGCACCGGGCTCTCGCGGATCGCCCTGTCGGACGACTCCGCATCCATGCGCAGGTTGCATTCGAGTCCGTTCGGAAGCATCCCGCCCATCTGGTACCAAGCCTTCACCTTCTTCGCGACGAGCTCGCGTCCGGACAGTGGAGATATTTCGTCGCCCTTCGTCTCCAGAAGCCGACGGATGTTTGTCGGAAATCCCACTACGCAGAGCGTGACCGATCCGTCGGGAGAATCGGCAAGCGCGCGTCGGTATATCTCGTTCGCGTCCGGCGCGGAGTCCGTCGATGGATGGCGCAAAGACTCTTTCCGCGCGGCGACCATGTCCGCGAATATTTTGCCGACTCCGTTCAGCTCCGTGCCGAAGCGGAAGCCAATGTCGCGGCACACGCCCATCGGGACGTTCGCGCGTCCGTACTCCGCGTTGACTATCTCGCACATTCCGAGCGCGGGCGAACTGCGCGACGACGAGACGACGGCAAGTATCTCGCACTCGCCCGCGTCGGCTAGCGCGTTCAATACCGCAAGCGCCCCGACGTCGTCGTAGTCGCCGCACATGTCGGTGTCGAAGACGATTCGCGCGGGCGCAGCGGACACGCAGAGCGCGAGCGCGGAGAGCGATGCGCAGAGCGAAGCCGTCAGGCGCATATCGGCTTGCCCTTGTGTCCCCATGCGTCGCAGGGGCGCACGGTGAAGGTCAGGTCCTTGTAGCTCTCGGCGTCGAGCTTCTCCTTGTCGAAGACGACTCGCACCGGCTCGCGGTCGCGGTGCTCGGCGAGCCCGATTCCCTTCGAATACACGCGGCGGCACTCGATCTGCCGGCGGAAGTCCTCGATGCGTCCCTCTGCGATTACCTCGTAGTCGAGAGCCCGCGCGCCGGCGTTCTCGCGGCGAACAGTCGGGAACTCGAGGATCAGCCTGCCGTCCTTCTCGGTGCGCTTGAGGACGGTCCCCTCGGGGAACTCGGGGACGACGGACCTCTTCGCCTGCGCGTCGTACGCATACGGCCTGCCGCGCGAGATCGGCCAGGGGAACTCCCAGTCGTCGCCGAGGTTCTCGTCGAAGGCGAACTCGCGCTTCTGGATGACGATGCGGTCGTCGTAGACGGAGAGGAGCTGCCCGACCTTCGGCGTCTCGCAGTCGAAGAGCGTCTCCTCTGGGAACTTGCGCGCACGGTGCGCGTTGGAGCGTCCGCCGATCACGCCGGCGAACGGAAGCCCCGGACACGCCGACGCGTCGATGGAGGTGAACTCGCCCTGCCACAGCGCCCGCTCGTCACTCATCGTGACGTGGGTGTGTCCGGAAATCGCGATGCAGTTCGGATAGTTCTTCAGGTATTTTGTCGAGCGGCCGAAGTCGTGTCCTCCCCAGCCCTGCGGCGACGCGTATAGGAACGGCGAGAACACCGTGTCCGCCGGATGGTGGTGCTGCACGTAGAAGAACGGCTTGTCGCCCTTGAGTTCCGCGCCGCGCGTCGCGAAGAACTCGTCGAGCTTTCTGTGCTCGTACCTGAGCGCGTTGTAGAACGGCGTGTCCGGCGGCTCGGCGGTCCAGCGCTCAGAGCAGATGTCGCTTGCGAGATGGGCGAACCAGTGGAAGAGCACGAATTTGTAGCCCTTGACCTCCTTGACCTTCACCGTCTCGTACTTCTCGTGGAAGAGCTCCTCCCACACGCGCTCGCGGTTGCAGACAAAAGACTCCTTCGCGGACTCCTCGTCCACCGGAAACTTCACCTTCGGGAATTCCGGACGGTGGTAGAAGTATCCGTCGACATCGTGGTTGCCCGTGACGAAGAGCTTTTCGACGTGTCCGCCGTCGGAACGCCGGTCGTTCGGGAACACCTCGTACCAGATGTCCGCGACGCACTTCAGTTCCTTGATGAGCCCGTGGAAGCCGAGGTCTCCCGAAATCGCGACGCCGTCCACCTTCTGGGCGTCGAACCACTTGAGAGCCTTGCGGAAGTGCTCGCCCTCCTCCATCGTGGGGACGTGTATGTCGCTCAGTATGCCGAGCCTGAGGCGGCACGGACTTTCCGCAGCGACACCCCTTAGCGGTTTCATCGCCGCGGCGAATGCGCCGGCAAATGCCATTCCTCCGAAAGAACGTCGCGTAATCATATCCCGTCCCTCCTTCCGTCAGAACTTCCTGACGCCGATGACCTTGAAGAACGATGCGCCTTCCGGCTTCGGGAAGGTGAACGCCCCGCCCACGGACTTCGCGTCGAGCGCCGGAGCAAAGCTTCCGGGCGCATTGCCCGGGACGACGAAGTAGTCCGCCGTCGGACTCATCCTGTCGACCTCGATCGTCACTTTCGCGGACTCCACGCGGATCGACGTTATCCTGGGCTGCTCGATTTCCGTATAGACGCCGACGCTCCCCAGCCTCACGGGTGCTGATGCCTTGATTTGGCCGCCGGCTGCCGGAGCGGCTCCCTCGTCCGTCGCCGCGCCGAGCGAGTTCACGAGCTGTGGCTCGCCGTCGCGGAAAGGCGCGAGCGCGACGCGTCCGTCGTCGTTGCGCACGCGCGTGTCGAGCAGGTAGAGCGAGAACGTTCCTCCCTCGTACTCGCGCGCAGCGGCGGCGTCGAGTTCCAGGACGGTCGTCGGACATCTCCCCGCCTTCGCGAGCGGCGCGACGAGCACAAGACGGTCGGTTTCGGCGATGGTCTTCGCGTCCGCCGTGAGGCCGCCGAACGACGCGCCGTCCTTCGTCCATACGAGCGCGTAGCACTCTCCGTTGAGAACGCGCGATCCGTCTGCATAGAGGTCGACGCCCGGCGTGGAGAACGTCAGCAGCGTATCGTCCTGAGCGGCATGCGCAAGCGCAGCGGCGAGGACTGAAAGAACCGCGATGGCTGTATTCTTCATGGATGCACTCCTTTCGCTTTATGTCACTGGCAAATGTTCACGAAACGGCGGCGGCGCAGCGCGAGCAGTCCGGCGCCGAAGAGCAGAAGCGTTCCGCACGTCGGCTCCGGAACGGCGCCGAACGCGCTGTAGGCGTACGGGACGATTCCGGTCTGCCCCATGTTCTCGTACGTGTGGAACTGTCCCTTGAGGATCGCATACGAGACCGGATCGCTCACGCCGACGAGCATGGACTCTCCGTTCGCGTTCTCGCGGTACAGCTCCACGGCGAAGCTGTATCCGTCCGCGGCATATGCGCCGAGGATGGAATACGCCTCGTCCGTTGAGTAGCCGGAGATCGTGTCGGGGTAGTCCGAGTGGTAGACCTCGGTCCATCCGTCCGTTCCGTCGAGGGCAAGGTATGTTCCGCTCTCGACTCCCTCGCCGCTCACGGCGAGCTTGGCGTACGTGAAGTCGATCGGATCGGACTGCGACTTCTGGTCGACGAGCCACAGAACGTACTCGGCGCGCGCTGCGGCCGCCAAAAGAACTGCCGCAATAATCACAAGCATCCTATTCATCATTCGCCCTCCTGGTTGTTTGCCGTGTTCTGGGAATTCCAGTTCAGCGTGCCAGATCCCGTGGATATGTACCAGAACGCCGCGCCCGCCGGCACCGTGACGTCCGTTACCAGCACCGACTTCGCAAACTGGCGTCCGCCCGGCGCGGTGATGACGCGGTTCTCGTGGTATCCCCATGTTCCGTTAGAGTACGTGATGTTCCACGGCGCGCCTGCTGTCGGGACGACGATCCTGTCGCCGTCAGCAAGCGGAGCGAGGCCGGAGAGCGCAAGCGGCGCTCCGGACGGATTGCCGACGAGGTTCCATCCGGACGTCACCGGCGTCGCCACGGCAGCCCCGTCGTACTGTCCGACGAGATAGACGTACCCCTCGACGTCGGCGCGCTCAAGCCATACGCCGAGTCCGCGCGCGACTGCAGAAGCCTCAGATGCGTCTCCGGCGTTCGACATGTCGAGGATTCCGCCATGCAGCTGGAACGTCGCGAGCGGATCCCACAGTCCGTTGTCGCGCAGCTCCCACGCCTTGTAGCCGTCAGACGATCCGCCGCGGTCGTAGACGTACAGCTTGTCGCCGGGCGTCAGGTTCATCGTCTTGACGAGGTTCGCGGCTGCGACGGGAGACGACCCGGACGGCGCGAGCGCGGACCACGGCACGGCGATCGCCGCGCGCTCGGCGCGCGTGTCGACGCGAAGGACGCCAGCGGTGTTGACGGACGTGACGAACTCCTCGGACGTCTTCTCGTGGTCCGGCACGAAGATGAGGTCGATGACGTAGAGCCCGCTCGGATCGGTCGCGACGTTGACGTCGAAAACGCCTGTGTCGTTGACCGCTCCGCGCGAAAACTCCGCTGCGTCGCCGAGTTTCCCGTCGAGTCGGTAGAGAACTGTGAAGCCAGAACCCGTCACCGGAGCGAGGTCGTTCATCTTGAAGCGGATGAGGTTTCCGCCGACTGTCCTGTACTGCGGGGAGTCGATCCATAGAGCGGCGTTCCTGTCGCCAGGCTCGATGCCGAGCACGTAGTCATGCCACATCTTGAGTCCGGTATCAGTGTCGACCTCCTCGAGGAGTCCTGTGATGAGCGCCTCCTGCGCTTCCTTCGTCTTGCCGGAGAGCCTTTCCGCGATGTCGGGATACTGCGCGAGCATCCAGTTCGTCGTCACCTTGATCGGGAAGAGCGGAGAATCCGTCTCGCCGATCGCCTGGCGCACGTGCACCTTCGGCTCGGGCTCGAAGAGCTCGGACATTTCGGAGAAGCGCGGCTCGAGGATGAGGTCCTTCCAGACGTTGAACGTCCAGACCGTCGCCGTCGCCTCGTTTGTGACGGGCTCGGTCGCGCCCGGCTCGAACCATCCGAGGAACGTGCGCGCGAAAGCGGGCGTCGCGGTGAGTGTTACCGGTGTGCCCTCCTCGTACGTGTCGCCGAAGAGCGTGATGCCGGTGACGGTTCCGTTGACCACCTCGCCCGCAAGCTTGACGGTGTAGTACACCTTCTCGTCCTCGAGCCATCCGGAGGCACCCGTGACGCCGAAGGAGCGTCCCGTCGCGCTTTCGTAGTAGTTCGTCACCATATGGTCCGCGTCGGCCGCCTGGAGGTCTCCGACCGCGACGAGCGTGCCCGCCGAGTCGAGGTCCCCGTAGTGGGCGGACGCGTTGGACACCGCCGCGTAGGACATCTTCACCACGCCGTCCTTCCAGTCCGACGCGTCGAAGTAAGTGTATACTCCGTCCGTCCCCATAAGCGCCTTGCCGGGCGTGTCGGAATTCGGCAGCGTGCGGAGAATCGGCGCATAGCGCGCGAGCTCGGCGTTCAGCGATCCGTCGTCCTTCGAGACTAGGCGCGCGCCGTTCACCGGCATCGTCGTGGACTCGCTGTTCTGGTATATGCGCGTCGTCGCGAAGTAGGAGCTGAAGACGTTGGAATCGGCGTCGACGTCGGAGAGCGCCACGTCGTTCGCGAGCGTGAGATGATTGGCGCCGGTCTCGAGCTGGAATATGCTGGTGTACACGCTGTAGCGGATGTCGTTGACCATGCGATCGCCCGGCGCAACGCCCTGGAAGTCGAGCGAGCAGACGTCGGAGCGGTGGATCTCCCCGGACTGCTGGAGGTCGATCTGGTAGTTGTCGCAGAAGAGGCTGTTGACGGAGTAGAACAGGCCATTGTGGTTGTGCGCAAGGCGCAGTCCGATGCCGCCGCCCCAGTCGGCGATGGTCGGACGCGACGCGCTGAAGTTTCCGGCGACGGTCGTGTTCATCATGTAGAGCTTTACGTGCTCGTCGGAGCTGAAGTTGTTTATGGCGCCGCCGATTTCGGTGGACGAGTTGTTGCAGATCACGCAGTTGTTGACGAAGAGCGTCCCGCCGTTCTCGCACGCACCGCCGCCGCCCTCGGCGTAGAGGGAGCGGTTTTCGGAAAGGCTGGAGCGGTCCATCACCGCGAAGCCCTTGTTGAAGAGTCCGCCCGCGCAGTAGCGGCAGTTGCGTACGATGCGGCAGTCGTCGAGATAGAGCCGCGCGTTCTGCATGTTGAGTATCGCGCCGTTAGAGCGCGTGATGGTCACGTTCTCAAGCTTGAGCGTACCCTTGTTGAGTATTCCGTGGCTGCCGTTGTTGTTCACCGCGGGCTCGGCGATTCCGCCGCTCCTGATGTGCATGTTGCGTATCGTCACGTCGTGTCCCTGCGCGACCTCGATCACCTGCGGGAACTCGAGCGTGTAGCCGCTGGAGACGTAGCCGGACTCGTCGACGAACGGATCGCGCACGCTCACCATGTGTCCGTTTCCGTCAAGCACGACGTCGCTCGCGATCGTGACGGACTTCCCGATCATCGGCTCGTCCGCGACCATGAGTATCGTGTCGCCCGACTGCGCCGCGGCCGCAGCGTCGGCGAGCGTCGTGTAGATGTCGTCGCCGATCTTCGCGACCGCCGCTGCCTCGGCAGCGGCCTGGTTCGCATAGCAGTAGCTCCAACCGCTTCTGATGTATGGAGCCTCCGCCGCGAGGACGATGTGGTACGGCGTTTCGTTGTCCGTCGTGTCGTGCAATATCACATATCCCGGGGCGAGCCAGCTCGCCTTGGGCGCAAGCGAGAAGGACCCGCCGGAGATGCGGATCTTCCCCTGGCGCAGGTCGCTGCCTCCGTTCGGATTGTGCTTGCGCCATCCGCGGATGAAGAACCTTCCGCCAGTGATGTCGATCTCGCTCGTGCTCGTGCCGGACGCGAAGAGCGTCCCTGCGTGATAGCTGCCTCCGGAGATTGTGATCTTCTCGTCGCTGCCCGTCACCATCGCAAGCTCGAACGGCTCGTATCCGCTCGTGTCCCCGACCGTGACGTCGAAAAGCACAAGGGAGTTGGCGGCGTTTTCCCCTTCCGCAACCTTGAAGAGCGGAAGATTCGCGGCGGAGCTCCCCGGGAACACTCCGAGCGAGTGCGCGACCGCGACTGTTCCGTTGGAGACGACGAGTCCGGGCGTCTCGGACTGGATGTACGACGAAAGGTCGTTGCGCGTCAGCGTGAATCCGTTGAGGTCGAGCGTTATCGCCTTGTCTATAACATAGGAATGAAGGACCGCCACATTCTTGAGAAGCGTCACCGTATCGCCCGCAACAGCCGCCGCAAGGGCGAGGTCAAGCGTGTCGTAGTGGTTGTCGCCGATCCGCGCGACGCCGTCGGCGACAGGTTCGTCACCTCCTCCCGACTCGCCGCCCCCGCTCCCGTCCAGCTCGCGCACCTGGATGGCGTTGAGGGGATGGGAGCCGCTTCGTTCGGTATACCTGACGACAATGTCCTTCGTCGTGCCCGTGGCCGTGAAGACGCCGACAACGGTGGCTCCGTAATTGTATGGCGATCCAGCCGGGCCGCGGACAAAGGCAGGAGTCGTACTCGTGTCGTTGTCGATGACCGACACGAGCTGTGCCGAGGACTGCCGATGGAAGAGCATCTGGACGAGATAGGTATTGCCGGACGTCAATCCCTTGAGCGTCAATGTGTAGGAAAAATCAGTCTCGCTATTGTTCCAGTCCCAGCCATTCTGAAGCATCGAACCGAAGTCGCCCGACACTCCTTCGTTTCCAAACGAACCTCCGCCCGTCCCCGTCGAGGCGGGCGAAGCGGAAACATTGGGAACATCTGCGAAGTTAACGACCCGTTCAAAAGCAACTCCGCCAACCGTTCCGCCGGGATTACAATAGGCGTAGACAAGCGTGCCGTCGGTGCGCATCGAGCTACCGTCCGAAGCCATGGGACCTACGGTCCAACCGAGTTCCGTAGCGCCGCGCGCGGAAGCGGCCAACAGCGCGGCGAACGCCGCAAGGAGATGGAATATGCGTGATTTCATTGCCTGGCACCTTTCCAACTTTGCCTCTGATAGACTTGTTCCAGAGCCGTCGACCTCCTTTGACGGGCTTTCTACCACATATTATAAGTTGAAATGCCGATTTGGACAATCCCTACAAACGTAGGGGTGCCAAACCGGCATGGTGCCGCGCTAGGCGAAAGCATGTCTGCCGACGGGGTGTCAGTCCTCCATCTCGAACTCGAGCGTCCCGCCGGACATTATCTGGTCGTGCGTGATCTTGAAACCGTCGAGCTTCTTTCCGTTGAGGCTCACTGACTTGACGTACTTGTTCTTCTCCGAAAGGTTCTTCGCCACGATGACGAGCTTTCTCCCGCCGGGGAGGCGGAGCGTCACCTCCGGAAGCTGCGGCGCGCCGAGGACGTACTCGCCGCCGCAAGGGTTGAACGGATAGAAGCCCATCGCGCCGAAGACGTACCATGCGCTCATCTGTCCGCAGTCGTCGTTTCCGCACAGTCCGTCCGGCTTGTTGAGGTAGAACCTGTCGAACACCTCGCGCACGACCTCGGCCGTGCGGCGCGGCTTGCCAGCGTACTGGTAGAAGTATGCCACGTGGTGCGACGGCTCGTTGCCGTGTGCGTACTGTCCGATGAGCCCCGAGACGTCCGACACGTCGCCCTGTCCCTCGATCCTCTCCGGGAACGTGAATAGCATGTCGAGTCGCTCGGCGAACTTTTTCTTCCCGCCGAAGAGTTCGATAAGCCCCTCGGGGTCGTGCATCACGTGCCACGTGTACTGCCAGGAGTTGCCCTCGGTGAAGTCGTTGCCGTCGCCGAATCCGAGCTTGAAGGGATTGAACGGATCGCGCCACCTGCCCTCCGTGTCGCGGGCGCGCATCAGCAGGTTCTCCTTGTCGAAGATGTTGCGGTAGTTCTGCGCGCGTCTGGAGAAGAACTCGAAGTCCTCGTCCTTTCCGAGCGCCTTCGCCATCTGCGCCGCGCACCAGTCGTCGTAGGCGCACTCGAGCGTGCGGGACGCGGACTCTGCCTTTATGACGTCGCACGGATAGTACCCGTACTTGTCGAGGAGGTCCCAGTTCTCCTTGCGGCGGTTGTCGTGGCTCTCGCGGAGGGACGCCCTGATCGCCTTGTACGCCTCCTCGGCGTCGAAGCCGCGGAAGCCCTTGAGGTACGCATCGACTATCACAGGCACGGAGTGGGTGCCGATCATGCACTGGTTGTCCTCGCCCCACAATGTCCAGATCGAGACGAACCCGTTCTTCTTCTGGTCCTCGACCATTGAGTTCACGAACGGCGAGACGTTCTCGGGCGTGAGGATCGTGTAGAGCGGATGCGCCGCGCGGAACGTATCCCAGCACGAGAAAGTCGAGTAGCGCACCGGCTTGCCCGCGTCCGCGATGTTGTTCGGCTGCACGAAGAGGTGGTACAGGGACGTGTAGAAGTTGGCGAGCTGCTCGTCGGTCCCCTTCGCCGTTGCGCGGCAAAGGAGGCTGTTCCACGCCTCCCGCGTACTGGCGGCGATTTGGGAGAAATCCCGGCCGCGGACCTCGTCCATGTTGGCCTTCGCTCCTTCCACACTCTCGGACGACATGGCTATCGAGACCGTGACGACGTCGCCTGGCTTCACGCCGGAAAACGTGAGGACATACTTGGGCGCCTTCTCGCCCTCCGCAGCAGGGAGCTCAACGACATCGGAGCACTCGTGGTCGCATTCAAGCCTGAAATACCAGTTGCGCTCGACCCAGACGCGCGTATGGACGCGGCCCGAGATGCCGACGCGGTTCCTCCCCACAGATGAACCGCCGAGAAGCCGGCCGGTCTGCCTGACGACCTGGACGTCACTGTCCACGACGTGCGTTTTGAGCTGATTCGCGTTGCATATCCCGTACTGGCAGTCAACGAGGAGCTGCGCCGGCAGTTCGCCGTCGTATCTGATTCTGTACACGGCGACATGCGGTGTGGCGGTCACCTCGACATTCACCTGCGGCTCCGCGAGGAACGTGGAATAGTAGCCGGGCTTTGCAATTTCCCGGGACTTGTCCTGGAGAAACGCGATGTTCGGAGAGCGGATGTCTCGCCCTGGGAGTATGCGAAGGTCTCCGAGGTCGGAGCATCCCGTTCCGCTCAGGTGCGTCTGGGAAAAACCGATGATCGTTTTGTCCGAGTTCCTGTAGCCGCTGGTGTAGTCCCAGGTGCCGTGTCCAGTGTCGGGGCTCGCCTGCACGAGGCCCATCGGATAGCACGCGCCTGGGAAGACGTGCCCGTTGTAGTCGGTGCCGACGAGGAGGTTTACGCGGTCCGCGGGCGTTGGTTCGCTGGGGACGAGAAATATCTTGCCGCGGTTTGTGGCACAGCCAAGCAGAAGCGCCGCGCATGCGGCGGAGAGGATTGTCGAGTTTTTCATGGTCCTAATTATACCATAAATCGGAAGGAGCCGGGCGTCACAGCCCGAGCTCCCTCGCCTGGTTGGCGGCAACACGCTCCGACTCCGCCGCAGCCTTCTCGCGGTCGATCTTGAGTCCGAACGCAGAGCCGTCCGCCCTGCCGCGCTCGCCGATCGGATTGTCGCCAAAGTTCGACGCCATCACGGAGAAGATGCGCGCGAAGTTTGCGTCGCAGGAGCTGAAGTGCGTGTCCTTCTCGCTGATGCGGTTGGTGAGCACCACCTCGACCGCGTCTAGGCCTGGGTCGATGAGGAAGAAGCATCCGGTTGCGCCCGCATGCCCGACGGCCTCCATCGTGTTGACCTCGCCGAAGTACTGTCCGAAGCCGACGTAGCCGGACTTCGCGAAGAACGCTGGCGTGCGGTTGAACTCAGGCTTCAGGCAGCGGCGGAAAAGCGCGTCGACGCCCTGCGGAGTGAGAATGCCGGTCTTGCGCGTGCGCTGGATGTCGAGAAGATGGCGGCCGAACTTCACGAGGTCCGGCGCAGTGATCTGGAGCCCCGCCTGGCCCTGGTGCGCGGCGAAGGCGGAGTGCGTCATGCCGAGCGGAAGGAAGATGCGGTCGCGCGCGAGGTCCGCGACATCGTCCGCCCCGGTGACCTTCTCGCAGATCTCCGCAAGGATGTCGTAGCCCTGCGACATGTAGCGGAAGCGCTCGTTCACCTCCGCGTCCTGGTACATCGTGTCGTAGAACTCCCTGTGGCGCTTCGGATCAACCGCCTTCGCGACATGTCCCGTCTTGTTGCGCCAGCCGGAGGTGTGCGTCATGAGGTTTATGATAGGGACGTTCTCGCCCTTGAACTCGGGGATGTACTTCTGCACGTAGTCGAGAAGCGAAACCTTCCCCTCCTCGGAGAGCTGCATGAGGAGCGTCGCCGTGAACACCTTGGTGATCGAGGCAACATGCAGCGGCGTGTCCGCGCCGAACCCCTCCCATCCGCTCTGCGCGATGAAGCTGTAGCGCGTCTCGCCGTGCTGCTCGTAGGCGCAGCTCATGCACTTGAGCGCGCCACCCTCGAACTCGTTCGCGAGAAAGGCGTCGACGCGCGCCTTCGCGCCGTCGTCGGCAGAAGCGGCGCCCGCCCAGAGAACGGCGGCGAAAGCGACGGCTGTAAGACTGTATCGTGCGTTCATTTCTTGTGCTCCTTTTCCCAATTGATACGCCATTATTGTATCAAACTGGGCGGAAATCGCAATCCCTACAAACGTAGGGGGGGAATCCAGCGGCGGATTACAGTCCCTCGACGAGGAAGCTCAGGCTGTACTCTCCCTTGCCGATCAAATTGTCGTCGTGAGGTTTCGCACCCCAGCTGTTGTCTCCGCCGACACCCATCTGAACCGCGTCGACGTTGACGGTGATGGCATCCCCGACCGAAACCGCCCACTGGTGCTTCACCTTCTCGAGCGCGGACTGCGGATAGGGCCACGCATTGAAGCCGACGGGTGCGCCGAGCGCGGTTACCTTGACGTACTTGCCCTTTCCGTCGCCGAAGGATATCCAGCGGCAGTCCGTGCGGTAGCCCTGCTCGCCCGGCTCGATGTAGTTGTCGGGGTTGAGGCGGAACTCCGGATAGTCGATGTATCCGTCCTCGCACGCGAGGCCGCTGACGAGTCCGACGGACGCCTTCCAGACGTCGAGGAGCGCGGCGGTGCGGCGGTCGGAGTAGTTCTCCCACGGACCCATTCCGTACCACTCGACGCTCGTCAGGTCCTTCGGAATCGTGAACGTCACGCCGATGCGCGGCACTGGCGGATGATTCTCGCCGATGACGACCTTTAGCTCGACAAGATAGCCCTTCTCAGTCTTTGAGACCTTGAAGTCCGCGCTGCATCCCTCAGGAAGCTTCTGCGTCTCGGTCGCGTCCTTCCACTCTTTGCACTGCTTCGCCATGTCCCACCCACGGTCGTTGTCAACGGGCGCGCGCCAGAAGTTCATCTTGAACGGATGCTCCGCCGTGGCCTTCGCGGCAGGCGCGGCGACGGGCTCGAACGGCTTCGCGAACTGATCCATCGCCGCGACGTCGGGACGTCCGTCCTCGTCAATGTCGAACTCACCGCGAACGAAGAGGAACGTTATCGCGTCCCCGTCCGGGACATCGGCGACCTTGACCTCCTTCACGGTGTCGGGCGCAAAGCCCTTGACGTCGAGGAGCCCGTCCTTGACGATCTTCCCGCCCTTCGTGACGACCCAGTGGGCGTTGAGGTGGTCGAGCGTCGAGAAGCGGTAGGCGTTGTATATCTTCGCGGTCTTCGTCTCCCAGTCCCACAAGTCGACGTGGACGGGCTGGTAGGCGTGCTTGATCTCGTAGGCGCCCGGATGGTACGTGCGGTCGGACGCGACAATGCCGTTGCAGTTGAAGTTGTCTCCGTGGGGCCTCTCGCCGAAGTCGCCGCCGTAGGCGAGCCATGTCCCGCGCTTGTCGGTTTTCCAAAGCGCCTGGTCGGCGAAGTCCCAGATGAAGCCGCCCTGCATGGACGGATACTTCCTCACGAGGTCCCAGTAGTCCTGGATGTCTCCGCAGGAGTTGCCCATCGCGTGCATGTATTCGCAGAGGACATAGGGCTTCTTCGGATTCTTCTTGACGTAGCTCTCGGCATACCAGGGCCGCGCGTACATCGGACACTTCACGTCGCTGTGGTCGGAATCCTGCGCGCCCTCGTACTGGACCGGACGCGTCGCGTCGACAGCCTTCATCGCCTCGTACTCGTCCTTCATCGCCGGACCGTCCCCCGTCTCGTTGCCAAGCGACCAGATGACCACCGACGGATGGTTGCGGAACGTCTTGACCATGTTGACGCCTCGCTCGACAATGGCGTCGTGGTAAAGCGGATTCTTGGGGAGCACGCCTTCCGTCTCGCCGTGAAGGCGCACGCCATGTGCCTCGACGTTCGCCTCGCAGACGACGTAGATGCCCTCGCGGTCGCAGAGCTCGTACCATGTGGGGTCGTTCGGATAGTGACACGTCCTCACCGCGTTGATGTTGAGGTCGTGGAATATCTCGATGTCCCGCTTCATGCCCTCGAGTGTCACTGCATAACCGGTCGCAGGCTCCATCTCGTGGCGGTTGACGCCCATGAAGAGGGCGCGCTTCCCGTTTATGTAGATGACCGAGTCCCTGATCTCGACTTTGCGGAATCCGAAGGCGACGGGATACACCGCCCCGCCGGCGGAAACCGTCTCGTAGTACATGTTCGGCGCCTCGCAGCTCCAGAGCTTCGGACTCTCGTACTTCTTCTCGAGAAGCGCCTTCCCCTCCGCGTCGCGCACGACGAGAGTGCCCGTCCTGAAGTCGTCGGAGAGCTGCGCGTCAACGACTAGGTCGTACGGAGCGTCCTTCCTCTCGGCAACAAGCCACACGTCGCGGAAGATTCCCGAAAGCCGCCAGAAGTCCTGATCCTCAAGGAACGTTCCGTCGCAGTGCTTCAGGACTTCCACCTCGAGCGCGTTCTCGCCGTCCTTTAGGAACGGCGTAATGTCGAACTCCGCAGGGAGGCGGCTGTCCTGGGAATAGCCGACCTCCTTGCCGTTGATGCGCAGGAACATCGCGGACGACACGCCGCCGAAGTGGATGACGACGCGGCGATTCTTCCAGTCGGCGGGAACGGTGAACGAGCGCTTGTAGAGTCCGACAGGATTGCGGAAGTGGTGACTCGTGTATTCCTTCGGCGGCTCGACGTAGGGATCGCCCTCGTTCCATCCGTGGACGGGATAGATCGCGTTCGTGTAGAGCGCGGGATCGTACTTTCCCTGGAGTTGCCAGCATCCGGGAACGGCGATCTTCGCAGTCTTCTCCCATTCCTTCGTGTAGAAGTCATGCTTCCAGCTGAAGTCCCACTCTCCGTTCAGCGACTTGAGCCACTTCGACTCGGTGCGCGGCTTCTCGCCCTTGGCGACGGCGAGCGCCGTCGCCTTCGATTCGCACGGCACCATGACGGAGCGCGCGGGCAGCCTGTTGCGCTGCGTAACGCCCGGATCGCGCCAGACATCCTTCGCACTCGCTGCCGACGCGAAGGCCGACAAAAGGACAACAGCAACCGACATTCTTATGCTCTGCATAGTCCCTCCTTGTGGTTTCAGACCTTGAGGAATGTCTTCTTGCGGTAGAGGAAGAAGAGGAACAGCCAGCAGACTGCGACGTAGCCGAGGTTCATGAACACCCGCTTCAGGTCGCCGCACGAGTCCGGAAGATGCCTCCACGCCCAGCTGAAGAGGAAGTCGTTAGCCTGTCCGGCGCCGATCACCGACTGCGCCATGTAGATGGCGATGGAGTTCATTCCGATCACCTTGAGCGGGAACGCCCACTTCGAGAAGCCCAGCACGTCGATAACGGCGTAAAAGGCAAGGAAGAGAAGCGTCGAATACGCACCCACCACGAGGACGAAGCTCGGCGACCACAGCGCCTTGTTGACGGGGCAGACAAGCGAGAGCGCGAGCCCGACGGAGAGAAGCCCCGAGCCGAACATCGCGAGGTCGAGGCACTTGCGGCGCGGATCCGCCCCGGCGCGCCTTACAAGCTCGCCCGCAAACATGCCGAGCATTGCAGTGACTACGGCGGGGACGATTCCGGCGAAGCCTTCGGGGTCGAAGAGCGGCTTGTACGTGTGACCGCCGGTGAGCGTCCTGTCGAGCCAGCAGCCGAAGTTGCCCTCGGGCGAGAACGGACTCGCCCCGGCGGGCGCGTCGGGCGCAAGGACAAACCGCGTGAAGAGCACGCAGCCCGCGAGGAGCGCGAACGCGATTCCGGCGCGCGTCTTCGTCCTGAAGCGCAGATACAGCATCGCCGCGCAGAACCACGCGACTCCGATGCGTCCAAGCACGCTCCACACGCGAAGGTGCGCGAAGTCGAAGCGCAGGAGAGGTCCGTCGTGGACAAGCCCGAGAAGGACGAGCAGCGCGCAGCGCCGAAGCGCCTTGAGGGCGATCTGGAGGTCCGTCGCGCCGCGCTCGCGGCTCTTCGCGGCGGAAAACGGAAACGTCACGCCGGCAAGAAACAGGAACGTCGGGAAGACGGTGTCCATGAAGTGGAGTCCGTCCCACGGAACGTGTCCGAACGTCGCGCCGAAATCGGGGAATCCGAACAGCGCGGCGAGGGCGACGATCAGACCCTCGCCGCCCATGATGAAGAACATGTCGAATCCGCGGACTGCGTCGAGCGACGCCAGCCGGGAGCCGGAACTGCTGTCGTTGGAAGTCATTTCTGTTTCACCTCCTTATGCGGTAGATGTGCCGCGCAAAACCGTCGAAGGAATCGCCGAAGATGCCGTTCTTCGCCTGGAGCGAGCGGTTCTCGTACATGACCTCGACCTTCGCATCCGCAGGGATCTCGGGCGGGAGCCTGAAGCCGACGCGCTTGTTGGGATGCGGATTGACGTTGGCGGTGTATATGCGCCATTCGTCGCCGTGCTTCCTGGTGAGGCAGCGGATGTAGTTCTCCGTCTCGCTCGAGATCGCGCCGCCGCAGAGCTCGTCCGAGCAGAGGAAGTCGACGTTGTCGAGAATCTCGCGGTTGACATCCACAAGCGCGTCGTAGCAGCAGCGCGAAGTCGGCATGTTGACGAACCAGCTTAGGCCCGACGCGCCGGCTGCGATCGAGCCCCAGCACTGCGCGATCTGCTCCTTGTACGACGGGATGCGCGGATGCAGCGAATTCTCGCTCTCCATGAAGTACCAGCAGGGCTTGCCGGGCGCGATGGATCGGAGAACGTCGACCTTTGAGACGACCATGTCGAGCGTCGTGCCGTCGCAGGTGAGGTAGTAGTCGACCATCAGGATGTCCGTCGGCAGACCCGCGAAGCGACCTGAGATGCCCATCCAGCAGTTGTTCATCTGCACGGGGTTGTATGGGAAGAGCTTCTTGGTGCGCTCCATGAACGCCTTGCACTCGTCCGCCTTGCGGTATTCCGGCTCGTCGAGGACAAGCCAGTTGATGACGTTCTCGCTGTCAAGCATGCGGTACATCTTCTCGCGCGACCAGTCCGTCGCCGAGTTGTCCTCCCATCTCTTGATCTCGCCGACGTCGTCGAGGGTCTGTCCCTCGCCTGTCCAGACCGTGAACTTGAGGCCCTTCTTCGCCGCATAGGCGAGCGTCTTCTGGTTCATCTCGATGTCGCGGACGTTCAGGTTGTTCTGGAGGTTCAGGTACTTGAAACCCGCGTCGCAAATGATGTCGACCTGCTTCGACGTGCCGTCCGCCTGCGGCGCGTTCTCGCGTCCGATGAGGCACGGAGAGCTCATGAACACCTTCTCACCGTCGTGCACGAGCGTGCGCGACCACTGGTTGATCTGCGTCGCGCCCTTTTTGAACGGAAGCTTGCGCACCTCGCTTTTCCACTCCTTCCCGAGCGCCTTTACCGTGACGGCGTTTGTTCCGAACGCCATCTTCGAAATGTCGACCGACACCTCCTCGAAGCCTCCGTTAGCGTCCCACACGCGGAAGCCCGCCGTCTTCTCGTTCATGTAGAAGTCGTAGTGTCCGAGGATGAGACCCTCCGCCGGGACCGTGTATCCGCAGAGCGCGTTCTCCGCCGCGGTGTATGGGGTCTTTCGCTCCGGCCTCGCGTGGGGCGTGGGCTTCCCGAGCGTGAAGTTCGCCGCGTCGCCGGATTTCGGCTTGTACTCCGTCGCATATGTCTTCGCGCTGTCGAACCCTCCCTCCGGCGCGTCGACCATCTCGAGCTGGAGGTCGTCGAGCCAGATGGACGCCTCCGTCTTGCGCTGGTGGAGATCCGGCACGTCGAACCAGACCGGACTGAAAATCCCGGGCGAGGGCATGTTCGTCGTCGTTACCTCGTAGCGAGTCCACTTCGTCGTCAGGTCCACGATCTTCGCCTCGTTCGAAAGCTTCAGCTTGAACTTGACGCCGGGTTCGGACGCCTTCGCCCACACGGAGAGGACCGCGCTCCTGCCCTTCTGGGTCGGGGTGTTCCAGGTGAAGAAGTCGAAGCTGCGGACGAACGGCCCGATGTTGAGCCGGAGCGACTGCTTGCCTGAGTGCTTCTCATTCCGGTCGACCATGAAGCACTTGAGGTACTTCTCCTTGTAGTCCTCGACGGACACCTTGTCCATCGCGCTGAAGTTGCGGTTGCAGTAGTGCGGCGGCACCCCGTCGCTGTCGTATTCGAAGCCCGAGTTAGCGATGAGGTTCGGGCTGTCGTCGCCCTGCAGCGCGTAGATCGTGACGCGGCGGACCTCGAACGGACACTGGAAGTTGTCGATGACGAGCGGATTCGACCTCGCCACTCCGTCGAAACCGACCTTCTTCTTCGGCGTCGGGGCGGTGAAGTAGTTGGCCTGGACGCCGTTGATGAGGAACGTGTAGCCCATCATCTTGTCGCCGATCTTGCGGCGCTCGAAGCGGACCGTCACCGGCTCGCCCTCCTTGAAGTTCGCGATCCACGGATAGCAGCTGCGCGTCGCCTGGCCTTCCGCCGGCGCGTAGAGGCTCACGCCGTATCCATCGCTCCTGACGCCGTAGTTGCCGTAGTCGCAGCCCATCGACGCCCAGTGGTAGTCGCCGTCCTTCGGATCCTTGATCTTGCTCCACTCGGGATAGCACACGAAATCGGCCTCGACCGCGCACTCGTCGGGAAGCTCGCCCTTCCACTGGATGCCGTCGCCGGTGTTGCCGCTCGGAACGCGCACCGCGCCGTCCTTCACCTCGATCTCCTTCTGCGCGTGCCCGCGGAAGTCCCACCGCTCCGCGAAGACCTTGGGGTTCGTGAAGTCGTCTTCGAAAACCGGCACCGAAAAATCAATGGCCGCCGCTTTTCCGTTCCGCCTTGCCACAAGTTCCTTCTTCTTTTCGGCCTTCGGACCGGCCGTCAGCGGGACAGCCGTGGCGCTCGCGTAGAACTTCTTCGAGACCTTCTCGTAGAGCCCTGCGACGCCGCCCTTCACGACGGGCACGAACTCGGCGACCTGCTTGCCGTCCTTGTAGAACGACGCGCCGTAGAGCGACATGTCGTAGCAGGCGTACGACTTGGGCGTGCCGTCCGCGCACGTCATGCCGAAGAACGAGACCGGCACCTTTCCGGTCGCCGTGCGCTCGCCTTCGAGCTTTATGCGGAAGCTTCCCCACGAGACGTTCCGTCCGTCGTAGACGATAGCGATGCGCGAGCCGATTACCGCGTCGTTGACCTCCTGGAGCCCGCAGTGAATCCACTTGTCCCGGCTCTTGCGCCCGAGGCTCACGAACGTCTGGTACGTCTGCGCCTCGTGTCCGCCGAGGGCCAGGTTGTAGAGATTGCGGAACCCTTCGGAATCCTCGGCGTCCTCCTGTCCGAAGAACGCCGTGGTATTCTTCGCGTGGTCGAACTTGCCGCCGAATATCTGGTTGAACGGCCCCTCGAACATGAGTTCGATCTTGAACGTGAGCCCGCCCTCGGGCAGCAGGTCGGTCTTGACGACGCTGCCGTGCGACGACTTCACGAACTCGACTTCATAGTCGTAGTCGGCAGCGCAAACCGAAAGGACCGACGCGAACGCAATCGCGGCAAAAGTGTTGAAAGTGCGGTTCAATGCTCCCATGACAAGCCTCCTATGTTTCAGATTCTGAGGCAATTATAGCATTGTCCGCTACGAAGAGCAATCCCTACAAAAGTAGGGTGCCCTTGGAAAGGTCCTTCGCGCGGAGAAGACGCCAGGCATTTTCGCGGATGTCGTCCATCCCCTCGCGCAGGTGGCCGCACGGAAGCGGGAACAGCCGCACGAGATGCGTCGCATGCCCCGGCACGGCCGCCTCGTATTTGCCGAGGAAGACGCCGACGTCCTCCTGCCGCCACACGTCCCTGACGCGCCACTTGCACATGAGCCCTGCCGCCTCGAGGTCAAAGACAACCGTCTGCTCCCGACTTGACTTGTTGTATAGTCCGGCGGCAATCGATCCGTCCTCGAGCGGACGCGCCCATATCTCCCATTCATCCCCTTCGGCGATGCACCCCGCGCCCTTTCCGAGCGGATCCTGGTCGATGTCGATTACCTCGTCGTTCGAGAGGAGCGAAAGCGTGAAGTCGTCGATCTTCGTAAGGTCGCAGCCGATGAGCATCGGTGCCGCGAGCAGCGCCCACAGCGACACGTGGGTGTACTGCTCGTTCGGCGCAAGGCGCGTGGGCCTTCCGTCGTTCCAGCATACATTTCCGACGCAGAGCATGTCGGGGTCGTTCCACGCTCCTGGCTCCGTGTAGTAGAAGAGCTTCTTCTGCTTCTCGATTGCGGCCGAGACCGAACTCCAGGTGTCGAACACGTCGCCCGTCGTTCGCCAGCTCTGCGCGCCGACAAGCCGCCCCCACGCGCTCACGTTCTCCATTCCGTACTGGCAGAGCGAGAAGTAGATGTCGCGTTCCTGGTGTGCGAGCGCGCGCCCCATTACGAGATACGGATACATCGCGCGGTCGAGTCCCTTACCGAAGGCGACGTCGTCGTAGAAGCACCAGTCGTGCTTGAGGTAGTCGAACCCCCAGTCCGCGAATGTCTTCGCGTCGAACTCCTCGTGCTGCCAGCTCCCTACGGCACGGCCGCAGGTGTAAGGCCCGGGGCTCGAGTATATGCCGGCCTTGAGTCCCTTCGCATGGATGTAGTCCACAAGCCCCTTCATGTCGGGGAAGCGCCTGTTCGCGGCAATGCGGCCTTCGGCGTCGCGCAGCGGTCCGTCGAGGTCGGAATCTTCCTTCGCACGTTCGGGGATGTTCTGCCAGAAGTCGTCGATGTTGACGTACGAGTAGCCGTGGTCCGCAAGGCCCGTCGCGACGAGCGCGTCAGCCGCCGCACGCACCTTAGCATCTGAGACGCTGCCGCCGAATGCGTTCCAGCTGCTCCAGCCGAGCGCGGGCGTAAGGCCGATCTTCTCCCCGACCTTGATCGTCAACGTCTTCTCCGCCTTGCCACAGGAGTTTTCCGCGACAATCGCAACCGTGTATTCGCCAAGCTCTTTGATTGAGCCGGAGAGGACTTGCGTGTCGGGGTCGAATGACAGACCCGACTCTGAACATTCAACTTTCAGCTTCATCGGCCTCTGTCCCGTAACGGGGACACGGTAGAGGATCGGCTTCCCAGGCCTCACGCCATAGACGCGAGGACCGTTAATGCGCGGCGCATCCGCCGCGCCCGGCGTGAGGACGCCAAGCTGGCGCGAGGTGCGGCGCACATCGCTGGGAAGCACCGCGCCGTCGCGGCATGTGACGCGCGCCTCGCCCCATACGGCGAGAACGCCGTCGCCAGTACCCTCGGCTGGATCGACGGCAAGCGTCATCGCATTTACGCCCGACACATCGACGCAGACCTTTACTTCATCCTTGTCTCCGAAGGCCGTGGACGGCGAAGCCCAAAGCTCCTTTCCGTCGCCAAGCACGCGTAGCACGACCGCACCCTTCGCGCCCGACTTGTCCACGCCGCACGAAGCCTCGAACGAAAGCGACTCTCCGCCGAGCGGAATCTCCACGGCAAACGGCGCGGGCATCCGCATTCCGAAAAAGTGCTTGTGCGCCGCCGTGGAGAAGCGCTTCTCGATCGCGGTGCAGGCTACTTCGACCGCGCCTTTTCCGCGCACGACCTTCGAGACGTCAAACTGCTCGCAGGGAATGTTCTGCCCTGCAAAAACCGTTCCGACGACTAGAACCGCGAATACAAGACATGCCTTCATCTTTACCCCCATATGATCTTTGTTATTGGGCTACAACCTGATAGAAACAGCACTGCTCGTTCTCATCCCTCGGGATGTCTATCGTCAGCGCGCCGTCGGAGACCGCGACCTCGCCGAGATAGACGATGGGCGCGTCCTTGAGACCGGCTATCGTCGCGGACTTCCTGTAGCCGTACCGGTGTCCGGCCGCGGCGTTGCCGATCGTCACTGAGACGCTGCCTTCGCCCACGACGATAGCCGCGCCTTGTGCGCCGCCTATCACCGGAACAGGCACCACACCGCCGGACACCACGACGACCGGCTCCCAGTCGTCCGTGCTCTCCTGCAGCGGCGAATCGCTGTCGAACCGCTTGGCACGCAGGGCCGAACCCTCGCCGTCGCACTCAGGGTACAGCCCGAAGCTGGCGAAGCCGCTCTGTATCTCCGACCCGTCCGCATCTTCGATCTTGATGAAGATCGCCCCGTTCGTGATCTTGTCCCATCCGGCGCCGGAGTAGTCCGCCTGGTCGAGCCTGACGGACCCGTATGCGGGGACTGTCCCCTCCCCGAGCGTCACCAGGCACTTCGGTGCCTCCACGCCGCTCTTTCCCCTCTTCGCCACGGAAACCCTGACTCCCTCGAGAACAGCCGCGTTCGCCGACACGTTCGTCAAGACGATGAACTCGCCCGTGTTGCCGTCCCCGACGGTCGAGCCGTAGATCGTGTGGAACCTGAGTCCGCTCTCGGAAACCGGCGCGAAGACAGGCTCGCCCTGCGCATCCGCAAGTGCGTAGCCGATGCCGGACCCGCCCTCCGCGTTGCCGAGGATGACCTGGTCCGTCAGCGCGACGCCCGCCGCCTCGAGCGACGCGACGTAGGCGATTCTGTTGGAGACGACGAACACCTCGCCCGGCGCATCGCCGAACGCCTGGTCGATGACCGAGCCCGCGGGGAACGTGAAGTTCATCGCGCCGGAGAGCCTCCATCCGGAAATGTCGACCGTCTCCTCGTTGAGATTGCGCACGACCGCCCCGCCCGGAACTGCGACGACTTCGAATTTCGCCTTGAGAACGGAGATGTCGCTCTGCGCGAGCGGAATGCCCGCGTTGAGTTCGGTGCCGTAGCCAAGCGCCTTCGCCGTGTTGGTGATCGAGTGCGTTACGTAGAAGTGATTGCGGCGCGGCACAATGTAGTTGTCCCACATGTCGTCCAGCCCCTCCTCGAACGTCATGTCGCTCTGACTCCAGACATAGAGCGGATACTGCTTCTTGAGCGGAGAACGCCTACGGTCTTCGTCACTGTCGGACTTCATCGCGTTGTACATCGGCATGACGTAGTCCGTCCAGAACGGAGTCTGCTCCTTCGGCGTCCCAGGCTCCTTGAGTATCTCGTCCATCAGCGTGCGCAGGCGCCGCACCAGCAGTCGCCGGAACTTGGGCGTCTGGTAGATTCCCTCGTACGCGCGATTGCCCATTCCGAGGTCCTTCGGCGCGAAGAGACCGCCGTGGAACGGATGGCTCTTCGCCGTGTCGTTCGTCGCCATGAGTCCGTTCTTGTTCTGCCCGGGGTCCGTCCCCGCCCAGAAGACGCCGAACGACTGATGGAGGTCGTAGGCCAGCGGACGCCACGTGCCGGTGCCGTTGCGGTCGTAGTAGAGGTTCAGCGTCGAGGTGTCGTCGTCGCACTCCTGAGTGATGCGCGAAAGAGCAAGGAAGTTGAACCAGGACGGCAGGTCGTAGAGCCGGACGACGGCGTTCGTGCTTTCGGACACAAGACGGCCGAGGATGCGAACCGTCTGGCTGTTGTTGCCGCACAGCAGGGCCTTGAACGCATCAAGCTCCGCCATCACGTCCGTCCCGTCGTCGGGAAGCACCTGCGACGGATTGCCGCCGGTGTTCCTGTCGCCGCCGCACGTTCCGACGTTCTTGAAGGCGCAGCCATGTTCGTCGTAGCCGAGGTAGTCCGTGAGATACTCGTCGGTGAAGCGGTTCGAATGCTGGGCGAGCTGGAAGAACGATCCGTTCCGCTGCAGGCGCACGGGATAGCCGAACGGAACCTCCTGCCCCGCCTTGCGCCGCAGATACATCGAAAGGTCGGATCGCATGTTCGTGGGGTCCTGGAGTTCGGCCAGAAGCGAGGTCTTGCGGACGGTGATCTTCTCTCCGCTGAACGGATCGGTGCACTGCATCGGATGAACCTTCGAGAAGCGGAGGCCGTGCGAATACTTCCTTCCGCCGGCCGTTCCCAGCACGTCCACCGTCGTGTTGCCGCGTACGTCGATTCGCACGTTGTCGTAGTAGTTCGAGGTCTGTGAGTCGAAAATGCCGCAGCGCACGCCATACGGCCAGGTCGTGTGATTCACCTGCATCGGGCCGCTGTCGTACTGGAGGTTCATGTCGGACTCTCCCTGCTTCGCGACGAAGATGTGCCACGTCGGCAGAGTCGCGGACATCTGGTCCGCCGTCGGCTCAATTAGAGTTCCGTACCATTCGTATCCGTCGTCGGGGTTGCGGAACGACGGAGTGCGCCACGTGTTCCCGGCGCTGTCCGTCACCTGCGCCGCCCAGCGCAGGAGATGCCCCGCCTTGAACCGCAGTAGATCCTCCGCATTCGGATCGGCCTTCTCCTGATACGGAACCACAGCCGTCCATAGCTGCCCCTCGCCCTCGACGAAATCCCCCTTCGTCATCTCGACAGAGCCGTACTTCTCGGTCTCGTTGAGGTCGCCGCGGGCATAGTCCAGGCGATAGACGAGGCGGACGCTTACGATCTCGTCGCCCTCAGCCGAGCCGAGCGGATTGACGGCAAGTGTTACGGGGTAGGGTTCGTTCTCCCTCGCAAGCGGGAAAGCATGCCAGTCGGAAAGATTGTGCTTTACGCCGTACAGCGGACCTGCGTTCGGTCCGTAGGCGACCTCGCCCGCGCGGTTGTTCGCCGCGCCCTTCGTGGCCGTCGGCAGGATGACGCGCGTGACCGCGTTGGAATCCGTTATGTGGAGGCTGTCGGTCAAGTCCGTCCCGCCCGCCGCACCCTTGTATGCGGGGAACATGCCGCCTGCCGGCGCAAACGAATGTCCGTCGGGAATGTCGACCGGAATCACGAACCGCTCAAGAAGGACGTCTCCCTTGTAGAGCGCGACCATGGGGAATTTCTTCGGGCTAATCTTGCTGGGACAGACCATCACGTCATTGTCGTAGATCTGCGTCTGCCCGGAATCCACGTTGTCGTATTCCTCGCTCATGTAGACGACGGCGTATGCGCCAGGAGCGACCGTGCGCGAAGCGAGAGGACGTCCCTTCGCCTTCAGCTCCTTTCCGCGATTCACGCGGACAATCTCGTAGTCCGCAAGGTCGATGTCCGTGTCACCGCAGTTCCTAAGTTCGATCCAGCCCGACTCGCGTCCGTTGGGGTCAAGCTCGTCCGGGCGGGGGCATATCTCAGATATCTTCAACGGATCCGTCCCCTCGGGCAACGGCGGCAGTATCTCCCCGCCGCCAGGTTCATCGCCGCCACCAGGATTGTCTCCGCCGCCTGGATTGTCTCCGCCGCCGGGTTCATCGCCGCCGCCGGGATTGTCCCCGCCACCAGAGCTTCCGCCGAGGTCACGCACCTGAACGGCGTTGATGTAGCGCCCTCCGCCTGCCCCGCCCATCGAGAACACGACGTCATGCGTGGAGCCGGAAGCATCGAATGAGCCGTAGACAGTCGCGTACTGTCCGTCACGGATGGAGACCGCGGTCTCGCTTCCGATCGTGATATAGGAATCGCCGTATGAGTTGTGAGCAAATATCTGAACTAGATACCGATGTCCAGCCGTGAGTCCCTTTACCGTCAGTTTAATATCGCTCATTCCTGACGAGGAGCCGAAACTCCACGCTAGCCCGCGAATTGTATTTGCGTTCGACGCGGCCTGGACATCGGCTGCGGAAAACGCCGGGTCATACGCGATGTTTGCGGAGGAAAGGTCAGCGCCTGACTGGAACGTCACCTCGCCGAGGGTCAAACTCGCCGAGGCACCGCGGTAGGCGTAGAGAAGCGTCCCGGACGTCTGAAGAATTGAGGCGTCCGACGCGCTAAGCGTCTCGACGGTCCAGCCCGTCTGGTCGCCGGAAGAGACCAGTGCAAGTGCTACGGAAACTACGGCAATAACTGTTTTGATTTTCATGGCGTAACCCACCTTCCAAATTACGCCACAATTATAAATCAGATCACGCCCCCGCGCAATCCCTACAAAAGAAGGGGTAGCCCGCCGAGTGAGTACGCCGACGCGGCAAGACACTCGGCCGCTTCCATGGAGACGCGGCTTCCAGCCGCGTTGCCCCCTAAACGTTCTTGCCTATAACTTAACTATAATTCCAAGCCATTGCTTTCGCTACTTGGAGTTTTGGAGTATTGGAGGTCTCCCGTGTTGACCAGCAGCAAGATTGATGAACCAAAACAGACAGGCTTTCATGCCTCAATTATCAAGTCACAATGAATGCAGGCAATTGCGGTAGCGGCCGTTGGGGCCGATAGTGCCGAATTCCCTGCCGGACGGACACGGCTTGTGGTTCGGATCGCGCCATTTTTCGCGCAATGCGTCCGGAAGGTCCGTGCGGCATTCGCAGATGAACTCTTCGCAGAACGTGTAGGGGACGCGTCCGTCCGGAAGCGCCCGGATGCGCTCCTTCACCGACTCCCACTCGTCGCGCGTGATCATGAGGTCAGGACGCGTCCGTGCGCGCCCGCCGGCCATCATGGGTCCTAGCTGTATCGACTTCGCCCCCGAAAGCGCGGCGGCGGCGAAGATGTCCGCGGTCTCGGACATGTTCGCGCGCGTTACTGTAATCGAGACCGCGATCGGCCACTTGAGCTCCGCCGCGCGCGCAACGACCGCGAGGAGCCGCTTGAAGCTGCGCCGCGTCCCCGTCATTTCGGCGTAGGTGCGAAGCCCTTGGAGCGACGTGGCAAGGTGGACGCGGCGCCGCTTGAACTTACGCAGCAATCTCTCGTCGAGACGGCTCGCGTTCGTGAAGAGCGAAAGGCGCACCTCGGGCATCTCATGCCGCGCGTAGTCGATGATCTCGAAAAGGTCTTTCCTGAGAAGCGCCTCTCCGCCGGTGAAGAGAATCTCATTGACTCCGTCCGCGGCGCATTTGTCGAGGAGACGCTTCCATCCAGTGGCGTCAAGCTCAGGTTTCGCAAGCTCCGGGCGCTCGTGCCAGACGCAGTAGCAGTAGGGACAGCGGAAATTGCACTTCGCCGTCAGCTCCAGCGTCATGTGGTGAGGGAAACGCGTCATTCGTCGGAAACCTGGATGTCTCCGCCTTCCTCGAACACGGGCTTCTTTTCGTTCTTGGCGTTGGGCTTCGGCTCTGGTTCCGGCTCGGTCTCTGGCAACATCACACCGGCAGTTATGAAATCTTCGCTCTTTTCATTCGTCTCGTTCGGCTTCTCCGGCTCGATGAGGTATTTGCCGCGGACGGCGGGATTCCTGCCGCGCTTTTCGTTGCCGGAATTCGGCTTCTGCTCCTGCTGTGTACAGGGGACATCGCCCATCGGCGTTGCCGGGGAATTGTCGCGGCAGCCGGGAATCACCGTAGCGACAAGTCCGGCAAGGAGCCCGCCGAGCGCCTTTCCCGACGAGACCATCTTCGCTATCGCCCTCTGCCGGGCCTGGCTTTTCTTCGAGAGCTTCATTTCCGTCTCCTTTCGTGCATGCTACCTACAGTCCGTGCTGAATCATAGTGGCGACGCTGGGCGCGGGCCTGCGAGAGAAGCATGGAGAATCCGTTCTCGACCCTGCATCCCGCAGCCGCCGCGCGAGCCATGAGCGGAGTCGTCTCCGGAACATATCGCAGGTCGTAGACAAGCTCGCGCCCGGTGAAGACGTAGTCCGGAATCGGATCCACCGGCGTCGCGTTGACGAGGATGTCGTATTCCGGAGACGGTGTTTCTCGGTGAAATACGCGGAACTTCGCGCCGAGCGTCTTAAGCGCGACTTTGACCGCCTGCGCTGCTCCGCCGTCGCCAAGAAGCGCAACCCTGCGCCCCTTTACCTCGCCCGCAAACGCCACGAGCGCTTCAGCAAAGCCCTCGACGTCCGTGTTGTATCCAACGTACTTCCCGTTTTCGCAGACCACCGTGTTCACCGCGCCCACCTTCTTCGCGAAGGGATCGATGCGGTCGAGGAGCGGCATGATCTCAAGCTTGTGCGGAATCGTCACCGCCATCCCCTTCATCCCCATCGCCTTCATGAAGTCGAACGCCTCTCGCGCCGTCTTCGCGGGGAACGGAACCATCACCGAGTCTTCGTCCTCCGCCGCAAACGCCGCGTTGTTGATCTCGGGCGAGCGCGTCTTCTCTAGCGGCCAGCCCGTGACGCCATAGAGCGCGGCGGAGCGCGAGACGGAACGGAACCTGAAATCTCGCACAAGCTCATACG
>Ga0129306_1000958_pt1 | contig 38038 bp, 43 predicted proteins | sample P827metagenome_FD_94438 | JGI IMG/M metagenome (GOLD analysis project Ga0129306, IMG submission 94438) | Capybara group fecal microbial communities from Wisconsin, USA - P827 metagenome | ecosystem: Host-associated > Mammals > Digestive system > Large intestine > Fecal | place: USA: Wisconsin... | reverse complement strand
TTCTTTGTCCGCACCTGCGCCAATTCATCGCTCAGGCCAGACAGACTTACTTGCTTATCCATGCCTATATTTTACCACACTTGCCTTTATTCCGCATCTTTTCTGTGCGGTATTGCCCTAAAACTGCGACCAGAGCGAACAGCAAATATATGGCAGATTATATCCGTACCATGAATGCGGATGGAATTGGTGGAGTTAAATCATGGACCGTTTGTCTGATAAATATGGATAATGGAGAAAAATTCGATATTGCTGATTTGCAGGGAGTAGGAGGAGGTATTCTCAGAAGAGAGGGTACAGGTGTGGATTTCTCCGCAACAACCGCCTCTATCCATACTATGACATCTGCAGATCATGAGTATATGGATTATGATAACGATACATATAAGCGGGTTCTGGAGCTGAAAGAAAAATATAAAAATGATCCTTCTAAGACAAAAATTAATGAAATTATTCGCAGAGAAACAAGACCATTCACAAATGGTTTTTTGATTCTGTACCCTATTGGGCAAGCAGGAAGGCTGACTGATGAACGTGGGGACCACAAGCCTCCCTTTGGATTTGCTGCGGTATTCCCTGATCGCAAGGGAAAGGGTGACCTCAAATCCTATCGGATGAATGATATTGCATTGGAGAAAGACAGCAATGAGTTTTACGGCTAATATTTACAACGAAATATTGTCCGACATATCTTCAGGGACAGGTCAGACTTTCCCCTTTGCGATGCGTCTGGTGAAGTTTGACAATGGCATTATGATTGCGTTTGCAGTCAACATTGCCACAAGAATGCGCTCAGCGTTTTTATCTGTGACTTCAGAAGCTCCTAAGAGTAGATTTCCGCACTGGAAAGGCGTTGAAATAGAAATAGCTACACTTCCAGCGTATGGAGTTGATACGCCTTTTGTTGGCCTCTCTCAACTGCCGAATAGCGCCAGTGACATTTTTGAAATCGTTGTTGAAGACCTGAGAAGCCAGTTGGAGGTAACCGAAAACACCGAGGACTCCCTATACGGATGTAAAGCGGACGCAGAACACAATTTATTTGCGGCTGAACTACGAGGAACCAAGCGGAACAGTAATTAATGTCCGTAAGTCTATGTGGATTCATCCTACCCTGGATCGTGCAATTAGTATCCGAGAAGCAGCAAGACTTCAGACATTCCCTGACAGTTTTGTATTTTGTGGTTCCAAGGATAAACAATACCAGCAGGTTGGAAATGCCGTGCCCCCTATCATGGCGAAGGCAATTGCAAAGCAGCTGGCAACTACTTTAGGTAAAAAGTTGCGTGAGGCAGAGCACGAAAATGGCTGATAATCATTCAAAAGAAGTTCGCAGCAAAAACATGTCACATATTCGGAGCACGAATTCAAAGCCAGAAGAGATTGTCAGGAAGTATCTATTTTCTAAAGGCTTTCGATATAGAAAAAATGTTCGAACCTTGCCTGGATGCCCTGATATCGTTTTGCCCAAATATCACACCGCAATTTTTGTAAATGGCTGTTTTTGGCACAAACATGACTGTGGTCGATTTGTATGGCCATCTTCTAACATTGAATATTGGATACCCAAAATAAATCGAAATGTGAAGCGGGATGAACAGAACCACAAGAAGCTTATAGATATGGGCTGGAAGGTACTGATTATTTGGGAATGCGAACTAAAAAAGAATGTGCGTGAAGACCGACTGGAGCGACTAATTAAAGAAATCAAGCTTACAACTATTTAAAGAAGATTGGAATTATTGAAATTTGATACGATAAGAGCTGGAAAACAACAGGGGGTTACCGTAAGACAGGGTAGCCCTCTGTTGTCTGTAGAAACTTGATATTTATTATTTGCGAACGCTCTGCAGAAATTACCCTTGACAAATCCCTTCTTCAGGTGGATGCAGTCTACTATCTGGTGGGAGATTATCTGGAGCTCCCCGGTCTTGCTCAGACTGAATTCGAGCAGGCCATAACGGACGCAGTTCTTGTATGGGAGCGTTAAAACCCGAGTCTGCAAGCAGAATACCTTGGCACCCTTTCGGGGGCTGCCCAGGCTACTCCTATTGTTCCGATTCTTCTATAAAACGAGCGCCCGCTCTCCTGGTTCGACAGGAGAATGAGCGCTCGTTTTCGTCATTGTGTAGCTCCGCCGAGAGCCTCCACGCCAGCTCAAAGCCGGCGATAAAGCTGTCGAGGGAGGTCTGTTCTCTGATGGAGTCCTGTGCATCGATGATCCGCAGCACCAGTTTTCGCTCCGGCTTTTCCAAAGCCGCGATCAACGCTTTGTGGCACTCCTCCACTTCATTCTCCTGCTCGTCCAGCTCCGGGCGGGTATAAAAGTGATCATACAGCTCTTTGAGCAGTTTGTTTTCCATCGTCATTATCTCCTTGCGAACCAAACATATACCACACTTTCCGCACAATAGCTATCAAAATTTCAGGAGGTTGCCCAGAATGTCTGCCGCCTGCCGCAGTTCCTCCTGGGAAGCGTCGTTGGGATTGTTTTCGCTTTTGGCGGTGTGGCTGGTCAGGTAGGGGGCGTAGTTCTGCCGCGTCATGGAAGTTCGGAAATGGCCCAGCATCTGCGATACCTCTTTGGTGTCCATCCCATTTTGCAGCGAGAGGACGGCGCAGGTGTGCCGGAGGTCCGCGAAGCGGATGTGATCCAGCCCGGCCTCCTTGATGATCTCATTGTGCATCCGGCGCACCATCTGGGGCGAGTAGGGCCTCTGTGTGGCCGGGTGCATGAACATGAGCGGGCTACTGGGGTGCCTGGTGTGTTCCGTGCGCAGGAGCTCTACAACCTCTTGGGTCAGGCTGACGGTCCTGGTGCCGCCTTTGTACTCTACCAGCTCCCGCCGCTCCACCGACCGGCTCTCCGAGATGGTCAACGTCCTCTCCTTCGCATCCAGATCGCTCCATTTCAGTGCGATCAGCTCTCCTTGCCGAAGCCCCGCTGTCAGCGCCAGCAGGAACATGGGGAGGTAGCCCAGCCGCTCGGCTGCGTCCAGATAGTCCTCCACCTCTGTTGGGGTCAGCACATTGGCGCTGACCTTCTTGGGCTTTGGATAGCGGAATGCACGGGCGGGATTGTCCGTTATTAGGCCGTCCCGGATGGCTTGGTCCAGACATTGCTGGAGCAGGCGGTGGATGTGCCGCATGGTGTGTTCGCCCAACCCTGGGTATTCGGGGCTTTCCGGGCGGTGGCCGCCAAACCGCCTTCGCTCCTCCAGAAAATCGCCCACCTGCTCCACGGTCAGCCCCTCCAGCGGGATCTCGCCCAGCCTGGGGAGGATGTGGTTCTTGAAGAGATACCCATGGGCGGCATAGGTGGTCGGGCGGCTCTGGTTCTTGTCGTAGGCTTCCTGCCAATGGAGGATATACTCTTTTAGCGTCATATCCCCACCTCCATACATTGGCGCTGCAGGTTCCGAAAGGCCACCCACGGCAGGCCAGCCTGTTTGAGTATTCGCTTGTGGAGGTAATAGAACTCATAGAGCCGATACGGCGCTCCGGTCTTGGGGTTGGGGAACACATAACGGCCGGTTTCCGGTATGCTTTCCAGAAGATGCTCCGCCTTGCGGTTGAGGGTCAGCAGGCGCTGTCCCTTGAGGATATACCGGCAGCGGATATGAAAATCGGCCCACGACAAGGTGATGAGTTCACATTGCCGCAGGCCGCTGGAGAGTCCTGTGTAGATAAGTGGGAGCACGCCAAGCTGTTCCGCCGCGTTCAAATATCGCTGGAGCTGGCCCAGGCGCAAGGGGGCCGTTTTATATTCCTCTGCCTGCGGCTCCTGGCAGAGCCGTACCGGGTTATAGGGGATCAGCTGGCCACGGGCCGCTTCGTCCATACAGCGCCGCAGGAGCAGGTGGACGCACCAGACGCTTCTGGCACTGAGCCCCTGGCTCCGCAGGCTGTCATAGAAGCCGGTAACGGAATCTTCCGACAGCTCCACCAGTGGGATGCTACCAATCTCGGGAAGGATGTGGCGATAGATCAGATTGCGGTATCCGCCCACGGTGCTGCCGCCCCATCTGCTCTGGTTCTCGCAGAACCAGCGGTCACACCACTGGCCTACGGTGCAGCTGTTTCCTTTCTGCATATCGTCGCCTCCTTTTGGCAAACGAACAATATCACAGAAAGAGGAAAATAGCTACTACTTTATTGCCCCGCAGAGGTCACACTGTCCCTATAAGCTACGGAACCTGCCAGTCCCGTATTCCTTGTTTAGGCGGCGCATATTTTGTGCCGCTTGAGGCTTCTGCCTGCCTTATGACTCTGTCTCATAGGGCCAGGTACTGATGCCGCCGAATTCGCAGATGTTGATCAGGCATCCTTCAGCTTCCTCAAGATTTCCTCATCCGCTGGGCAGAACGTAAATTGATCAATTTCATCCACTGTAATCCAACGGATGTCATTATGTTCAAGCTTCTGGGGAATGCCCTCCCGGATGGTTGCATGAAACAGCGTCAGATGGACCGTCAAATCGGGGTATTCGTGAACCACATCCATAAATACCTCGCCCACATTCAGCGTGACCGCCAGTTCCTCCTGACATTCCCGGATGAGCGCCTGTTCCCTGGTTTCGCCTGGTTCTACTTTGCCGCCCACAAACTCCCACAGCAGCCCTCTGGCCTTGTGGGCAGGGCGCTGGCAAATCATAAACCTATCCTGATCCCAAATCAGGGCCGCGACCACTTCGGTAACACTTTTCTGGCTCACGTCAACAACTCCCTTTGTTTAATTCTGACACTACCTGGATTTTATATCCATCCTCCATTAAAGGATATGTTTTTATTTTTACAGCACTTAGTATAACTGGATTTTCAGGAGTCAACAAGAATTCACTGACAAATATCATCAAATCTTTCCCCGTTTTGTTCATATATCTTTTCTCGTCTTTTCTTATTGTGATAAAATCAATTTAGCATAATCTTTGCCCAATGGACTATCACCTTCGTTGCAGTAGAAAGCGGATGATGCGCACTATGTACACCTTCACAACAAACGCCAAAACGGTATCCATTTTCCCGAGCTTGGAACCAAATACCCCCATTCTCTACCTCAACACCTTCTCCGGCGAAGGGCAAAAGGTATATGAGGCCGCGCAGGCTGCTGGCTGCCCGCCGTTCACGCTGGTGGCTATCAGCGATCTGGACTGGAACCATGATATGGCACCCTGGGACAGCCCGCCCGCTTTCAAAAACGCGGACCCCTGCACCGGCGGCGCGGACGACTATCTGCGGCTTCTGACCGGGGAGATCATCCCAGCGGCGGAGAAAGAGCTTGGCAGCGTTCCTCGCTGGCGGGGCCTCGCCGGGTACTCGCTGGCCGGGCTGTTCGCTCTGTACGCCATCTACCAGACGGATCTGTTTTCCCGGGTGGGCAGCATGTCCGGCTCCCTCTGGTTTCCCGGCATGAAGGAGTACATCTTCTCCCGTGAGCCAAAGCGCTGGTCGGATTGTATGTACTTTTCTTTGGGAGATAAGGAGAGTAGAACCAAGAACCCGATCCTGCGCACGGTTCAGGAGAACACCGAGGAGATATGCGCTTATTACCAGCACAAGGGGATCGACACGGTGTTCCAGATGAACCCAGGTAACCACTTTGTCCAGAGTGTGGAGCGTACCGCTGCCGGCCTTTGTTGGCTCTTGAACAGATGAGTTAGTCTCCTCCCACTGACCCGTATGCGCTGAATATACTTTTAACCGCAGAGCGAACGAAAGCCGCCCGGTTGCTTTCAGATCAAACATGACACACAGCTGTCCTGTTTCTATGGTATAATGCAGATAAAACCAGGAAAGGCGGTGCATCTTATGAAAATGGAGCGGCTCATTGGCATCCTGTCCATCCTGCTCCAGCGGGAGAGGATCACCGCCCCGGAGCTGGCGGAGCAGTTCGAGGTGTCCCGCCGGACCATCCAGCGGGACATCGAATCCCTGTGCCGGGCGGGTATCCCCATCGCCACCGCCCAGGGCGCGGGCGGCGGCATCTCCATCATGGAGGGCTACCGGGTGGACCGGACGGTGCTCACCGCCCCGGAGATGCAGGCCATACTGGCGGGGCTTCGGAGCCTGGACAGCGTCAGCGGCACCCGGCGCTACGCCCAGCTGATGGAGAAGCTGTCCGCCGGGACGGGCGCTCTGGTGCCTGGCGGGGCCCACATGCTCATCGACCTCTCCTCCTGGTACAAGACCAGCCTGCCGCCCAAGATCGAGTGCATCCAAAGCGCTATCGAGCAGCACCTCACTATCCGCTTTACCTACTTCTCCCCCAAAGGGGAGTCGGTGCGCACGGTGGAGCCCTGCTATCTGGTGTTCCACTGGTCGGCCTGGTATGTCTGGGGCTGGTGCCGGAGCCGGGAGGATTTCCGGCTGTTCAAGCTGAACCGCATGACGGATCTTACCACCGGGGAGAGCTTTCCGCCCCGGGCTGCGCCCCTGCCGGAGCTGGAGCCGGAGCGGCTCTTTCCGGCGAAGTATCAGGTCACCGTGCTCTTTGAACCCATCTGCCGCTGGCGGCTGGTGGAGGAATACGGGGCTGATCGCTTCACAGCGGAGCCAGACGGGCGGCTGCGCTTCACCGGCGGATTTCCCGACGCGGACAGCGTCCTCAGCTGGGTGCTCACCTTTGGGGATAAGGCGGAACTGGTGGAGCCGGAGGAGCTGCGGGAGGAGTTGGGGCAACTGGCCGAAACACTGGCCCATCGTTACAGGAGGGATTGAGATGGCCTCGCATCAGGACTTTGTGGACTATGTGGCCGAACAGCTGCGGGAGGCCGGGACCATCCGCAGCCGGAAGATGTTCGGGGAGTACGGTCTCTACTGCGACGGCGTGTTCTTCGCCGTCATCTGCGGCGACCAGTTCTTTGTCAAAATCACCCCGGCGGGCGAGGCGGCCTTTCCCAGCCTGCCCAAGGCTCCGCCCTATGAGGGGGCCAGGGACTACATCTGGGTGGAGGATGTGGATGATCGGGATACCATGACCGCCCTCACCCGCCTGACCTGTATGGCGCTTCAGGAGCAGCCGAAAAAACGGAGGAAATGACCATGGCCTTTGACTACAAGAAAGAGTACAAGGAGTTCTATCTGCCCCCCAGAACGCCGGGTATCGTCACGGTGCCCGCCATGAACTTTCTGGCGGTGCGGGGGCAGGGCGATCCCAACGAGGAGCACGGCGCCTACAAGCAGGCTCTGGAGCAGCTCTACGCGGTGGCCTACACCATCAAGATGAGCAAACGGAACCCGCCGGAGGGCTACTTCGACTATGTGGTGCCGCCCCTGGAAGGCCTTTGGTGGCAGGAGGGCGTCCAAGGGGTGGACTATGCCCGCAAAGCGGACTTTCGGTGGATCTCCCTCATCCGCCTGCCGGAGTTTGTGACCAAGCCGGTCTTTGACCGGGCCGTCCGGGAGGCCACGGAGAAAAAACAGCGGGACTTCTCCCGGGTAGAGTTCTTCCCTTGGGAGGAGGGCCTGTGTGTCCAGTGTATGCACATCGGCCCCTATGACGATGAGCCCGCCACCGTGGCGGCCATGGAGAAATACGCCAGGGCGCAGGGCTATGGGCTGGATTTCAGTCAGGGCCGGTTCCACCATGAGATCTACCTGAGCGACGTGCGGCGGTGCCAGCCGGAAAAGCTGAAAACTGTCATTCGACAGCCGGTTAAAAAATCGGACATTGACTGATGAAGCAGGAGGTCACCATAGGAGATGCAAGAACATAGAGAAACTCAGATCCGCCGCTGGTTTTCCATGTGGCTGGACAAGGCGGATATGGGCATTGAGGAGCTCTTCGCCCTCGACGCTGTCTACATCGAGAGCTGGGGACCGGAGTACCACGGAAGTGGGAAGATCAAGCTGTGGTTTGATGAGTGGAACACCCGTGGAACCGTGGAGCGGTGGGACATCCGGCAGTATTTCCACAAGGGCGACCAGACTGTGGTGGAGTGGGCCTTCCGGTGTGCCATGACGGATGGCACCGTCCAGAGCTTTGACGGGCTCTCCCTCATCCGCTGGAACGAAGCGGGCCAGATCTGCTTTTTGCAGGAATTCGGGTGCAACGAAAACCGCTACGACCCCTATGCCCAGGGGGACACCCCGGTGTTCCAGGAGGAATCGGCACTGTGGTTTTAACGGAGGGAGTGACATGAAAGGCTTTACCAGAGAAGAGACCCGCTTCTCCCTGTGCGGATTGAGCTGCTGTCTTTGCTCCATGCATCTGGGCGGATACTGTCCCGGCTACGGCGGCGGGGCGGGCAACCAGAGCTGCACCATCGCCAAGTGCTCCCTGGCCCACGGCGGGGTGCCCTTTTGCTGGGAGTGTCCGGAGTACCCCTGCTCCCGCTATGAGGGCTTCGATGACGGCGACTCCTTTGTCCCCCATCGGAACCGGCAGCAGGATATCGCCCATGCCCAGGAACTGGGGCTGGAGGCGTACCTCGCTCAGTTAGAGGAAAAGCGCGCCATATTGGACACACTTCTGGCGGGCTACAACGACGGCCGCCGCAAGACGCTCTTCCATACGGCGGTCTATCTTCTGCCGCTGGGGGAATTACAATCCGTGATGGCCGACTTGGACAGCCGGCCGGAGCTGGCCGGACAGGCAGTCAAGGAGCGGGCCCTCGTCGCCGTGGAACTGCTTCAACAGGCGGCGGACCGCCGGGGCATCAGCCTGAAGCTGAACAAGAAAGCGAAGAAGGGGTGAGTTTATGCCGACTTCCAAGGTGAGCGTCCACTTTTCCTGCCCGGTGGAGCGGGTGTGGCAGGTGGTAACTGACCTTTCCAACACCGCCTGGCGCAGCGATCTCAAACGGGTAGAGGTGCTGGACGAGACCCACTTCGTAGAATACACCAAAAGCGGCTACGCCACGAACTTCACCGTCACGGCCTGTGAACCGCTCCGCCGCTGGGCCTTTACCATGGAGAATGGCAATATGTCCGGCTCCTGGGAGGGGATCTTTGAGGCGGCAGAGGACGGTACCCGGCTCCATTGCACCGAAACCGTCAACGCCAAGCACTGGTGGATGCGCCCCTTTGTATCCGGCTATCTGAGGCGTCAGCAGAGGCTGTACCTGGACGATTTGCGGCGGGAACTGCAAAAATAGGGGCTGTTAGTTTGCGTTGCTTGCGGCAACGGGCCGCTTTGCCTACAATGGGGGCGAAAGGAGTGAATCCCAATGCTCAATGAAAACATCAAAGCCCTGAGAAAATCCAAGGGCCTTTCCCAGCAGGAACTGGCCGTCAAGCTGAACGTGGTGCGGCAGACCATCTCAAAGTGGGAGCAAGGACTGTCTATTCCAGACGCCGACCTGCTCATCGCCTTATCGGAGGCGTTGGAGACGCCTGTCAGCACGTTGCTGGGGGAAACAGTGACAGAGTCGGAGGCGGATGAGGTGAAGACTCTCGCGGAAAAGCTGGAGGTCGTCAATCTGCAGTTTGCCCGGAGAAAGGCCCTGCGGCGCTCAGCCATCCACTGGGGGCTCATCGCGGTGTGCGTGGGCATCCTGGCCGTGGCCGCCATTCTGGCGATGGTGTGCAGCCCTTACCTGGGCTGGGATTACAGCGCCCCGGAGACTGCCGTCATGGGAGTAGCCATCCACGCCTTTGAATGGGGCTTTGTCCGCCTGGCCCCTTTCGTCCTGATCGCGGCGGCGGCAGGCGTTTTCCTGACGCGGAAAAAAGCATAAAACACAGGAAAGGCCCCCGGCGGATCGAATTTCGCCGGGGGCCTGTTTCATCTCCGTTCGTCAAACCCGGGCCTTTGTGATATAATGGAAATCACAAACACAAGGAGGGATTACCATGCGCAAGAATTTTGGAGCCAAGCCCTGGACCTATCCCCAGCCGGTTTTTATCCTGGCCACCTACAATGAGGACGGCACCCCCAACGCCATGAATGCGGCCTGGGGCGGCATCAGCGAGGACAAGGAGCTGAGCATGTGCATCAGCGCCGAGCACAAGACCACCGCCAACATCCTGGCCCGCAAGGCGTTCACCGTGAGCATGGCCACGGCGGAGCAGACGGTGGCCTGCGACTATGTGGGCATCGCCTCCGGCAATAAAGTGGCGGACAAGGTGGCAAAGGCCGGCTGGCACACCACCAAGTCGGAATTTGTGGACGCGCCCCTCATCGACGAGCTGCCCATGGCGGTGGAGTGCCGCCTGGTGAGCTACGACCCGGAGAGCTGCCGTCTGGTGGGCGAGATCGTCAATGTGAGCGCCGACGAGTCCGTGCTGGGCGCTGACGGGAAGATCGACCCGGACAAGCTGCGGCCCATCACCTTTGACCCCATCCACAACGCATACCGGATGCTGGGCGAGAAGGTGGGCAACGCCTTCCGGGATGGCGTCAAGCTGAAATGACCGGCTGAATTTGGTCGTGAACTCCCGACACTTTGGGGGTAGTTGCACCCGACCCGAACAATGATCAATATCTATACCACAGCAAAAGCGGAGCGCTTCACATGGGCGCTCCGCTTTTCATAGCTCTCTTTGCAGGTACACCATGTCCACCAGCTGCGCCCCGCACTCGTAGATGGGGTGGTCGTAGTGGTCAGTAAAAAAGTTCTTGACCAGATGGTGCCTGCGAAAGCCGCAGGCTTCATAAAAGGGGATGGTGGACGGGCTGTCTCCGGTGCCGACCTGCAGCACCGTATACTGCGCCCTATACGTTCGGACAAGGAAGTTCACCAAGGCTTTTCCGTATCCTCTGCCCTGGCAGTCCGGCACTACGGCAATATTTTTCAGTTCCAGAATGCCGCCGCCCTCGTCCGTCACCACACATTCGGCCTTGGCTCCATCGTCCTCCAGCACATACATGGTCCCACGCTCCAGATAACGGTCGATCATGTATTCCTGCTCGTCCGCCAACAGCAGCAAATCGAGATATGCCTTTTTACGATCTATGATCTCCCGGATTTTCATGTCTGCTGTCATCGCCTTTCGTACACCAGATCCACGATGCCATTGTAGCATTCCGTCCCCACCAGCTTCAAAGGCAGTTTCTGAGAAAGCTCCGGAAACAGCCGTACGCCCTTGCCCAGCACCGTGGGGATGATAGATAGCCACAGCTGGTCGACGCAGCCCTCTTTGAGCAGCTGACCGGCCACCGAAGCACCGCCGCAGATCCAGATATTGCTCTTATATTCCTCTTTCAGCTTGCCCGCCAGCTCTGTGGTCGGCCCGTTCCAAAAGGTGACGCCCTCCCGGTCCGGCTCGCTTCGATGGGTCACCACATAACAGGGGCGGCCTTCATAGGGCCAACTGTCCGGGGAGAGCTCCGTGACGATCTGGTGGTAGGTAGACCAGCCCATGATAACGGCTTCCACCGTCTCGTAAAAGGCGGCGTAACTGCCGCAGTTCTCCGGCTCGCTGCCGTCGCCCTCCAGCCAGCCCACACCGCCCTGTTCGTCAGCAAGATAGCCATCCACACTCACAGCAAGATATAACACAAGTTTTCCCATGACACTTCCCTCCGTTGCTCCTATTGTACCCAATCGTCTCAGAAAGAACAAGGCAAAAGAAAGATGACACGCCGTCATCCTGTTCCTGTGCCGTCATGCAGAAAAAGCGGTATCTCACATGAAGATGGATCGGCTGAAAACTGTTATCCGAAACTCCTTGAAAAGCCCTTTCATTTGACCGACGCTCACCGCCGCCCCTTCTTCTGCCGCCTGCGGAAATCCTCCTCGATGGCCTCCTTCCAGTGCTCGTCCAGGGGGGCGCTGCACCGGACGGAGGCCACGGCTTGACCCACCACCTCGTAGTTGAGGCGGGTGCCCTTGCTGTCGCAGTGGTAGTTCACCGCTCGGTCGGGGGCGATGCCCAGGTGGCCCGCCGTCTCCACCGCATCGATGTTGGTCCCCAGGAAGAGAAATTCCCAGCCGTACTTTTCCTTCTGGCGCTGGATCATTTCCTTGACCCGTTGGGTGGAGTAGCGGCGGCTGGCGTTCTCCATCCCGTCGGTGGTGATGACGAACAGGGTGTGCTCCGGCACATCCTCGGGTCGGGCGTACTTGTGGATGTTGCCGATGTGGTGGATGGCCCCACCGATTGCGTCCAGCAGGGCGGTGCAGCCCCGGACATAGTACTCCTTGTCGGTGATGGGCTGAACCTTCTCCAACGCCACCCGGTCGTGGAGCACCTCGGTCTGATCGTCGAAGAGGACGGTGGAGACAAATGCTTCGCCCGGTTCCTTCTTCTGCTTTTCGATCATGGCGTTGAAGCCGCCGATAGTGTCCCCCTCCAGCCCCTGCATGGAGCCGCTGCGGTCCAGGATGAACACCAGTTCCGTCAAATTCTTCTTCATAACAAATCCCCCTATGCTGTGTTGTTTGGCTTACAAGCACAGTATAGGGGGATTTTGATTCCAATGGGTCGCCTGGCAGGCGACAACTATTTTCGCAGGATCTTCTCCATGGGTTTGCCCTTGGCCAGCTTGTCCACCAGCTTATCCAAGTATCGAATGTCCCGCATGAGTGGGTCTTCGATCTCCTCCACCCGGATGCCGCAGATCTTTCCGGTGATCAGCGCCCGGTCCGGGTTCATGGCGGGGGTGTTTCGGAAAAAGTCGCCGTAGCTGGTGTCGGACTGCGCCAGCCCAGCCAGTTCCTCCGGCGTATACCCGGTGAGCCAGGCGGTGACCTGATCCACCTCGTCCCGGGTGCGGCCCTTTTTCTCCGCCTTGGCTACCAGCAGGGGGTACACCTTGGCAAAGGCCATTTCTGTTACATCCATCCACGGCATGGCGTTATCCTCCCAGCAGGCTCTGGTCAAAGGCGAACAGCGCCTCGTTGATCTCGAAGATGTTGTAGTTTCGGTGGGCGATGAAATACTCCACGATGATGTCAAACTTGCTGGCGTGGGAGAAGGCAAAGCCCGCCTTTTCCAGCATCTCACGGGCCTCGGCCAGCGGCAGCTCCAGGGCTATGGCGAAGGCCATGGCGGTGGGCTTGGAGGGCTTGTAGTGGACATCCGAGCGGATTTTTGAAAAGAGCTTGCGGTCGATGTTGGCTTTTTTGTAGCACTGGGCATCGGTCATACCCCGCTCGTCGATCTTCCGCAGCAGCATCTGGGAAAAGCTCTCGTCCAGTTTGCTGAGGGCTTCGTCCAGGCCGGAAGCTCCCATGGTACAGGGAGCAGGCATCCACTGCGGCTCCTCCGAAGGCATGGACTCCACGGCCATCCGGCGGCGCTGGTTCTCATAGCGGTCGGTGTGGGCCTCCACATAGCGGTCGTCGATGTAGGCGGCGATATCGGCAAAGAGCTTGCCGCCGATGGTATAAGCGGCCCGGTCGAAGATGACCAGGTACACGGTCATATCATGGGAGAGCAGGAACTCCCCGATGGTGTCCACCGCCACCTTCAGCGCCTGGTCCTTGGGGTAGCCGTACACGCCGGAGGAGATCAGCGGGAACGCCACGGTTTCGCACCCATTGGCCAGTGCCAGTTTCAGAGAGGAGCGATAAGCGGAGACCAGCAGCTCCCGCTCCCCGTGGTTGCCGCCCCGCCAGATGGGGCCTACGGTATGGATGACGAACTTCGCCGGCAGACGGTAGCGCTTGGTGATCTTGGCCTGTCCCGTTTTGCAGCCGTTCAGGGTGCGGCACTCGGCCAGCAGCTCCGGCCCGGCGGCCCGGTGGATGGCACCGTCCACACCTCCGCCGCCCAGCAGGCTCTCCTTGGCAGCGTTGACGATGGCGTCCACCTTCATGGTGGTGATATCGTTTCGTACAATTTGCAGGGGCATGACGGCACCTCCTCGCGTTCTGGTGTTATCGTACCATAGGAAGGCCTGTCTGGCAATCCGGCGAAGTATGAGGCATCCCAATAAAGCGGTGTTATAGCTTCAAAGCATTTTGGGGGCATTCCTCTACGCATTTCATGCACAGAATACATTCGGTTGCGTGTTTCTTTCTTCGGGAATTATGGGGCACTTCCACGTTCATCGGGCATACCCTCTCACACTTCCCACAGCCGATGCATTTCTCTTTCTCTACTCGAATGCGGAAAAGCGAAAAATAGCTTGCCGGCTTCAGGAAAACGGTAATGGGACAGATGTATTTGCAAAACGCTCGGTTGTCTTTGCAGCGGTATGCAAGGACGATCCCGACGGTATAGTAGAGGATATTGCCAAGGATAAAACTCCACCACATGATATCCTCTTTATGCGGGATCTGGAGAACAAACAGCAGAATGACAAATACGAGAGAAGCGGCAAAAACAAAGTAGCGGATCATGCCCCAGCGCCGGCGTGGGTCAGCGGGTTCCTTGAACGGGAGCAGATCCAGAACCATCGCAGTCCAGCAGGCATAGCCGCACCACCCGCGCCCAAAAATCAGCGGGCCAAAAATTTTCGCAACGGCATAATGAATGGTCGCCGCTTCAAATACGCCGAGGAAAAGATAGTACCAAAATCCCTCGATCTGCATATTTTCCCGGCAAAGAATCCCCAGGTAGACGAGCATATACATGCCGACTGCAAACTGGACCACATTCCGGGCGTATTTTTTCTTCTGCTGATATAAGACCAGCCCAACGGCGATTGCAGTGCCGATATAAGAGAAGTTGAAAAGATAGAACGGATTGCCCAGTACAAGCCACAATGTCACCGCGATCGTTTCAAAAATAGTCCACATGATAAGCGGTGGCAAATATCTCTTAAGCTTCATATTCTCGCCCTGCCCGTTTCATCATTTTCCTGGCTGACCATGGAAATCATCCGGCGGCTTTTCTCGTTCTGGTCTCATCATACCATAGCTGGGACGCTCTGTCGATTGGAGGCCGCAGGCGAAAGTGGCTATTCTTTGTTTATGCGGCGCATTTCCTGCGCCCTCTCTATGGTGGTCTGCCCTCTATCGCCGCTCAGCCCGGACGGCACTTCTTTTAATATACAGAATCCAATCCCACACCCATCCCAAAAGGAGAAAGTTTTGCTTGAAACACGCAGGGCGAAAGAGTGCCAAAGAGGAATTGCCGGAGCGGCGGAAAGGGCCAAAGAGGGCGGCAGAGTGCCGTTTGAAAGTTCCGACACACGTTTGGGATTAAGAAGCCGGGCGTTCGAGTCGCTCCACTCGGATAGCCCCCCTCTGAAATCAACGATTTCAGAGGGGGGCTATTAGTTCTCATGTGATATGATCGATGCAATAGAATATCCCTTTTTCAAGGAACTCTTCTGTTATCAGAAAAGATTCACCTATATGCTTCAATGTCGACAACAAGCGATAGAAATCCACTTCACCTGCAACATTACGGTATGGATATATGCTGCCGTGTTATAAAACTCTACTTGTCTATAATCTGGGATTTCGATGATAACAGCATTGTGGCTTACAAGATCGGTACGCAGCAGACAGTGAATCTGGTGTTGGACACGATCCGACTGGCTATGAAGCAAGAGAAAAAGAAAGTCGCTGCGGAGTTGCAGCTTCACAGCGGCCAAGGGTTTCCATACACCTCTCAAGCATATTTTAACCTAACACAAGAATATGGCATAGCACCGTCCATGTCAAAATGCGGAAATTGTGATGATAACGCTATGGCTGAAAACTTTTTTCAATCCTCAAAACAGAGTATATCGACCGAAACAAACCCAAGTCATTTGAAGAGGCCGGAACGCTCATTGACAACTGTATCTATTTCTATAGCTACCAACGCATCCAGATAAAAACTGGAGTGGCGCCGCTGACGCTGCGCCACTCCACTTAAAACTCAATATTCCTACCAGGTGGATCTTTTTTTACTGTCCGTACACTCTGGACCTGTTCATTCAACGGCCCCGGAGATTTTCTTATGTTGCCGAGATTCAGGCCAGGCGGCGGCCGCCTACAAAACCTGAGGTGTAATAGGCGTCGCTCATGTTGCTGACGATGACGCCCACCCGAGCGGTGGAGGCGTGAACGAACTGGTTGCCGCCGATGTAAATGCCAACGTGGGAGGCGCGTTTGCTGCCGGTGCCCGCCTTCTTGAAGAATACCAGATCGCCGGGCTGGAGCTCGCTCATGGAGACGGCGGTGCCGTTATCCAGCTGATTGGAGGCGGTGCGGTTAATGGAGTAGCCGAACTGGCTGTAAACGTACCGGGTAAAACCGGAGCAGTCAAAGCCCTTGGGGCTGCTACCGCCGTAGACATAGGGATAACCCACATACTGCAGGGCGAAATCAGCGATCTCCTGCCCCTTGTTGGAGCGGGCGGCTTCGGCGGCGTCCACGATGGTCACATAGTCGGCGCTCACATAACCGGACTCGATCTGATACCAGCCGTTGACCTCGCCCAGGATGGTCACGACCTTGCCAGCCTTGAGACTGCCGACCTTCTCATAGTCGGTGCCGGCGCCGGAGCGGATGTTCAGAGATCCGGTGGTCACCTTGCCGTAGCGGGGCTCCGCTGCGGCGGGGGCGGGGGCTTCGGCTGCGGCAGCTGCCTGCGCGGCGTCCTCGGCGGCTGCGGCGGGATCCACCGCGGCTACGGCGGAGACGGCGCTTTCGGTGCCGTCCACCACCAGATAGTCACTGGAGACATAGCCGGTGATGTTGTCGCAGACGATCTGATACCAGCCGTTTTCGGCGGTGGACAGGACCTCGACCTGGGTGCCGTGGTCGAGGCGGGCCAGAACTTTGCTTTCGGTGCTGGCCTCGGAGCGGACCCGCAGGGGGCTGTCGCCGGAATCCACGGTGCCGGTGACGGCCAGAGCGGGGACGATGAGGGTGCTGACGAGCAAAAGGCCCGCGGTGAACCGAACGGCGGCGATCTTTTTAAACAGCATGGCTGGTTTCCTCCCTGAATAATTTTGTCTCTGGTTTCTTGTGTGTTACTTGGAACTCAGAGCCCGTTCCAGCCAAACGCAGGCCAGATCCATGGCGGAGTACAGGCTGTCCTTTTCGCTCTTTCTCACCACACGGTCGCGGCTCTTCAGATCGGGGTCCGTCAGCTGGAGCTGAACGGCTACCTTGTCCGCCACGTCCAGGCCGTCCACCTTTTTAGAGGAGAGGACCTGCAGCATGATGATATATTTTTCGGCCATGGTGCCGTAGTAGATCAGATTGTCTTTCCGACGCAGGGGATGCCCTTTATAGGAAAGAGGAATGTTTTCGGTGGCCATGAAATTCCTCCTTGTCAATGAACTTGTAACCGAATTGTAACATATTTGTTACCGTTTGTCAAATCCTTTGCCGTAGTTTTTCCGGGAACAGGGTAGGGGAAGAGAAAATTTTCTGAACAATATGCAGGAAATGGGAAAAATTGGACCAGAGACGGGAAAAAGAGCGGGGAGGGCGCCCGTGTTTCCCGAAAGAAGGCATGAGGAAAGGCCGGACTCATCCTCCGCCTCCGGTCTGGAGGCGGAGGAGAACATGGTGTATGTTCGCCCCGAAGAAAATAAAAAACGGAGCCATAAAAGGATAAAAAAAGAGAGCCGGGCCTTGACAGGCCTGCCCCTGCATGGTACAATAAAATGCTCCTATATCCTTGTGAAGGATGAACCCAGTTCCCCATACTCTGTGGCTAGTTTACCATGGCTGGAAGGGAAAGGCAAGGGATGAAGGGGCAAATCAAACAACGCGACCGGGTGTGCGGATTTGGCGGATGCGAGGGAAATTGTGCAAAGTGCCGAAGGTTTTCCTGTTCCAACGTCACATTCGGAGATGAAAACCGTGAGAACCAACCGTTGAACGAGAAGAAAGCGAGTTGATTTTTTAGAATGGTCAAGGAAAGCATGGAAGAACTCCAGAAGCGGGTCAACGAGAGAGCCAAGGACGTCCACTACGGCAAGACGGTTCGTAAGAGCTTTGCCCGGTATCAGGAGATCCTGGAGATGCCCAATCTGCTGGAGGTTCAGAAGACCTCTTACCAGTGGTTCCTGGACACCGGCCTGCGCGAGGTGTTCAAGGATGTGGGCGCCATCACCGACTATGCCGGCAACCTGGAGCTGTCCTTCATCGACTACTCCATGGACGAAAAGCCCAAGTACGACGTGGAGGAGTGCAAGGCCCGGGACGCCACCTACGCCGCCCCCATCAAGGTGAAGGTCCACCTTCGCAACACCCAGAACAACCAGATCAATGAGCAGGAGATCTTCATGGGGGACTTCCCCATCATGACCAACTCCGGCACCTTTGTCATCAACGGCGCCGAACGTGTCATCGTCTCCCAGATCGTCCGTTCTCCCGGCATGTACTATACCCGTACCGCGGACAAGGCGGACAATCTGACCTTCGCCACCACCGTCATCCCCTACCGGGGCGCCTGGCTGGAGTATGAGACCGACCTGAGCGACATCTTCTATGTCCGCATCGACAAGAACCGCAAGCTGCCCATCACCTGCCTGATCCGCGCCCTGGGTCCCCGGACCGACGCCGAGATCATCGAGCTGTTCGGCGAGGACGAGCGGATCCTGGCCACTCTGGAGAAGGACGCCTGCAAGAACTATGAGGACGCCCTGCTGGAGATTTACCGCAAGCTGCGTCCCGGCGAGCCCCCCACGCTGGACTCCGCCGAATCCCTCCTCAACGCCACCTTCTTCGACCCCCGGCGCTACGATCTGTCCGCCGTGGGCCGCTACAAGTTCAACAAGAAGATGGCTCTGTGGAGCCGCCTGTCCGGCCAGAAGCTGGCCCAGCCCGTCGCCGATCCCCGTACCGGCGAGATCATCGCCGAGGCCGGCGAGGTGCTGAGCCGCGAGCGGGCCCACGAGCTGGACGACCGGGGCGTGAACGAGGCCCTGCTGGACATGGACGGCAAGGTCATTAAGGTCTTCTCCAACAACATGGTCCATATGAAGAACTTTGTGGACTTCGACCCCGCCGAGGCGGGCGTGGACGAGATGGTCTACTTCCCCGCTCTGTGCCAGTTGCTGGACCAGTACAACGGCGAGGAGCTGAAGGAGGCCGTGGCCGAGCATCTGGACGACCTGATCCCCAAGCACATCACCGTGCCTGACATCATGGCCTCCATCAACTATCTGAACTGCCTGGCCCATAACGTGGGTACCCCCGACGACATCGACCATCTGGGCAACCGCCGCCTGCGCTGCGTGGGCGAGCTGATCCAGAACCAGTTCCGCATCGGCTTCAGCCGGATGGAGCGCGTCATCCGGGAGCGTATGACCACCCAGGACCTGGATGTGGTCACCCCCCAGTCCCTCATCAATATCCGTCCCGTCACCGCCGCCATCAAGGAGTTCTTCGGGTCCAGCCCCCTGTCCCAGTTCATGGACCAGACCAACCCCCTGGCTGAGCTGACCCACAAGCGCCGTCTGTCCGCTCTGGGCCCCGGCGGTCTGTCCCGTGACCGGGCTTCCTTCGACGTCCGAGACGTCCACTACAGCCACTATGGCCGTCTGTGCCCCATCGAGACTCCCGAAGGTCCCAACATCGGCCTGATCTCTTACCTGGCCTCCTATGCCCGCATCAACCGGTACGGCTTCATCGAGGCTCCCTACCGCAAGGTGGACAAGGAGCTTGGCAGAGTGACCGATGAGATCGAATATATGACCGCCGACGTGGAGGACGAGTTCACCATCGGCCAGGCCACCGAGCCTCTGGATGAAAACGGCTGCTTCATCAACGAGCGTATCACCTGCCGCCACCGCAACGAGACCGTCTCCGTGGACCGCCGCCAGGTGGACTATGTGGACGTGTCCCCCAAGATGATGGTGTCCGTGGCTACCGCCATGATCCCCTTCCTCCAGAACGACGACGCCAACCGCGCTCTGATGGGCGCCAACATGCAGCGTCAGGCCGTGCCTCTGCTCCGTCCCGAGGCCCCCATCGTGGCCACCGGCCAGGAGCACAAGAACTGCATCGACTCCGAGGTGGCCATCCTGGCCGAGGGTCCCGGCACCGTCACCAGAGTGTCCGCCCGCTATATCACTGTTGCCTATGACAACGGCGAGACCAAGGAATACCGCCTGACCAAGTACCTGCGCTCCAACCATACCACCTGTATCAACCAGCGGCCCATCGTGGACGCCGGCCAGCGGGTGGACTACCACGACGTCCTGGCCGACGGCCCCTCCACCGATCACGGCGAGATCGCCCTGGGCCGGAACATCCTCATGGGCTTTATGACCTGGGAAGGCTACAACTACGAGGACGCCGTGCTGCTCAACGAGCGGATGGTAAAGGACGACGTGTTCACCTCCATCCATATCGAGGAGTATGAGACCGAGGCCCGGGACACCAAGCTGGGTCCCGAGACCATCACCCGCGACATCCCCAACGTGGGCGAGGACGCCCTGAAGGACCTGGACGAGCACGGCATCATCCGCGTGGGCGCCGAGATCCACGCCGGCGACTACCTGGTGGGTAAGGTCACCCCCAAGGGCGAGGCCGAGGCCACCGCGGAGGAGAAGCTGCTCCGGGCCATCTTCGGCGAGAAGGCCCGCGAGGTTCGCGACACCTCTCTGAAGGTGCCCCACGGCGAGTCCGGTATCGTGGTGGACGTGAAGATCTTTACCCGGGAGAACGGCGACGAGCTGGGCCCCGGCGTCAATCAGGTGGTCCGCGTCTATATCGCTCAGAAGCGTAAGATCTCCGTGGGCGACAAGATGGCCGGCCGCCACGGCAACAAGGGCGTCGTGTCCCGCATCCTGCCCCAGGAGGATATGCCCTTCCTGCCTGACGGCACCCCCCTGGACATCGTGCTGAACCCCCTGGGCGTGCCTTCCCGTATGAACATCGGTCAGGTGCTGGAGGTCCATCTGGGCTACGCCGCCAAGACCCTGGGCTGGAAGGTGGCCACCCCCATCTTCAACGGCGCCAACGAGGAAGACATCCAGGACTGCCTGAAGCTGGCCGGTCTGGCCCGCGAGGTGGGCCGGGACGAGCCCCTCATCGGCAAGCAGCTCTATCTGGCCGACGAGGAAGGCGACGGGATGCAGGCCCTGAGCGCCGAAGAGATGGCCGACACCGAGCAGGTGAACGCCTGGCAGAAGGCCGGCCGCCTGCGCCTGGTGGACGGCAAGAACTGGCTGTATGACGGCCGTACCGGCCGCCGGTTCGATAACCCCGTCACAGTGGGTTACGTCTACTTCCTGAAGCTGCACCATCTGGTGGACGATAAGATCCACGCCCGCGCCACCGGCCCCTACTCTCTGGTCACCCAGCAGCCTCTGGGCGGCAAGGCCCAGTTCGGCGGCCAGCGCTTCGGCGAGATGGAGGTGTGGGCTCTGGAGGCTTACGGCGCCGCCTATACCCTCCAGGAGATCCTGACCGTCAAGTCCGACGACGTGACCGGCCGTGTCAAGACCTACGAGGCCATTGTCAAGGGCCTGAACGTGCCTAAGCCCGGCGTGCCCGAGTCCTTCAAGGTGCTGATCAAGGAACTGCAGTCCCTGTGTCTGGACATGAAGGTGCTGGACGCCGAGGGCAACGAGATCGAGCTGAAGGACGACGACGAGGACAACTACCAGCCCGTCCGGGATGACTACTACGACCGGGACGACGACTTCGGCTATCAGAAGGACGCCGACTTCGCTTCCGCCGGCGGCTTCACCTTCAAGGGTGACAGCGACGACGACGACCTGACCCTGGAGGTCGGCGGCGACGAGGAGGAGGGCTCCGACGAGCTGTTCTCCGGCGAGGACTTTTGAGAACGGGAGGAGATTATAGAATATGAGTTACGCTGAGTTCGACGCTATCCAAATTGGCATCGCCTCCCCTGAGAAGATCCGCGAGTGGTCCTACGGCGAGGTAAAGCGCCCCGAAACCATCAACTACCGCACTCTGAAGCCCGAGAAGGACGGCCTGTTCTGCGAGAAGATCTTTGGCCCCACCAAGGACTGGGAGTGTAACTGCGGCAAGTATAAGAAGATCCGCTACAAGGGGAAGGTCTGTGACCGCTGCGGCGTGGAGATCACCAAGGCCAAGGTCCGCCGCGAGCGCATGGGCCACATCGAGCTGGCCGCCCCCGTGTCCCATATCTGGTACTTCAAGGGCATCCCCTCCCGGATGGGCCTGCTGCTGGACATCAGCCCCCGAATCCTGGAGAAGGTGCTGTACTTCGCCGCCTATATCGTCATTGACCCCGGCTTCTCCCCTCTGGCCAAGAACCAGATCCTGTCCGAGAAGGAATACCGGGATATGCGGGAGAAGTACGAGGATGACTTTGACGCCGGCATGGGCGCCGAGGCCGTGAAGAAGCTGCTGGCCACCGTGGGCCTCACCGACGAGGAGAGCCGCCGCAAGCTGGAGCTCATGGACCGCAAGGAACTGAGCGAGGAGGAGCAGGCGGAGTTGGAGAGCCTGAACGGCCTGGAGAAGCTGTCCGTCAGCCTCCGCGCCGAGCTGAAGGACGCCTCCGGCCAGAAGAAGGCCCGCATCGTCAAGCGTCTGGAAGTTGTGGACGCCTTCCGCATCTCCGGCAACAAGCCCGAGTGGATGATCATCGACGTGCTGCCCGTCATTCCCCCCGAGATCCGTCCCATGGTCCCCCTGGACGGCGGCCGGTACGCCTCCTCCGACCTGAACGACCTGTACCGCCGGGTCATCAACCGCAACAACCGTCTGAAGCGGCTAATCCAGCTCAACGCCCCCGACATCATCGTCCGCAACGAGAAGCGGATGCTCCAGGAGGCTGTGGACGCCCTGATCGACAACGGCCGCCGGGGCCGCGCCGTCACCGGCGCCAACAACCGGGCGCTGAAGTCCCTGTCCGATATGCTCAAGGGCAAGCAGGGCCGCTTCCGTCAGAACCTGCTGGGCAAGCGCGTGGACTACTCCGGCCGTTCCGTTATCGTGGTCGGCCCCTCTCTGAAGATCTATCAGTGCGGCCTGCCCAAGGAGATGGCCATCGAGCTGTTCCGCCCCTTCGTCATGAAGAAGCTGGTGGACGACGGCCTGGCCAACAACATCAAGGCCGCCAAGAAGATGGTGGAAAAGGGCGAGGCCGCCGTGTGGGACGCCCTGGAGTTCGTCATCAAGGACCACCCTGTCATGCTGAACCGCGCCCCCACGCTGCACCGTCTGGGTATCCAGGCCTTTGAGCCTGTCCTGGTGGAGGGCCGCGCCATCAAGCTGCATCCCCTGGTGTGTACCGCCTTCAACGCCGACTTCGACGGCGACCAGATGGCCGTCCACGTCCCCCTGTCCGCCGAGGCTCAGACCGAGGCCCGGGTGCTGATGCTGTCCGCCAACAACCTGCTCCGTCCCCAGGACGGCGGCCCCGTCACCATCCCCACGCAGGATATGATCCTGGGCGCCTATTACCTGACCTATACCCGTGACGAGGAGGGCACCGGCCACTGCTTCGCTGATCAGGACGAGGCCATGCTGGCCTATGACGCTGGTGTGGTCACCCTCCACTCTCCCATCAAGGTGCGTCTGTACCGGGAGGTGGACGGCGAGATGCGCCACAAGCTGGTGGAGACCACTGTCGGCCGTCTGATCTACAACGAGGCCATTCCTCAGGACCTGGGCTTTGTGGACCGCACCGATCCCGAGACCATGTTCGACCCCGAGATCAACTTCGTGGTGGGCAAGAAGCAGCTGGGCAAGATCATCGACAAATGCATCACCAAGCACGGCTTCACCGTGTCTGCCGGTGTGCTGGACGCCATCAAGGACCTGGGCTATCACTACTCCACCCGGGGCTCCCTGACCGTGGCCATCGCCGATATGACCGTCCCCCCCGAGAAGTACGACCTGATCCGTGAGACCGAGAAGGAGATTGTCAAGATCGACCGGCAGTACCGCCGCGGTCTGATCACCAACGACGAACGTTACCGCCTGTCCGTCTCCGCTTGGGAGAAGACCACCGCCGACGTGACCCAGGCCCTCCAGGCCTCCATGGACCGCTACAACCCCATCTTTATGATGGCCGATTCCGGCGCCCGTGGTTCTATGGCCCAGATCCGTCAGCTGGCCGGTATGCGCGGCCTGATGGCCGATACCGCCGGCCGTACCATCGAGATCCCCATCAAGGCTAACTTCCGTGAGGGCCTGTCTGTTCTGGAATACTTCATCTCCTCCAGAGGCGCCCGAAAGGGCATGGCCGATACCGCTCTGCGTACCGCCGACTCTGGTTACCTGACCCGCCGTCTGGTTGACGTGTCTCAGGAGGTCATCATCCGCGAGGACGACTGCGGCACCGTGGACGGCATCGAAGTGGCGGAGATCGAGGAGCACGGCCAGGTCATCGAGACCTTCGCCGAGCGCGTCCATGGCCGCTATCCTGCCGAGGACATCGTGGACCCCGAGAGCGGCGAGGTGCTGTTCACCCGGGATACCATGATGCGCAAGGACGACGCCGCCGTGCTGGAGGCCCATGGCATCCACTCTGTGAAGATCCGCTCCGTTCTGACCTGCCGTGCCCGCAGCGGTGTGTGTTCTAAGTGCTACGGTATCAACCTGGCCATCGGCGAGCCTGTGGGCGCCGGCGAGGCCGTGGGTATCATCGCCGCCCAGTCCATCGGTGAGCCCGGTACCCAGCTGACCATGCGTACCTTCCACACCGGCGGCGTCGCCGGCGGCGACATCACCCAGGGTCTGCCTCGAGTAGAGGAACTGTTCGAGGCCCGCAAGCCCAAGAAGATGGCCCAGCTGGCCGAGATCGGCGGCCGGGTCACCATCGAGGAGACCAAGCGCAACGTCATGTGCAATCTGACGATCACCGCCGACGACGGCGAGGTGGTCACCTACGCCCTGCCTTATTCCGCCGGTATCAAGGTCAAGAACGGCGACGTGGTCCCCAAGGGTCTGGAGCTGACCGAAGGCGCCCTGTCTCCCCACGAGGTGCTGCGGATCCGCGGCCTGTCCGCCTGCCACAACTATCTGATCCGTGAGGTTCAGAAGGTGTACCGTCAGCAGGGCGTTGACACCAACGATAAGCACATCGAGGTGATTGTCCGCCAGATGATGCGGAAGGTCCGTGTGGAGGACGCCGGGGACTCCGAACTGCTGTCCGGCGCCACCATCGACATCATCGAGTTCCTGGATGCCGAGGAGGCCGTCAAGGCCCGCATCGACGCCGGGGAGAAGAATGAGATGGGCGAGGACCTGCGCCTGCCCACCTGTACCCGTCTGCTCATGGGCATTACCAAGGCCTCTCTGGCCACCGAGTCCTTCCTGTCCGCCGCCTCCTTCCAGGAGACCACCAAGGTCCTCACCGAGGCCGCGATCAAGGGCAAGGTGGACCACCTGCTTGGCCTGAAGGAGAACGTGATCATCGGTAAACTGATTCCCGCCGGCTCCGGTCTGGCCCAGTACCGCAGGGAGGATGTGATCGACGACGAAGGCAACCTGGTCCGTGAGACCGGCGGCGCCGTCGTGGCCGACGCGCTGGAGGAGCCCGAGGAGGACGGCGAAGACGGCCTGTTCTTCGAGACCGGCTCCATGGAGCTGGAGATCTCCGCTGAGCCCAAGAGCGAGGAGCCCACGGTCTGAGCTTCTGTCCTAGGGAAAAATACGGAATAGAAAGTGGGAGCGCCCGTGAGGACGCTCCCGCTTTTTGGGTTCAAGAGATAAAATGAAATCAGCAAGAGACGAGGCGCGAATAAAAAAGCGGGAACCGCCTATCCTATCTCCATCTATGTGAAGGAGGTACTCTATGAACGCCCATGTCAACAGCAACTGTATCGGCTGCGGCCTTTGCCCCAGTATTTGTCCCGATGTCTTTATGATGACCGACGAGGGAGTGGCCGCGGCCCGGGACGAGATCGCCCCCGACCAGGAGGGGATAGTCCGGGAGGCCGCCGACAGCTGTCCTGTGAATGCGATCGAAGTGGATTGAGCAATCCAACGATACCGGGAACGGGGCCCCACGGTCCGTTCCCGGTATTTTATCGTATCAAAAAAGGCAGACCATGGTTGTTTTCCATGTGTCTGCCTTTCTTTGCTTTTTCCAAGGGCTGGCGTAATGCTGTTAGCTTTTGGGCTTTGGCTTGCAGAGCAGGGCCACCAGGAAGCCAAAGAAGATGGCGGCGGTAATGCCGCCTGCCGCGGAGGTGACTCCGCCGGTAAAGGCGCCCAGGACCCCCTGCTCCGCCACGGCCTTTTTCACTCCCTTGGCCAGCAGATGGCCAAAGCCGGTGAGGGGCACCGTGGCCCCGGCGCCGCCCCAGTCCACCAGAGGCTGGTAGAGGCCCAGACCGCTGAGGATGACCCCGGCGGTGACGTAGCTCACCAGGATCTTGGCGGGGGTCAGAGGGGTTTTGTCAATCAAAAGCTGTCCGATAATGCAAAATATGCCGCCGCAGAGGAAGGCTTTGACATATTCCATAACGATGATCCCACCTTTTATGATTTGGTCGTCGAGATCGCGATGGCGTGGCAGATGCCGGGGATGGACTCTCCCTGGAAGGAGGCGGTAGGCGAGTGGAGGGCTCCGGTGGGGCAGAAGAGGATGTTGTTCCACCGGCCCGCCCGCATGCCGTTGAGCAGGTAGCCGGTGAGCACCGCGGCGCAGCAGCCACAGCCCGATCCGCCGCAGTGGACGTCCTGTTCCTGGGCGTCGAAGATGAGCGTCCCGCAGTCCACATGGTTGGACAGCTGTATCCCATCCTGCCTCAGCAGTTCCAGCAGCAGCTCGCTGCCCAGACTGCCCAGGTCTCCAGTGACGATCAGGTCGTAGAAGCTGGGGGAGCGGCCTGTGTCCTTGAAGTGGGCGGCCAGGGTGCTGGCCGCCGCCGGCGTCATGGCGGCCCCCATGTTGTTGGCGTCCTTGATGCCCTTGTCCACGATCTTGCCCACTGTCACATGGGTGACATAGGGCCCGGGGCCCTCCCGGGCCAGAACGGCGGCTCCCGCGCCGGTCACCGTCCACTGGGCGGTGGGGGGGCGCTGGCTGCCGTACTCCAGGGGGGTGCGGTACTGCCGCTCGGCGGAGCAGAAATGGGAGGACACCACCACGCCGGCCCACTCGCCAAAGCCGCCGTCCAGCGTCATGGAAGCCAGCGCCAGCCCCTCCCCCATGGTGGAGCAGGCCCCGTAGAGGCCGAAGAAGGGGACGCTCTGCTCCCGGGCGGCATAGGAGGAGCCGATGCACTGGTTCAGCAGGTCCCCGGCAAAGAGCCAGTCCAGATTGGAAGCGGACTGGCCCGCCTTGTTCAGAGCCAGGTTCAGGGCCTGCTTCTGCATGGCGCTCTCCGATTTTTCCCAGGTGGATTCCCCAAAGGTGTCGTCGGGGGCGATATAGTCAAAGGAATCGGACAGGGGTCCCTCGCCTTCCTTTTTGCCCACCACGTTGGCGTGGCCGGCGATGGAGGGGGGATTGGACAGGGCGGCCGTCTGGCTGCCCAATTTTTTGGTGGTCATGGGTCACACCTCGCAAGCTGTAATGAGAATCGGAACTAGTTTGGTCCGGGACGGAGGAAAGTATGCCCGGGCACGTCCAATAAATTTTTGTTCCTCCCAACTCAATGCTTCCGTCAAAAAACTATCAGGCATAACCCGCCGCTCCCCCACATAGAATTGGGCGAAAGGAGTGGACAGGCATGGATCGGGAACAGAGTATCCGGGAATACGTCCAGGCGGCGGGCGCACTGCCCCAGCGCCTGCGGCAGGAGGCGCTGATGCTGCCCCGGGAGGACCAGTGCCGGGCGGAGGAATTCCGGCTGCGGGCGGGGCGTCCCATGTCGGTGGTGCTGCCGGAGGGGGAGCGGGTCCTGAGCCGCGGTCCGGTGCACTCCAGGGAGCTGGAGCAGCTGGTGGAGATCGCCAGCCGGGCCTCTCTCCACGCGGTGCTGGACCAGGTGCGCCGGGGCTATCTGACCATGGCGGGGGGGCACCGGGTAGGCCTGTGCGGAACGGTTTCCCTGCGGGAAGGGGAGATCCACAGCCTGAGCCGGTACTCCTCCGCCGATGTGCGGATCGCCCGGCAGGTCAAGGGGGCGGCCGACCCGGTGCGGGACGCCCTGTGTCCCGGAGGGCGGCTAACCAGCACGCTGATCCTGGCGCCGCCGGGGATGGGAAAGACCACTCTGCTGCGGGACCTGATCCGCCAGGTGTCCGACGGCGTTGGATGCCGCCCCCTCCGGGTGTCTCTGGCGGATGAGCGGGGGGAGGTGGCCGCACTGTACGGCGGCGTGCCGCAGCTGGAGGTGGGCGGCCGCACCGACGTGGTGGAGGGCTGTCCCAAGGCCCAGGGGCTGATGCTTTTGCTCCGGGCCATGAATCCCCAGGTGCTGGCGGCGGATGAGATCACCGCTCCGGAGGACGTGGCGGCCCTGCGGACAGCGGCGGGGTGCGGCGTCACCCTGCTGGCCACCGCCCACGGGGAGAGCCGGGCGGATCTGGAGCGGCGGAGCCTGTACCGCCCCCTGCTGGAGGAGCATATTGTGCAGAGGCTGGTCCGCATCCGGGGAACGGGCGGCCAGCGGATCTATACAGTGGAGGAGTTGGGAGTATGATGCGTCTGGTAGGGGCGGCGTTGGTGGCGGCGGGGACGGCATGGCTGGGCTTTCGGGCGGCGGCGGCCCTGGGCTGCCGGGTCAGGGCGCTGGAGGTCATGGTCCAAGGGCTGGCCTTGCTGGAGCAGGAGCTGGAATTGGACGGGCCTCCCCTCCCGGAGCTGATGGAGCGCCTGGCCCGGAGCGGCCGGGGACCGGCCCAGGCGCTGTTCCGGGACTGCCGGCAGGCGCTGGACCGGCTGGAGGAGGAGCCCTTTCCCCAGGCGTGGCATCGCTTAGTCAGGGCCAGGGACGAGCTGGGCCGGGCGGGGCAGGAGACGCTGATGCCGCTGGGGGACACGCTGGGACGGTGCGGCTGTGAGGATCAGCGGAAGGCGGCAGCCTGTGTCCGCCTCCGGCTGACAGAGCTGGCCCGGCAGGCCGAGGAGGAGCGCCGGCGGCAGAGCAAGGTGTATCAGGTCCTGGGCCTGGCCGGCGGGGCGTTTCTGGTCATCCTGCTGCTGTGAACCGACGGGACTGGCTTGGAAAAGGGAAGGACCGGCAGCACGAAAGAGGGGTTTGGAATGGATGTGGATTTGATTTTCAAGATCGCCGCCATCGGCATCGTGGTGGCGGTACTCAACCAGGTGCTCAGCCGGGCGGGCCGGGATGAGCAGGCCATGATGACCACCCTGGCGGCTCTGGTGGTGGTGCTGATGATGGTGGTCCAGGAGATCGCGGACCTGTTCAACATGGTCAAGACCCTGTTTCACCTGTGATGGGGGAGATGGCAAAAATTGCCGCCGTAGGGCTGACGGCGGCGGTGCTGGGTACGGTGCTGCGGAGGAACACCCCGGAGCTTGCCCTTCTGCTGGTCCTGTGCGCCGGGGTGTGGATCCTGGCTTCGGTGGCCGGAGGGCTGGGCGCGGTGGTGGAGCTGATGGAGGAACTGGCGGGCCTGGCCGGCCTGTCAGAGGAGCTGCTGGAGCCGGTGGTCAAGACGGTGGCCCTGTCCATCCTGACCAGGCTGACGGCGGAAATCTGCCGCTGCGCCGGAGAGAGCGGTCTGGCCGCCTTTGTGGAGACGGCGGGAACGGTGCTGGCTCTGGTGGTGGCCCTGCCCCTGGTCAGGGCGGTGACGGTGCTGATGGCGGAGATGCTGACATGAGGCGGATGTGGATCATGATGGTGCTGACGGTTTTGTGTACGGTGCCCTGTCTGGGGGCGGAGGTCCCGGAGGCAACGGGGCTGGAGGAATTCTGGGAGCAGGCCGGGGAGTACGGCGTCACGGAGGGCCAGAGTCTGGACCGGGGGCTGGCCGATCTGTTGGCCGGCGCCCTGAACAGGCTGGGAGAATTGGCCGGTGGGTGTGCGGCCACAGGACTGAAGCTGCTGGCGGTGGTGATGCTGTGCGCCCTGGCGGAGGGGGCCGAAATGAACGGGAAAAAAGCGGAGATCCAGGTGGTGGAGCTGGCGGGTGCGCTGGCCATCACGGCCCTGACCATGACGGATATGGACGCCATGATCGGACTGGGGCGGGATACCATGGGACGGATGGACGCCTTTGGAGAGGTCCTGCTTCCGGTCATGGCGGTGCTCACGGCAGCCACCGGAGGGGTGACGGGGGCCGCCGTCCGCCAGGGGGCCACAGTGCTCTTTTCCCAACTGCTCCTTACCGCCATGGACCGCCTGCTCGTTCCGCTGATCTATGCCTATGCGGCGGTCAGCTGCGCTTACGCGGCGGTGGGCAATCCGGGTCTGAAGAAGCTGGCCGGGCTGCTGAAGAGCACCGCCACCTTCCTGCTTACCGCCTTCCTTCTGGCCTTTGTGGGCTATCTCACCGCCAGCGGGGCGGTGGCGGGCAGCGTGGACGCCTCCGCTGTCAAGGCGGCCAGAATGGCCATCTCCCGGGCCATCCCCGTGGTGGGCGGCATTCTGGCCGACGCTTCCGAGACCGTTCTGGCGGGGGCGGGGGTCCTTCGCGGCACGGTGGGCGTGGCGGGGATGCTGGCGGTGCTGGCTATCTGCCTGACGCCCTTCCTCCGGCTGGCCCTGCAATATCTTATTTACAAGGGAACAGCGGCTCTGTGCGCGGCGGTGGCTCTGCCCCGGCTGAGCCAGCTCATCGACGCCATCGGCGGAGCCTTCGGCGTGGTGCTGGGCATGACCGGAGCGGGGGCGCTGGTGCTGCTGGTCAGCATAGTGTCGGCCCTGTCGGCGGCGGCCCTATGATGGACGGGATCAGAACGTGGCTGCTGGCCATTATCGCCGCCTCCATCCTGTGCGCCCTGGCGGAGCGGGTCATGCCGCCGGGGCCGGTGAAGCGGGTGGGGGGGCTGACCTGCGGTCTGGTCCTGCTGTGGACCATCCTGACGCCCGTGGCCCGTCCGGACCTGGGTGCGGGCAGGGCGTGGCTGGAGGACTATCTGGCCGCCTTGGAGCAGCGGGAGATGGAGCTGAGCGACCAGGTGGATCAGGGGAGAAAAGTCCTCATAGAACAGGAATACGCCGCATATATTGTGGACAAGGCGGCGGAATGGGAACTGAACTGCACCGCCCGGGTGAAATGCCGGGTGGAAGAAGGTCTGTACATACCGGATGAGACCATGGTGGCCGGCCCCTTCAGCGACGTGGAGCAGAGCCGGCTGACCCAGATGATCCGGGAGGATCTGGGGGTCCCGGCAGAGCGCCAGACCTACTATGCGGAGGGGGAATTGCCGTGAACGGAAGAAGGCCCAAGCTGGCCGAATGGTGGAAGGGGGCGCTGGAGAAGTACAAATACGCGCTGCTGATCGTCGCCGCGGGAGTGGCTCTGATGCTGCTGCCAGCCGGCGGGGAGCAGACGGCCCGAACAGAAGAGCAGCCGCAGACCCAGGGCGACTGCTTTGACCTGGAGCAGTTTGAAAGAAAACTGGAGCAGACCCTGTCCCAAATTGCCGGCGCGGGGCAGACCCGGGTGGTGCTTACCGTGGACAGCGGCAGCCGCCGGGTGCTGGCCCAGGACCAGGAGCGGGACAGGGAAGGGGGCTCGACAGTCTCCACCGTGACGGTGGGCCGGGGGTCCGGGACCCAGGAGGTAGTGCCCCTTCAGACCCTGGCTCCCAGCTTTCGGGGCGCCCTTGTGGTCTGTCCCGGAGGGGGGGACCCCCAGGTACGGCTGAAGCTGTCGGAGGCGGTGTCGGCCCTGACCGGGCTGGGGACGGACCGCATCTCCGTCTGTGAAGGGAATACATGAACATCATCTGGATTAGGAGGCATGGAGTATGAGATCGGGAAAATCGGGGACCAGCTGGTCCCAGCTGTGGAAGCGGAACGCGGTGGTGGTGGCCATCGCCCTGTTCGTGTGCGCGGCGGTGTATCTGAACTGGAACTATGAGCAGGAGGCCCAGGCGGGCAAGACTCTGGGGCAGTCCACCATGGTGGGCAGCGAGACCGGAGACCCCCTGGTCAAGGGTGAGGACTCCGCCCAGCCGGACAGCTCCGGGGAGACCGGGACCTCGTCCACGTCAGGGAATTACTTTGCCACCGCACGGCTGAACCGGCAGCAGGCCAGGGACAGCGCCCTGTCTCTGCTCCAGGACGCCGCCGCCCGTGAGGATGCTGACGAGACGGTAAAGGCCCAGGTCAACGACACCATCCAGACCATGGCCGACTATACCGTCACCGAGGCTCAAATCGAAAACCTGGTGGTGGCCAAGGGCTATGCCGACTGCGTGGCCTTCATCGGGGAGGATTCCCTCAGTCTGGCGGTCTCCGCGCCAGAGGGCGGCCTGACCGAGGCGGATACCGCCAAGATCGTGGATGTGGTCCACCAGACCGCCGGCTTCACCGCCGATCAGATCAAGATCATCCAGGTGGAGTGAGAGGCCATATCACCCACCCGGGCAGACCAGCTTCCGACCGGCTCGGAATTCCGACCGGCCGGACTTTTTCTGCCCGTTTCCCGCCGTCGGGGAAGTTTTTCCGGGCTGCGGTTGTCAAAGGAGAAGAAATGTGGTACAATACCAAAAACACGGTCGTTGGACCATATCCCGACACAGCGACAACGCCGGAAGATTGAAGGAGCGTGGCAAACATGAGTGAGAGTAAGGAATACGTCTCCCGCTCTGACGAGCTGGGTAATATCCATATTTCTGAGGAAGTGCTGGCCGCCATCGCCGCCGCCGCCGCCCTGGAGGTAGAGGGGGTCAGCAGTCTGGCCGCCAACCTGGGCAGCGACATCGCCGAACTGCTGGGCAAGAAGAATCTGGCCAAGGGCGTCCGGGTGAAGATGGAAGAGGACAAGGTGGAGGTGGAGCTGTCCGTGCTGATGGGCTACGGCCACACCATCCCCGAAATGGGCAAGGCCGTCCAGGAGGGCGTCAAGACCGCCATCGAGTCCATGACGGGTCTGGAGGTTGCCTCCGTCAACGTGAACGTGGGAGGCATTACCTTTCCGACCAAGGAATAAGGCAAGCAGACCAATAAAAACCGGGCAGCCCAGGGCTGCCCGATTTTTTTCATAGTGCAAATAAAACAGTCAGAAGGAAAAAATTTTTCCTTCTGGCTGTCCTTATATTACCACAAAACCGGGAAAATTTCAAGTCTTGTCATCTCACGCCTTATGGAGTAAGAAGAATAGAGAGGTGAGGAATATGACAGATGAGTGGCTCATGGCCCCCGGCTGGATGGAGCGGGCAGAGATGAAATTGGAGCGGTGCAATCGGATGACGAAGCCCTATGGGCTGGTGCTGCCCCAGTCTCAGATGGAGCGGCTGACAGCCCGGCGGAGGGAGGTCCTGCGGGGGGCTGGCCGGGTGGAGTTTGGGGAGGGCGTTCTGCCCAGGCTGATCCTGGCCTTTCGGGACTCCCCCTATCTGGAGCAGCATGACTATGAGGAACAGCTGGATGGACTTCAGGAGCTGTTCTATCGGCTGAAAAACGAATGCGGGGAAGGGCTGACCGACGATGAGCTCATCGGAGCCATGAAGCGGCTCTACGACGGTCCTGCCGGCGGGAGTTTGGAATTTCTGGCCGGCGTCCCGGCCGATGACCTCCGGCGGATCGGCCGGACGGGGAGCTTAAAGGGAACCGAATGGGAGGTGGAGCCGTTGGATGAGAACTGGTGAGGCGCTGGAACGGGGACTGGGGCCTGAGGAGCGGCGCCGGCTGACCGAGGGGCTGCTCCGGCTGCTGAAAGAGCAGGCGGAACGGTATACCGGGGGCGGCAGCAGCTCGATCCCGGTGGAGACGGCCCGGGAGCTGATGGACTCCATCTGCTTCTGTCTGGGGCTGGGAGAGGACGGGAGCGGAGCGGGGGTCCTGCTGGACCGGGGGATCGAGGTCTCCTTCCGGGAGGGACTGGGGCGGATCGAGAAAAAGCTGGCCTGGGGACAGAAGCTGTGGTCGGCAGTGCGGGACCATATGCCCCAGGTGGAGAGCCGGTCTATGGAAGATACGGTCCGGAGCATCGGCGTGTTCTGGCGGCGGTACGATCCGCGGCTGTTCGCCCACCAGATTCCCTGCGACATTGACTATCAGCTGGCTATCCCCGTGCCCGAGAGCCGGCGGGGCGTGGACTATGTGAATGCTTACCTGACCCGGCTGGCAGTGGAGAACCAATTTTTAAACCGGTTTTCTGGAACGGCGGAGAAGGTCCTCCTGGAGTGCTGGTGCCCAGGCTACCGGGAACTGCTGGTCAACCTTTTTGAGCCCGTCTTTGCCGTGGCCCTGGGGCTGGAGCTGCTGGGCCGGGAGCCGGGACCGCTGACGCTGGGGAAGGAGGACCTGGGGGAACTGGCGGAGCTGTTTCGGGATGGGAGCCGCCGGGGGCTGGACGACCTGCTGTGCGGGGCGGCAGACCGGCTGGCCGTCCGGCTGGAGTTCAATGGCCGGGAGAGCCGGGAGTATTTGCGGGCCTGTGCCGCGGAGCTGACCCCCAGGATCGCTACGGCCCGGGATGTGGGCGGACTGGAAGGGATTTTTCCACCCGTGGACGGGGCCCGTCCGGGGAGATAAGGACCGGCTCCGCCTCTTCAGCGGTCAGCGTTCGGTTCTCGTAGCCCCCGGAACAGCGCTTTGCCCAACAAAAATGGAGGGGGCGGACGGACGAAAAAAGAGCCCCGGAATTGCTCCGGGGCTCTCGTTCACATAAGGATCGGGATCGAGGGATATTTACTTGATCATGGAAGCGACCTCGGCGGCGAAGTCGTCCTCCTTCTTCTCGATGCCCTCGCCGGTCTCGAAGCGGGTGAAGGCCTTGACGATGATCTTGCCGCCCAGCTGCTTGGCCACCTCGGCGACGTGCTTCTCCACGGAGATCTTGTTCTCCTTGACGAAGGCCTGCTGCAGCAGGCAGTTCTCCTCGTAGTACTTGCCCAGCTTGCCCATGACGATCTTCTCCTTGACCTGCTGAGGCTTGGAGGCCATCTTGGGGTCGTTGTCCATCTGAGCCAGCTGGATCTCCTTCTCCTTGTCCAGAGTAGCCTGATCCACGTCGGACTTGTCCAGGAAGGAGGGGTTCATAGCGGCGATCTGCATGGCCACGTCCTTGCCCAGCTCCACGACCTTGTCGGCCTCGATGCCCTCGACGGCCAGGTTGACCAGCACGCCGATCTTGCCGCCCATGTGGATATAGGGGACGCTGACGCCCTCGGCGTAGCGGACGAAGCGGCGGATCTGGATGTTCTCGCCGATGGACAGCACCTTGTCGGCGGTGACGTCGGCCACGGTGCGGTCGGTGCCGGGATAGGTGCAGGCCTTCAGAGCCTCCACGTCGGCGGGATCGGCGGTGGCGACCACGGTGGCAACGGACTTGACGAAGTCCTGGAACACTTCGTTCTTGGCCACGAAGTCGGTCTGGGAGTTGACCTCGATGATGACGCCCACGCCGTTGTCGGCAGTGATGGCGTAGGACACGCCCTCGGCGGCCACCTTGCCGGCCTTCTTGGTCTGAGCGGCCAGGCCCTTCTCGCGCAGCCACTCGATGGCCTTATCCATGTCGCCCTCAGAAGCGGTCAGAGCCTTCTTGCAGTCCATCATGCCGACGCCGGTCATCTCGCGCAGCTTCTGTACGTCCTTAGCAGTAATAGCCATATTGATTACCTCCATTTTATCTCAGGCCGGGAGACCGGCCTATCTTTTGAAACAGGAACAGCGCCCGCGCGGGCGGGCGCTGTGAATGAGTGAAACAGATTACTCGGCGGCGGGAGCCTCAGCCTCAGCGGCGGGGGCCTCATCCTTGCCCTGCTTGCCCTCCTGGATGGCGTTGGCCATGACAGAGGAGATCAGCTTGATGGCGCGGATGGCGTCGTCGTTGCCGGGGATGACGTAGTCGATCTCGTCGGGATCGCAGTTGGTGTCCACGATGGCGACGATGGGGATGTTCAGCTTGCGGGCCTCGTTGATGGCGTTGCGCTCCTTGCGGGGGTCAACGACGAACAGAGCGCCGGGGAGCTTCTTCATCTCGGTGACGCCGCCCAGGTACTTCTCCAGCTTGGCGATCTCACCCATGTGCTTCATGACTTCCTTCTTGGGCAGCATGTCGAAGGTGCCGTCCTCCTGCATCTTCTTCAGCTGGTTCAGACGGTCCACGCGGCCCCGCATGGTCTTGAAGTTGGTGAGCATGCCGCCCAGCCAGCGGGCGTTGACCCAGTACATGCCGACGCGGGAGGCCTCTTCCTTGATGGCCTCCTGAGCCTGCTTCTTGGTGCCCACGAAGAGGATGGTCTCGCCCTTCTCGCCCAGCTCGCGGACGAAGTTGTAGGCCTCTTCCAGCTTCTTCACGGTCTTCTGCAGGTCGATGATATAGATACCGTTACGCTCGGTGTAGATGTAGGTGGCCATCTTGGGGTTCCACCGACGGGTCTGGTGGCCGAAGTGAACGCCGGCCTCCAGCAGCTGCTTCATAGATACGACTGCCATGGTTGTTTCCTCCTAATTTTCAGTTGATTCTTCTGGGGGCATCATGTCCTCCGCCAACCCGGACAGGACCGGGCACCGGGCGAAAAATCCGCACTCCCACGCATAATGCTCTGGTATTCTACCATAGTTCTGTTTTGATTGCAATAGTTTTTTCCCGTTTCAAAGTGAAAAATTCCTGATTTTACCGTTCAAAGGAAAGAAAAACGCAGGAGTCAGGAACGCTAGACGCTGATTTGTTTTACATAATAATGTTTATTTATATAGTGAAAAGGGGATGCCGCCGCTCCCGAAAACCAAGAGAAGTTTTTTGAAAAAAGTAGTTGCTTTTCCGGGAAAACTATGCTATTATATCAGATGAGTTTACGAAATGATCCTCCAATGGAGAAAGAGGTGAATATAAATGAAGGAAGGCCTCCACCCCAACTATCAGCAGACCACCATCCGGTGCGCCTGCGGCAATGTGATCGAGACCGGTTCTACCAAGAAGGACATCCGTGTCGAAGTGTGCTCCAAGTGTCACCCCTTCTACACTGGCAAGCAGAAGATGGTGGACACCGGTGGCCGTGTCAGCCGCTTCAATAAGAAGTTTGGTCTGGACAAGTAAGATCCTGCATTCAAAAGCCGCGCCGAGTGATCGGTGCGGCTTTTTGTACATCCGGACGGCCGGTATCAAAACCGGGCGGGCTACATAAACTGAAACGATCATATATGGGAGGTAACCATATGCTTCATTCCGTGGATCCCAAGCAGCTGAACGAAAACGTCTTTTCCCTCATCGGGGATAAGTGGATGCTCATTACCGCCGGAAACGGGGAGCGGTGCAATACCATGACTGCTTCCTGGGGCGGCCTGGGCGTCATCTGGGGCGCGCCTGCCGCCACCTGCTATATCCGCCCCCAGCGGTACACCAAGGAGTTTGTGGACCGGGAGGAGTATTTTACGCTGACTTTCTTCGGAGAGGAGTGGCGCAAGGCGCTGTCCTTGTGCGGCTCCAAGAGCGGCCGGGATACGGAAAAAGTGAAGGAGTGCGGTTTTACCGTCAAGACCGCCGCCTGCGGCGCTCCCTATTTTGAGGAGGCGGAGCTGGTCCTGGTCTGCCGCAAACGCTTTGCCCAGGATATGGACCCCGCCAATATTCCCCAGGACATAAAGGAGAAGTGGTACCCCAACCAGGATTACCACACTATGTATATCGGCGAGATCGTTGAGGCGCTGAAAAAGTAAATTTTAGTTTACCGTTGGAGTGCTTTGAAAGGATTCCGCTCTGCGGAGCGGGTTTCTTTCTGAGCGATCAGAAAGAAACCAAAGGATCGCCGGGGGCGGCCACGCGCAATTTCATTGCGCTATCCGCACTGCCCCCGGACCCCCGTTATAAAAGTTCTGCGGCCTTGCGCTGATCGCAGCCAACAAAATATGAGAGCGCTCACACCGCCTTTTGCTTCGCAAAATGGAGAAGATTTTACGGGGGATAAGCAATGCAGCCCGCCTCGATGGCGGCAAAGACTGACAGCAGTTGCCTCTTACCCACCTGGCCCGCCGGGGCCGTCCGAAAGTGCCTCGGATCGGTAGAGGGGCTCGTTGCAGAACGGCAGGCTTTCGGTCCTTGCGGGAGGCACCCAGCGATTGTTCACCCAGAAGCGCGCTTTTAACAAGGAGAAGCAGAGGCCAATTTCACTGGCGCAGAGCGGCAGCGGGCGGGGATGAGAGAGGTATCCTGTCTTTTGCCCGCGCCGAACAGTATCAAAATATCTGATTGATGGCTCCCCACGGGGGCCGGGGCCGAAGCCCCGGGGATCTTTGGGTACTTTCCATCCCTGGAAAGTACCGC
>Ga0129306_1000956_pt1 | contig 38101 bp, 28 predicted proteins | sample P827metagenome_FD_94438 | JGI IMG/M metagenome (GOLD analysis project Ga0129306, IMG submission 94438) | Capybara group fecal microbial communities from Wisconsin, USA - P827 metagenome | ecosystem: Host-associated > Mammals > Digestive system > Large intestine > Fecal | place: USA: Wisconsin... | reverse complement strand
CATCGTCGTCATCGCCGGCTTCGTCACCGTGCTGCAGCTGGTCATCGCGGCGTGGTTCCCGGCGCTGGACGCGGCGCTGGGCATCTTCATCCCGCTGATCGTCGTCAACTGCATCATCCTCGCGCGGGCTGAGGCGTTCGCCAGCAAAAACGGCATCTTCGCTTCCGCCTGCGACGGCGTGGGCATGGGCCTGGGCTTCACAGCCGCGCTCGTGCTCATCGGCGGCGTGCGCGAGCTGGTCGGCGCGGGCACGCTGTTCGGCGTGCAGGCGCTGCCTTCGTTCTATCACCCGGCGCTGCTGGCCATCCTCGCTCCCGGCGGCTTCATCACGCTGGGCGTGTTGATGGCGGCGTTCAAGGCGCTGCAGATGCGCGGTCAAACGAAACACGGTCAGCCGCCCGTCTACGACGGCTGGGCCGAGCTGGGCGCGTGCGCCGGCTGCGCGCTGGCCGCCACCTGCCGCAAGGGCTCGTGCGCCAAGACGGAAGCCGCTGCGCTCAAAAAGGAAGGTGAGGCCAAATGAAATTGCTGGCGCTGCTTGTAAGCTCCATCTTTGTGAACAACATCGTCTTCATGCGCTTTTTGGGCTGCTGCCCGTTTCTGGGCGTGTCGTCGCGCGTGGAGACGGCCAAGGGCATGGGATTCGCCGTCATCTTCGTGATCACGTTCTCGTCGGCCATGACGTGGCTGGCGTTTGAGTATCTGCTCGTGCCGCTGCATCTGGAATACCTCTACACGCTGGCGTTCATCCTCATCATCGCGGCGTTGGTGCAGTTTGTCGAGATCGTCATGAAGAAGATGATGCCCGCGCTGTACAAGTCGCTTGGCATCTTCCTGCCGCTGATCACCACCAACTGCGCCGTGCTGGGCGTGGCCGTGATCAACATGAACGAGCGCTATGACTTCATCACCGCGATGGTGAACGCGTTCGGCACGGCGGTGGGCTACATGCTGGCTATTGTGCTGATGGCCGGCATCCGCGAGAAGCTGGAGCTGTGCGATACCATGCCGCGTCCGCTGCGCGGTCTGCCGATCGCGCTGGTGACGGCCGGGCTGATGTCGATCGCGTTCATGGGCTTTTCCGGCCTGATCCGCTAGGGGGTGCGCGTGATGAACCTTCAAGTTCTGTATGCCGTGGCGGTCATGGGCGGGCTGGGCGTGGTCTTCGGCTGCCTGCTGGCGTTTGCCTCCAAAAAGTTTGCCGTGCAGACAGACCCGCGCATTTCGGCCATCCGCGCCGTGCTGCCGGGCGCCAACTGCGGCGGCTGCGGCTTTCCCGGCTGCGACGGCTACGCGGCCGCGTGCGTGAATGAAGGCTGCCCCACCAACAGGTGCGCCGCCGGAGGCCCTGCCGTGGCCGAGCGTATCGCCGCGATAATGGGCGTCGATGCCGCCGCGGCTGAGCCGATGGTGGCCTTTGTGCGCTGCCGCGGCGAAAACGGCAAGTCCGGCAAAAACTGCGTGTACCTGGGATATTCCGACTGTCAGGCGGCCTCGGTGGTGCCGGGGCGCGGGCCTGAGGCGTGCTCGTTCGGCTGCATGGGCTTCGGCACGTGTGTCAAGGCGTGCTCGTTTGACGCCATCCATGTGGAAAACGGCCTTGCCCGCGTCGACCGCGACAAATGCACCGGCTGCGGCGCCTGCGCGGCGGCCTGCCCGCGCGGGGTGATCGGCCTGATCCCCAAAAGCGCGCGCGTGGCCGTGGCCTGCTCCAATCCGCTGCCGGGCGCGGTGGCTCGCAAAGTCTGCACGGCCGCCTGCATCGGCTGTTCGATGTGCGTCAAGGTGTGCCTGGACGGCGCCATCAGCATGAAGGGCGCCGTAGCCGTGGTCGATCCGGCCAAGTGCGCCGGCTGCAGCACCGCTCCGTGCACGACCAAGTGCCCGACTAAAGCGATCGTGACGTTGTAAGCGCGGGAAGAAGGGCAAAGGCAGATCCAAAGCCGACACAAAGGCCCTCAGGGCCTCAAGTCCCAAAGAAAGGCAAGGCCCAAGGCAAAAGCAAAAACGACGCCGGACCGGCGGGAGACGTTCCCCGTCGATCCGGTTTTTTGGGGGGTAAGGGGGCGGCAATTCTGTTCTCGAATGGAAACGCTCATGCCCCGCGGAGGCGCGCCCGCGTGTCCGCCAGCCGACTCTGCCGCACAAGTGCCGCCGGAAACTTCGGGCCCTGAAACCCCTTTGTGCCTTCGTGTTGGCCTTCTGAAAGAATCCCCCGCTGCTGTGCTATACTTGATAAAGAGCCGCGTATCCACCGCGGCGCGATCTTTCTTTTAAAAGGAGCGATGAGTGTATGAAAAAGCTCGTTTCGGCGCTGCTGGCGGCGCTGTCATGCCTGTTGAGCACATCGGCGCCGGCTTTTGCGGCGAAAACCATCACCGACGCCATGCTCGGGCAGATGATCATGGCCTGCTTTGACGGCACCAGCCTCAAACCCGACGCCCCGATCATGCAGGCAGTGCGCGCCGGACGCGTGGGCGGCGTCATTCTGTTCGATATCAAGCGGCACGGCGCCGGCGTGATGAACATCACCTCCGTCAAACAGACGGCAAAACTGGTGCGGACGCTGCGCGAGGCCGCGCCCGGACGATTTTTGATCGCCGTCGACCAGGAGGGCGGCACGGTGCGGCGGCTGCACCCCAAACACGGCTTCCGCGACTGCCCATCCGCCGCCAGGCTGGGGCGCGGCAAACCGCAGGCCACACAGGCCGACGCCTTCGCCACGGGGCGTGAGCTGGCGGCGATCGGCATCAACGTTGATTTCGCGCCCGTGGCCGATGTCAACGTCAACCCCGACTGCCCAATCATCGGCAAACGGCAGCGCGCCTTCAGCTCCGACCCAAAAGTCTGCGCCGCGCACGCCCTCGCCTACGGCCGCGGCCTCGCTCAGGCCGGCGTCATCCCCGCCCTCAAGCACTTTCCCGGGCACGGCAGCAGCACCAAAGACTCGCACTGGGATTTTGTCGATATCACCAAGACCTGGACGGAGGCCGAGCTGATCCCCTACCGCGAAGCCTTCGCGCAGGACTGGCCCGGCATGGTGATGACCAACCACCTGTATAACGCCAACATCGACGACAAATACCCTGCCAGCCTGTCGCGCGCCGCCGTGCAGGGGCTGCTGCGCGAGAAGCTGGGTTTTGAAGGTGTGGTCGTCAGCGACTCGCTGCTGATGCGCGCCGTCACCGATCATTACACGCTGGAGGAAACGGTAGAGCTGGTGGTGACTTCCGGCACCGACATCGTGCTGGCGGCCAGCAACGACCCGCCCGACCCCAAACTGCACGAGCGCGTGTTCGCGGTGCTGCGCCGCCTGGCCGACGAGGGCAAGCTGACGTATGAGCGCGTCAAGCTGAGCAACGACCGGATCGCCGCGCTTTACGACCGCTTTGCCAAGATCGCGCCGCAGCTGTATCCCCACGCGGCCGCGGACGCGAAGCCCGTCAAGACCGGGAAAACCGGCACCGAGGCGAATGTGCGCAGGCCCTGAGGGCACGGGGCGGCCCTGCGAACGTGTCATGAACGTTTTTTTTGGAAATAGTATTGCAATGCCATTCAACGGACCTGCGGCCAGACGGTACGGCGTTGCCGTTTGCCGGCTGCTTCATCCCGCATGTTTCCGGCGCAAAATTTTGGCTGACAGACGTTCCGCCTTGATATGATCCCCAGACACACACGACCTCCCACTGCAGGATGAAACCTGCAGCAGGAGGTCGTTTTCTGTTCTGTTGTTTGGGATGCGGCCCATCGCACCGCGGAGCAGAAGCAGAAAAAGCGAGGAGAGCGCCCTGCCACGGTGGCATGTGCTCCGGAACGTCCGCTGCCTGTCGAATGGGGCAAAAACGCTCCTCAACGACAGCCTCTATCTGGCCATGAAAAACGGTGTACCGGAAGAGATCGTTTCTACCGGAACGAAACTGCCGTATTCATCGCAGCTAAAGACAGGCTTCCGTCTTGGAGCGGGAGCGGATCACATCGCCGTGCCCATCCAGCGCCGCGATTACGGCAACGTGTACAAGACAATCGCCAGCGGTGAGGTCAGTTTCAAAAAGACATATTAAGACGGCGCTTACGTTTGTTTCTCGATCGACATGAGCGCCAACAAGATCATCACGATGAAAGCTTGGACGACAGAAGACCCGGAAGGGACCCAAAAGTTCGAGGAAGGCGTGGCCGAGATCGCCGTCAATGTGCCCCATGGCCAGACAACCGGTAAAATCAGGATCGCTCCGCCTTTAGGTGCTGCTCTCATCCCTTCAGCTGAGCTTCACAACATGAAGCAGATCTGCGACAATTTCGTCAAAACGACAGGAAAACACCAGTCACAGATCGCCAAAAAGCTGCGCGAGATTTCCACTGCGATATGTTCGGCAAGCAACCGCGCCCAGTTCGCGCAGCATCTGCTGAACATCCTTGCCTCGACACCCAACGATCACCTCAAGCTGCGCTGCCTTCTTATTGCCCGCAAGACATGCCTTGACTTGACTGACGGCGAGCGCGCCTTGCGCAGACCTGCCTCACATGCCTGCGAAACGAGATCCGTAGCGAATTTTTGGGGAGGACCGAAAACAACAATACGAAGATCGAGGCGATCATGACATTGGCTTTGTGCGGCACTCCGCACGATCTTGACAGCCTGAGCAAGCTGCAGAGCAACCCAAAATTCCGCGCGGCCCTGATCTACACCCATTCGCGCACGGCCACTCAGGTCAAATCGTTATTATCGCAGTTGAAGCAGGATGTAAGAAACCTTAAGAGCCGTAATTCCAGCGGCATCCAGATCACATCCAACGCCTTCTCCGTCCTGTTCCGCAACAGCCTTGAATTCAGCATCGGCGGAGTCGACAGGAACGAGCCTGTCAAACTGCTTCACGATGCGATCTTTACCGGCATGATGAACAAAACGAACTGATGTGCTGCATCATCGCCCTCGGCACGCTCTGCGATCAGCGTCTTGTCAACGCAGTGAGCGAGAATTCGTTCCTCATTGCCGTTTAGGGCCATCTCGCAGGCCCAGTCGTACACTCCTGATAATCCGCTTGTGACGTGCGACCGCGCCGTGGAGATCGTGCGCAAGATGATGGCCGCAACGCCGCTCGAGGCCGATGAAGAGAAGTATCTACTCGAACGGCTTGAAGCTGAATAACAGCTCTCATAACTGACCGCGCCTGCCTCGTGCTCTAAACAGTCTGGCCAAAGGCAGGCACGGTACAATACAGCCGACAAAACGGTGATAAAACAGCCTAGCCTGCCACGGCTTTTGATCGACTGTCCGCCGAATACGCGGCTTTTTGACCAGCAGCTACACTCTCGGAGTATCTTGAAATAGCCTCCGCTCCTCCCTTTTGCGCACATTCACCCCTCGCTCCAGCCCCTCCGGTATGTCTTGACTAATCCGCCGGGGGGCTGATACTATGCGCGAAAAGACTGAGCAGGCCGTCCTCTTTCGGGGAGCGGGCCGGGCCAACGCGGCAGCGGGGATCTTTCCCGCGGGACAGTGAAACGCTGTTCCCGCGGGATTTTTATTGGAAAAACGCCGATAGACACGCCGCCGCTCGCAACGCAGTCGATGTGCCCGGCGTTTCCTTAAGCGCGCGAACGGCATAAAAGGGAGAGAATACCATGAAACTGAACGACTTTTTTGAGAACGCTGCGGCTGTGCCTGCCGTCTGCGCCGCCGGCAACCTCGCGCTCACCGTCTTCAAACTGGCCGCCGGACTGCTGGGGGGCAGCAGCGCCATGGTGAGCGATGCCGTGCATTCGGCTTCCGACGTGCTCGGCAGCCTCGTTGCCGCGGGCGGCGTGCGCCTGTCCGAGCGCCCTGCCGACGACACGCACCCTTACGGACACGAGCGTCTGGAGTGCGTGGCGGCTCTGTTTTTGGGCGGCGTGCTGCTGGCCGTCGGCGTCGGCATCGGCTGGAGCGCGGCCCGCTCGCTTGTCAGCGGCGCTTACAAAACGGCCCAGGCACCGGGAACGCTGCCGCTTGTCGCCGCCGCCGTCTCCATCGTCGTCAAGGAGCTGATGTATCAGTTCGTCATCCGCGCCGCGCGCCGCACGGGACTGACCGCCCTGCGCGCCGAAGCCTGGGACCACCGTTCCGACGCGCTGTCGTCGGTGGGCGCGCTTTTGGGCATCGCCGGCACGCGGGCCGGCTTTCCGGCGATGGAACCGCTGGCTTCCGCCGTCATCTGCGCGTTCATCGTCAAAGCAGCGCTGGGCATCTTCCGCGAATCGGTCGACAAGCTGGTCGACCGCTCGTGCGACGCATCAACGCTCGAACGTCTGCGCAAGTGCGCTCTGGGCGTGGCGGGCGTGAAGTCGGTCGACCTGCTGCGGGCGCGCGCGTTTGCTTCGCGGCTGTATGTGGATATCGAGATCGGCGTCGACGCTTCGCTTTCGCTGATCAAGGCGCACGACATCGCCCGCAATGTGCACTTCGCGCTGGAGCGTGATTTTCCTCAGGTCAAACACGCCATGGTGCATATCAACCCTTACGGCCAGCCGTTTTTGGAGGTGCGGTAAGGGAAAGGACAATCCGACGGAGGCAAAACAACGCGCCGCGGCTTCACATCACAAAAGTGAAGCCGCGGCGCGCGTCTACTCAGGTAAGCTGTTTAGGAAACACGGATTCAAGGAGCCCGATGCCCCGTCAGGGATTTTGTCGTCTGGCAAGGAGAAGCGAAGGGGCACAGCGGTGCGATGTTGACGACGCGAAGCGAGTCCTTTAGGGCGAGCTTCGACGCAAGGCCCGGCGGTGCGTGGGCGAGTTAATCAGCGTCTCCTTTATACCCGTTCACGTCAAAACCGCCCAAAAAGTTCTCAGCAGGCGGCCTCGTTATTTTGCGGCCGCTTACGGCCAGAAAAATCCGTGGCTGGACGCGGGACGGCCGCAGCCGCACGGACACGGCTGATCGTCGTTTGCATCGTCGGCCCACTCGTAGCCCAGCACCTCCGGCGGCAGCTCCAGCCAGTCGATCAGTTCCGCGTCGTCGGGATAGTGCCCGGCGATGACGGGAACGCCGTCCACCAGCGTCAGCGGCAGGCGCTCTTCACCAAAGACCTTCAGGTAACGGGCCACGGCCTCGTTCTGCTCGAACGCCTCGGGCTCCTGTTCCAGGTCATGCCGCTCCCATTCCACCTTTTGTCCCGTGAGCACGCCCAGCGTCTCGGCCAGATCGTCGAGCGCCGGATCGTCCTCGTCCCAGCTCCGCAGTGATTCATAGATCGCCAGTTTGCGCATTGTTTTCCTCCTACAAAGTTTTATCTTGGGCCAAGAAAATTATTACCATTGAGATGTATCATGTGATCAGGCTTGTCTGCGATCCAAACTTCTGTTTCCCATGCCAGTTCAGCAGCAAAACGCTTGTATGTTGCAAAATCAAGAAAAGCGGTCACGTAAATAATACCTACTTGAACTTTAGCAGACATCTCTTGCAGTTCCCTGACTCTTTTTGGGCTCATTGCTCCTACAGAAGTAACAGCCTCAACAAAAAACAGCCATTTCTTTTCCGGTGAATACAGAACCACATCTGGCATTTTATCATGAAGCGAAATATCAAGCCCAAGTTCGTGCAATGCATCTACATCTTTATACAAATCTTTCTCAGTCGTATCGCCGACATACAAACATTTTGAATTGGGCGCAAAACGTGAAGCAAACTCTTCAAGAATAGCCTTTTGCAGCTGATTATGCTTGCCAGGTGAAAAGGACAAATTCACACCGTTCACATCCACAGAAATCTTTTTCATTTCTCGTCGTGATTTATAGATTTGTTTCAAAGATTCATGAGTAGCTAAAAACTCTGTTACTTTTGCATTCCACTCTGATGTTCGGTAACAGCGCAACAAATCTAACATCTCTGACGTTAAGCGATAGCTGTAATCCGGACTGTTTGTCGCCTTCCCATTATCTTCTATAAAGGCCGCCGTACGGAAATGATGCAGCGCCTGTTTACGAATAGTTTCACGTGAATTCTCGGCATAGACTTTCCCGTAATATGTCCTTAGAAAGAGAATCACATCATGTATTCTCGTCCACTCGTTTTTTGCGTCTTTCCAGAAAGTCTTCTTTTCCAGCCCTGCAAGCGCAAGGAGCGTATAACAACACAACTCACTTTGCTGCCGCTCTGGGACCTGCAGTGCTCCAAGGATGTTTTTCATATCGTCAAGTTTGCTCATAGATAATCCCTCAAAATCAAGTCGCATGACTGCTCAGACATATCTTTTTTTTCAAGGAGATCGCGTCCCATCGCTTCAATCACATGCATGGGCGGCATTGGCATAGCATTGACCTCTGTCGAATTAACCTGCGTCGAACCGTTTAGAATCCTGTAATAGCGATCATACAAGGTTGAATTAAATAGGACATATAGCCCGTGTACAACACATTCAGAGAGCTCATGTTCTCCTGCAATAAAGTTGATCTTATTCTGCGTACTGATCATTTGATAGCCGGGAAAACTTTTAGATAAATACACACCACATTGCAGTCGCCGGTGTTCCTCTTTGGCCGTAAATCGTTTCACAAACAGATAATTCGAGTTTTTCTGCAAAAGACCTTTCTGATCGGCAAGTATATACTCTTTTTCCGTTCCTACCGGAAAGACGATCCGACCTTCTCGGATATGCTGAGAATAAAAAAGAGGAACAGTGCGATTCTCCGGTGTATCACGAAGCAGATCACGATTGCGAAAATCGACAGTCAGTCCGGTCTTCATCCTCAAACCAAGAGTAGGAAGAGTCTCTTTCCATTCATCTAATAGCCTGAGCGTTTCCAGTTCTTGTAAATCAGTCGCTAAAAAAACGTACTGTTCCTTCCCTCGAACAATATCATTGTAGGGAGCGACGAACTTAGTCCGTTGAGAAAAATCTCGATTGCTTAATGTAGTTGTAATAAGGACAGTCGAGGGTTTTGCTGTCGTTTTACGTACTTTAACGATCATCGTTTCCTGCAAAACATCTTCTGCGTCAAATACTTTATCACGACTGACAAACAAGTGGATATTTTCAAGGACACATTGTCTAAGAAATTTATCCCTGAATTTTTTAAAATAAACTCCAGAAGTCCATGAACGAGGCATGATAATGACCATTTCTCCATTATCTCTCAAATTAAAGAGCCCCATTGCCGCAAAAAGGAAATAAAGATTTGGTGCACCATAACAGACGTCTTTCATAACGAGTGCCTCGTGCGCATTCGCTGCAATTTTCATATAGGGGGGGTTGCAAATCACGAAGTCGTACTGATCTGGGACAAAGGAAGCTCCTATATAACCGTTATAGTCTTCATTTTGGACTAAGATATAATTATCCTCGATGATCTGAAATTCGATTTTTATACTGGAATGCGCAGCTATCCATTCAAGATTATTTCTAAGCAGTTCAAGAATTTTTTTATTATTTTCATAGCAAGTAAGTCGAATCAGTTCTAGATCAGGAAATGACTGCAAGTATTCAATCAACGCCGCTGAGAGAATCCCTGACCCAGCTCCAGGATCAAGAATAGAAAGCTCTTTTTTATGATTCGCTATAGAGAAAAGCTGTGCCATAAAAAGTGCGGTTTCAGCGCTTGTAAAAAATTGACCGATTTTTTTTCGCTCAGCCTTTGGACTTTGCTCTAAATATTCTAGAGTTTTTTTATTAATATATTCCAGAATGTTCATTTATCACACCTTGAATTAACTTATCCTTTATTCCCTCTCCGCCGCGGCGACGGCCTCGGCAAAATCGTCGATGCGCCACGTCGCCAGAGCGTTGATCTGCCCGCGCTCGCCGTCGGAATATTTGTCGTACACGGCCACGGTCTCGATGCCGGCAGCGCGGGCTGCCTCCAGCCCCACGAGCGAATCCTCGAACACGAGGCACTCACCAGGCGCGGCGCCGAGCGTTTCCAGCACGCGCAGGTACACTTCCGGGTGCGGCTTCATCTTTGTGATGTCCTCTCGCGCGTAGATGACGCTGAAATAATCGTCGATGTTCGCCTTGCTCATGATGTTGCGGTTGCGTGTGCGGTAGATGTCGATCGTGCGCCTTCTCGTGGTGGTAGCGATGGCAAGCGTCTGTCCGCGGCTTTTGAGCAGCTTGATCAGCTCGTCGGCGCGCGGTTTGTAATCGACCACGTTTTCCAGAAAATGGTTCGATATGGTGTAGCGCATGTCGTGGATCTCCTTGGCCGTCATCGTCGAGCCGTATTTTTGGCCCAGAAAGGCGCAGTAGGCGCGGTAGGGATCGGGAGCGTCGGCAAGTTCGCGCAACAGCGCGTCGCGGTCGGCCTGCACATTGCCCGTGCCGCTTTGCCCGTCGGTGCGGATGCGGGCGATCAGCGCTTCGTCCACGTCGTTCCACACGCCCACCGAATCGATGAGCGTGCCGTCCATATCGAAAATGACGACCTTTTTTCCGGCAAACATGGGTGCGTTCCTCCCGTCGTTTTTTCTGGAGCTATTGTAACAAGAAGACGAAAAAAACTCCATTTTCCGCTTTGGCCCAGCCGAAAATGGAGCTTTGTGATAAGTATCTTATCCGCGCACTTTTTTGACGACCTCGCAGAAGGCTCCCGCGCGGCGGGTGAACTCGTCCCAGTCGCCGGCTTCGATCAGCTTTTTGTCGCTGAGGTAGCTGCCGATGCCCGCGCCAACCGCGCCGGCGCGCAGCCACTCCTCAAAGTTCATCAGCGTGACGCCGCCGGTGACGACAAACTTGATATGATTAAGCGGCGCCATCACGTTCTTGAGGAACCGCGTGCCCAGGTCGATCGACGGGAACACCTTGACGAAATCGGCGCCCGTCTGGTTCGCCGTGACCATCTCGGAAGGCGTCATCGCGCCGGGCACGGAAACGAGGCCGAGCACTTTCGTCTCGCGGATAACGGATGTGTCGGTGTTCGGGGAGATGATAAACTCCGCGCCCGCCGAAGCGGCCGTTCTGACCTGCTCGACCGTCAGCACGGTGCCCGCGCCCACATGCATGCGCCCCTTCATGAGAGAAGCCAGCTCGCTGATGGCATCGGCCGTCTTGGGCAGCACGTCGGGCGCCGCCTGGTCGAACGTCACTTCCATCAGCGTCACGCCGCCGGCGTAAAGAGCTTCGGCCAGCTGCATCAGCGGCTTGCCGTACAGTTTGCGGACGATGGCGATGACGCCCTCTTTTTCGATTGCGTTTTTCACGATCTCAGACATTTCGATATGCCTCCTGTGTCAAAGTCAAAGTCAAAACCGAACCCAACACGAAGACGCGAAGACGCAAAGGACACGAAGAAAAACAGAACGTTATACAAAAAGAGATTCACAGTTTTTTTCCTTTGGGTCTTTGGGCCTACGTGTTGTTTTTGTTTAAGGAAACGCTGATTAAATCCTATCATACCATATTTTAATCACGCACGGGAAACCTGAGAAAATGCGTCAGATCCGAAGAAACCTGCCCGGAAGGGGCTTCGAAGGCGTACTGCTGTACGTTGGAGAAGCCCCTCGGGCAGCGTTTCGCAGGAGATGACGTATTTTATCAGTGTTTCCTTAGAAGCTCACTTCGCGCTTGCCGGACAAGCTGAACAGCAGCAGCAGCGACAGCACCGTCGTGCCGGTCAGCACCGTAGCCAGCGCCGCGGCTGTGCCGTAACTGGCGCTCTGCACCTCCGAATAGATGGCGACCGACATCGTCTTCGTCGCGCCGGTGTACAAAATGATCGAAGCGCTCAGCTCGTTGATCACGGCCACCCAGCTCAGCGTCGCGCCGGTGAGCACGCCGGGCAGCATCAGCCGCGCCGTCACATCCAAAAACGACTTCAACGGCGAGGCGCCCAGGCTGACGGCCGCCTCTTCGCTGCTCTTGCTGATCTGGTGCAAAATGGCCACACTCGACCGCAACGTGTGCGGCAGACGCCTGATAATGAACGAAACGACGATGATCGCTGCCGTGCCCGAAAGCGCCAGCGGCGGTTTGTTGAACGCCATCAGCAGCATGATGCCGAGCACCGAGCCGGAGATCACGTAGGGAAAGATGCTGCACAGGTCAAGCAGCGACGTGAGCGCGTTGCGGCGGCGCACCGAAAGATAGGCCATCAAAAACGCCAGCACGACGATGCCGCAGATGCCCAGCCCGCCGTAGCAGTACGTGTTGACGATAGAAGCGCCCATCTCCGAGAAAATCGCCCGGTAACTGTCGAGCGAAAAACCGCGCACGAACGTGGGCCCGTTCGTTTTCAGAAACGACGTGTACACCACCGTGGCCTGCGGCAAAATGCCCAAAAACGCCACCAGATAACACCAGCCGTGTACCAGGACCGCCCTGGCGCCGCCAATGTCGGTCGGTGTGATGCGGCGCACCGAGCGGCTCTTGAACGACAGCCGGTTCACGATCCACCGCTGCGTCAGGTAGATGCTCGTCGTCACCGAAACCATGACCACGGCGATGGCCGCGGCGAAGTTGGCGTTGCCGCCCATCTCGCCCATGAACTCGCGGTACACCAGCACCGGCATGACGCGGAAGCCCTCGCCTATGAGCATCGGCGTGCCGAAATCGGCCAGCGAGCTCATGAACACCAGCAGCCCGCCCGCCAGCACCGTCGGCAAGATCAGCGGGATGACCATGCCCATCACGTTGCGCGCGGGACCGCAGCCCAGACTGCGCGACGCCTCAAGCAGCGACGGGTCCAGCTTTTTCATGGCGCCCGACACGTACATGAAGATGAACGGATACAGCTTGAGCGCCAGCACCAGCACGATGCCGAAAAAGCCGTAGATCGACGGCGTTTTCAGCCCAAGCGCGGCGAAAAACTGCGTGACCACGCCGCTGCGCCCCAGCAGCAGCACCCACGAGTAGGCGCCGATGAACGACGGCGACAGCATCGAGATGATGATCAAAATCTGCACGAAGCGTTTGGCGCGGAGGTTGTACATAGCCATGAAGTAGGCCTCAGGCGCCCCCAGCGCCACAGCCGCCAGCGTCACGCAGCTGCTCACCGCCAGCGAGCGGAACAGCGTGCGGTAGTAATATTTGCGCGTGAAAAACGTGACGAAGTTGCTCACCGTCCAGCCGCCCGTCTCGGCATCCTTGAAGGCACTGAGGAACAGCGACAGCAGCGGAGCGACCAGAAACACGGCAAACAGCGTGAAAATCACCACCGTCACGGCCTTCCAGAAATCTACGCGCACCTTCACCGCGCCGCCACCTCCTTCATCAGACTGGCGCCCGTGTCGGCCGCATACACGTTGATGAGGTCGCCGCGCAGCGTCACGCCGATCTCGTCGCCCTCGAAGAACTCGTGCGCGGCAGAGCTGATGTCCTGCGACAGCTCGATGGGTTCGAGCGACTCCAGCGGCTCGCAGCCGTCCATGGCGATCTGGTAGTTGATGTAGCGGCCCAAAAACACTTTTTTGAGCACCTTCGCCCGCAGGCAGGGGCCTTCATCCGCCGGCGGCATGATGCAGAAGTCTTCCGGCCGCACGCCAGCGACCGCCTCGCCGTTTGCGTCGTCGCGCAGCGCCGGCACAGCGACGGCATAGCTCTCGCTGAAGCGGACGCGCCCGCCCTCGCAGCGAACGCGGAAAAAGTCGGAATGCCCGATGAACCCCGCCACGAACGTGTTGGCCGGACGCGAATAGATGGCGCGCGGAGAAGCGATCTGCTGGATGACGCCGGCGTTCATCACGGCGATACGGTCGGAGATGGCGAGCGCCTCCTCCTGGTCGTGCGTGACGTACACCGTGGTGATGCCGTTCTCGCGCTGGATGTCGCGGATGACGGTGCGCATCTCGATGCGCAGTTTGGCGTCGAGGTTGCTCAAAGGCTCGTCCATCAGCAGCACCGTGGGATGGATGACGATGGCGCGCGCCAGGGCCACGCGCTGCTGCTGTCCGCCGGAAAGCGCCTCGGGCAGGCGGTCGCGGTACTGGTCGATGCGCGTGACTTTCAAAATATCGTCCACGCGCGCGTCAGCCTCGGCCTTGGGCACGTCGCGGAACTTGAGGCCGTAGCGCACGTTGGCTTCCACCGTCAGGTGCGGGAACAGCGCGTAATCCTGAAACACCATGCCGATGTTGCGCTTGTGCGCCGGCACGTCGTTGATGACGGTGGAGCCGAAGCTGATCGTGCCGCCCTCGATCGTGTTGAAGCCGGCGATCATGCGCAAAAGCGTGGTCTTGCCGCAGCCGGAAGGCCCCAGCAGCGTGAAAAACTCGCCGTTGCGGATGTCGGCGGAAAGCGCGGGGATGACCGTGTTGTCGCCGTAACGCTTGACGGCGTCTTTGATGATGATTTCCTGGCTCATGCTGTGTCTGATCGTCCTTTCAAACTATACTCATACCGAAGGGAAACGCGTGACTCCGGCGTCCTTTCCATTTTATGGACAGGGAAAGCCGAACGGCTGCGTCCTGCCGCCCCTGCGGGCATGATATCAACCGTTTTATCCGGGAACAGGATTGATCAAAAAAGGCCCGCCCGCGGCGAGGGCCGGAGCGAGCCTTTGGTGGCTTGAATATGCGCCGCGTGGGTACGGTTTATTCGTACTGGATGAACAGATCCTTGAACTTGGCCAGCCAGGCCTTCTTCATCTTGCCGCTCATCGACGTGTCGGCGTTGAACAGCGGGATGTCTTCAGTGGCGGTGAAGTCGGCGCCCATCTCCACATCCTTGCGGACGCTGCGCAGGTTGAGCTTGTTGATCAACATGCTCTGCGCCTCGTGGCCGGTCAGGAAGTCGATGAACTTCTTAGCGTTTTCGAGGTTCTTGGCGTTCTTGATGATGGCGGTGCAGTTGGCCTCGACGAAGCAGCCTTCCTTCATATAGACGATCTTGACAGGCGCGCCGCTCTTGACTGACTGCAGCGCCACTTCCTCATAGGTGAGGCCGACGGTGTACTCGCCGTCGTTGACGCCCTTCCACACGGCCGAGCTGCTGTTGAGCAGCTTGTTGCCGAGATTGGCGCAGAACTTGTCGACATAGGCCCAGCCCTTGTCGAGGTCGTTGCCGCCCATGGCGAACAGCATGTTGCACAGGTGGCCGTAGCCGGACGACGAGGCCGAAGGATCGACGCTGGAGATCTTGCCCTTGAGCGCGGGGTTGAGCAGGTCGGCGTAGCCGGTGACGGGGATGTCGCCGATCAGGTTCTTATTGACCAGCAGGCAGCGCACGGCCAGCGAGTGGCGCGTGACCCAGCCTTCCACGTTCTTGTAGCGGTCCACCATCGCGTCGTTGTTGGCCGACACGTAGTGCTCAAAGTAGGGCTCGCCGGCCGCCTGGAGCGACGCCAGAGCGCTGCCCCACAGCACGTCGGCCAGGGGGTTGTCCTTCTCCGACTGGATGCGCTTGATCAGCTCGCCCACGCCGGCGCGCACGATCTCCACCTTGATGCCGGTCTGCTTCTCGAACATGGGCACCAGTTCGCTGACGACGCCCTTGGACACGGTGGTGTAGATGACCAGCTTCTCCTCGGCAAACGCCGCCGAGCACAGGCATATCGTCAGAAGAACGCACAGAGCAAACAGCTTTTTCATCACAAAACGACCTCCTCAAAGTATTTTATCCGTGACGGATAGGTTCAAAAACCAAACAGCCGTATTATAACGTTTTTTCCGAAAATGAGAAAGGCGGTCATGAACTTTTTTGTACAAAAATTTTTTTGCTGATTCAAGGCAAACGCGAATCCCCAACCGAAGCCGGCACGAAGGCTCAAAGGTCGCAAAAAAAGCATCGCGAGGGGCATGCCGGTATCGCGGCGGGAGCTTTTCGCAAATTTCACAAGTCGACAGCAAAGCCCCGCCAGGACGCCGGCAGATCAGCCGACGTTCCCCTAAACGCCTGAGAAAACGCTGATTCATTCCTATGATGCCGAATCTGAGCTGCGCTCAGAAAACCAGAGAAAATGCGTCAGAGTCCGAAGAAACCTGCCCGCGTGGCCGCCCGGCTTTCCTGTTCGTAAAACACACAGGACGCCGGCGATATTCCTGCAGCGACGGCGTTTCTGTCCGTGTTCAGCATCGCCCTGCGTCTCCTTAGAGATGAAGACCGGGCTTCCGCCGCACGCGGCACGCCCCCCTCACATTTTCGACGCGCGCCTGCTATAATCGACACAAAAGATCATCTTTATGGGGGGAGTTTTCATGATCTGTTATCTGCCAAGCTGCGCCTTCAAGGCCAAGCACGAGCGCACGGCCGCGGCGCTGGGCGCGTGGCTGCCGGAAAAGGGAGTGAGCGTCTGCGGCTGCTGCAAAGAGTGCGGCGGCAGCTTCGGCCCCGGCGACACGGTGCTGTTCAACTGCATGAGCTGTATGCTCACCGCCGCGGAGCGCTCGCCGCAGTGCACGACAAAGAGCGTGTACGAATATCTGCTCCAGCAGCCCGATTTTCCATGGCCCGACTTGAACGGCGAACACATCGCCGTGCAGGACTGCTTCCGCGCCCGTGACCGCGCCGACGTGAGAACGGCCGTGCGCGGCATGCTGCGCGCGATGAACGCGGCCGTCGTCGAGCTGCCCGAAGGCGGCGAGACCTGCACGTTCGACGGCGTCTTCCTGATGAAGCCGCTGCCGGAGCGCACCATCGCCGCCGCACCGGTTGCGTGCTCTCGTCTGGCGAAGTTCATCACGCCCAAAAGCGAGGAAGAGCAGCTTGCGGCGATGCGCGCACACGCCGCGTCCATCGGCGACGTTCGCGTGGCCGCCTACTGCAATGGCTGTCTGGCGGGGCTCAAAAAAGGCGGCGCGAACGCCGTGCACGTGCTCGACCTGGCCTGCGCGCGGCTGTAAACGGGGCGTGCCGGGATACTTTCACTTCAAAGACTCAGCACAACGATTCAAAGAAAATATTTTTGCTCGGTCGGCTCCCGCGCAAGGCAGCAATCAAAAAATTGTTCCACGTAGAACACGTTCATCACAAAAATGTTCTACGTGGAACAATTTTTTTCGCACACGCCTCGGACAGCACGCAAAGGACTTCCCGTGCCAGCAACACTCGTCCTTAAAAAAATCTTTTTTCGTGCCCTTTGCATCTTCGCGTTGGCTGCGATTTTAAGGAAACGCTGATAAATCCTTTTATGCCGATATTTAATTGCACACAGGAAACCTGAGAAAATGCGGCAGATCCGAAGAAACCTGCCCGGAAAGGGCTTCGGAGGCGTACTCCCGTACGTTGGAGAAGCCCCTCGGGCAGCGTTTCGAAGGAGATGACGTATTTTATCAGTGTTTCCTTAAGCAAAAGCCCGCGCAGACGCACCCTCACTCCAGCGGGCAGACCATCTGCATCGTCTCTTCGATGACGCGGTGCAGCATGCGCGCTGCTTCGGTGTCGGCGGCGCGGTAAAACACTTCTTTGCCGTCGCGGCGGCCGGTGACCAGTCCGGCGGCCTTGAGCTGGCGCAGATGGTGCGACACGGCGGGGCTGCTCATTTCTACCAGCGCGGAGATGTTGGTCACGCACTCAGTCCCGTGGCACAGCAGCCAGAAGATGCGCAGGCGGCTGGCGTCGCTGAACTGCTTGAACAGGTCGGACACGGCCAGGAAGTCGGCCGCGGGGGGCATGTGCCCGCACAGTTTTTCGATCTCCTGCCCGTGGCTATGGGGCAGAACGTTTTCGCTCATTTTTCATCGGCTCCTTCTCGTTCGTTTTACCGTTCTCTTTACCACAAAAATTTACCACAAAAAACGTCGGCTGAAAACTCCGCAAACGCCGCTGCGAAAGGGCGCCTCCGCCGCGCCTTGCTGGCTGTCTGCGGCTTCAGAGGCATTTTCTCGGCTCTCCTCTTCCCGCGCCGGCCGCAGCGGTCAAAAGCGGCGGCACGGGGATCGAGCGTTTTTTTCGCAGATTTTCGCTTGTGAAAGCCTTGACAATTTTATCGTTCGGCGGTATGCTCACATCAACGATTAAATAACCGTTTAATCGTTCTCACCTTCACTCTCAAAGGAGCGGATCGCCAATGAAAAAGAGCTACAAGATCGAAGTCGACTGCGCCAACTGCGCCGCCAAGATGGAACAGGCCGCCAAATCCACAGCGGGCGTGAAGGACGCCTCGGTCAATTTCATGCTGCTGAAGATGAACGTGGAGTTTGAAGACGGCGCCGAGCCCGCGTCGGTCATGGAACAAGTCCTGGCAAACTGCAAAAAGGTGGAGGACGACTGCGAGATCTACCTGTAAATACGTTTCGCGCGTTCCCCGTGCTTTTGCCGAGGAGCGCGCGTTTTTTAAGGAAACGCTGAATAAATCGCTTTATGCCGAAATCTAAGGAGTCGATGATTGATTCGTCCGCGCCCTGTCGGGGCTTTCGCCGCCTGGCTGCGTCGAAGCTCGCCCTAAAGGACTGGCTTCGCGTCGTCAACATAGCACCGCTGTGCCTCCTCGCTTCTCCTTGCCAGAAAACGAGATCCCCCGACAGTTCATCGGACTCATTTAATCAGTGTCTCCTTAACTGCAAACAGGAAACCAGAGAAAACGCGTCAGATCCGAAGAAACCTGACCGGAAAGGGGCTTTTCGAGGCGTACTGCCGTGCGTCAGAGAAGCCTCTCGGGCTGTGTTTCGCTGGAGATGACGTATTTTCTCGGTGTTTCCTTAAAGGAGCGTCGTTTCATGAACAGAAAGCAGAAGAAAAACCTGGCGCGCATCCTGGCCGCGACGGTGATGATGATCGCGCTGCACTTTTTCGCGCCTGCGGAGGGCGCCGTGCGGTTTGCGCTGTACCTCGTGCCCTACCTCACCGTGGGCGGCGACATCCTCGTCAAGGCCGCCAGGGGCGTGCACAACCTGCAGTTTTTTGACGAGAGCTTCCTCATGGCCGTGGCCACGCTCGGCGCGCTGGCCCTGGCCGTATCGGGCGGGGACGATTATGTGGAGGCCGTGGCCGTCATGCTGTTCTATCAGGTGGGCGAGCTGTTCCAGAGCATCGCCGTGGGCCGCAGCCGCCGCAGCATCACCGCGCTGATGGACATCCGCCCCGACTACGCCAATATCGAACGCAACGGCGGACTGGAGCAGGTCGATCCCGATGAAGTACAGCCGGGCACGGTGATCGTCGTGCAGCCGGGCGAGAAGGTGCCCATCGACGGCACTGTCATCTCCGGCGAATCGACGCTCGACACGGCCGCGCTGACTGGCGAGAGCGTGCCCCGCGCCGCCCGCCCCGGCGACGAGATCCTCTCCGGATGCGTCAACATGACTGGCGTGCTGCACGTGCGCACCACCAGGGAGTTTGGCGAATCCACGGCCTCGAAGATCCTCGACCTGGTGGAAAACGCCAGCTCGCGCAAATCCAGATCGGAAGAGTTCATCACCAAGTTCGCCCGCGTTTACACGCCCGCCGTGTGCGTCTCGGCCCTCGCGCTGGCTTTTATGCCGCCGCTTGCGCTGCTGCTGTGCGGACGGGCTCCCGGCTGGGGCGACTGGGTCTATCGCGCGCTCACGTTCCTCGTCATCAGCTGCCCGTGCGCGCTCGTCGTCAGCATCCCGCTGTCGTTCTTCGCGGGGCTGGGAGGAGCGAGCAAGGCCGGCGTGCTCGTCAAAGGCTCCAACTACCTGGAGACGCTGTCGCGCGTGACGGCTGTGGCCTTCGACAAGACAGGCACGCTCACCCGCGGCACGTTTGAGGTGAGCGCCGTGCACCACTCGCCGCTCAAACATCAGGAAAAGCTGTTTGAGTACGCGGCGCTGGCCGAAAGCGCTTCGCCCCACCCGATCAGCGCCGCGCTGCGGGCCGCCTGGGGCCGTCCGCTGGACCGCTCGCGCGTCAGCGACACGTGCGAACACAGCGGCGAGGGCGTCACCGCCAACGTTGACGGCGTTCCCGTGGCCGCAGGCAACGAAAAGCTGATGAAACGCCTGGGCGTAGCCTTCGTGCCCTGCCACAGCCACGGTTCGATCGTGCACGTGGCCGTGGGGGGCGAGTACGCCGGGCACATCGTCGTGTCCGACGTGGTCAAACCCACCGCCGCCGAGGCCATCCGCCGCCTGAAGGCGGCCGGCGTGAAGCGCACCGTGATGCTCACCGGCGACCGCGAGACCGCCGCGCGCGACATCGCCGCGTCGATTGGCATCGGCGAGTACCGCGCCGAGCTGCTGCCCGACGGCAAAGTAGCCGCCGTGGAAGAGCTGCTGGCCGCGCAAAGACCGGACGAGCGCCTGGCGTTCGTGGGCGACGGCATCAACGACTCGCCTGTGCTGTCGCGCGCCGACGTGGGCATCGCCATGGGCGCGCTGGGCAGCGACGCCGCCATCGAGGCTGCCGACGTGGTGCTGATGGACGACGATCCGCTCAAGATCGCCACGACCATCCGCATCTCGCGCAAGTGCCTTGGCATCGTCAGGCAGAACATCTGGTTTGCCATCGGCATCAAGCTGCTGTGCCTGGCCGCCGGCGCGCTGGGGTTTGCGGGCCTTTGGCTGGCCGTGTTCGCCGACGTGGGCGTGATGGTGCTGGCCGTGCTCAACGCCATCCGCGCGCTGTTCGTCAAGGGGCTGTGAGAAAACGCTGAGAAAAGGCGTCATCCCCTGCGAAACACTGCCCGCGGGGCGTCTCCAACGTACGGAAGCACGCCTCCGGCTCCCCTTCCGGGCAGGTTTCTTCGGATGTGACGCATTTAATCAGCGTCTCCTCAATAAAATCCAATAGAAAAAAACGAGCCCCGCCGGGAGACGATGATCTTTCGGCGGGGCTCGTTTTTTTGTCGGGTGCGCTGAGCAAAGGAAACACCGATCAGTTCAGATGATGCTGACAACTGCCAGTCCCCAGGGCCTTGCGAAAAGGCGTCAGAGCCGGAGAAACCTGCCCTGGCGGCGTTTCCTAAAGGTCAATACCCTCTGAGCTTTTTGAGCGCGCCCAGCAGCTCCTGTGTCCGCTGCTGCGTGGCACGGCGGTAGCACTCGCGTTTTGTCTCGCCGTAGGGGCCGGACTGGTTGTAGATGTTGGTGGCCATGCGGTCGCGGCGGCGGGCGATCCACGCTTTCTGCCCGTTCAAAAGCTCCTGATAGCGCGGGCCGGAGGCTTCCTGACGGATCTGAGCCCACACTTCGGCCATCTGGTTGTCGGCCGCGGCGAAGTCGGAATGCTGCATGAATTCGCGATATTCTTCGTCGCTCATGCGCCAGCCTTCGTTGGCCCGCTGCCCGTCGATCGTGAAATAGCGCCCCGACACCCAGCCGCCGGCGCCGTTGCTGTCGACGATGCGGTACCACGGATAGGGCACGTCTTTCGACATCCACGTTTCCACCACGTTCCAGCGCGAGCCCTTTTCCACGCGGGCCCAGGCTTCGGACGTCTTGTTATGATCGCGGCGGACGTTGAGGTAGCCGCTCTTGATCGTCACCGTGCCGATCTGCTGCGCCGAGGCAAGCGCCACGTACTTGCCGTAGACCCAGCCGTAATCGCCGGGCAGGTCGTCGATCTTGTACCACGGGTACTCGCTCGTGTAATCCTGCCACGTGTCGATGATCGAGAGGCTTGCGCCCTGCTCGGCCTGCGCGATGACCCGCGACGTGTTGTCGTGATCGGCGCGCACGTTGAGCCCCAGCGCGGTGACATAGCCTTTGCGCGCGTCGCCGCGTGTCAGCGGCCGGTCGCCTGTCAGCTTGGGCACCTGAGGCGCCTCCGGCTCGGGCTGGTGATACGACGGCGTTTCCGGAGCCCGAACGGCCGGCGGCGGCGTGTAAGACGGCGTTTCGTCGGGGATGCTGCGCCCCGTGGGCAGCGTCTTCATCCAATCGGCGCGCGACCAGCCGGTGACCGTGCGGCCGCCGTCATTGTAGCGCACTTTGTAGTACAAATTGCCGCCGAGCCGTTTCTGCGCCAGCAGATCGACGCGTTTGTCGGGCGGCAGGCTGATGCCGAGGCTTTCGCCCGCGTCGTTGTGCAGCGGGTTGCCCGAACCGGTGTGGTTGTAGCCCTGCGCGTAGATCGAACTCCAGTCGATCGAAGGCGCGCCGCTGCGAGGCGATGAGGCGGGCCGGGGCGGCGCCGGACGGGGCGCAGGGGACCGCACGTTCTGTGAAGCTGAGGGGCGCTGACTGGGAACATAGGGCCGCGAGGTTTCTTTTTTGGAAGAACTGTAGAGGCCGTAAGCCACGATCGCCAGGACGACGATGACCGCGGCGATGCCCGCCGGGCTGACCGGCTTTTTTTCTTCAGCCGCCGCGCGCTGCGGTGGCTGAACAGCCGGCGCCGTTGGCGTCGCGGGGGCAGGAACGAGCGCGGTCTTCTTCTCTGCGCGGGCCGCCTCGGCCATCTCGCGCGTCTGATACAGGCGTCCGTTCACCGTGCGGTCGTACCGTTCCAGGTCGGCGCGCACCTCATCGGCCTGTTCGCGCGTCGCGTAGCGGATGCCTTCCACCGTGCAGGCGTCCAGCTCCGCAAGGTCGGCGCGCACCTCGTCGGCCTGCTCGCGCGTCGCGTAGCGGATGCCCTCCACCGTGCAAGCGTCCAGCTCCGCAAGGTCAGCGCGCACCTCGTCGGCCTGCTCGCGCGTCGCGTAACGGACGCCCTCCACCGTGCAGGCGGCGATCTCCGCCAGTTCGGCGCGGGCAACGTCGGCCTGCGCCCGTGTCGCGTAGCGAATGCCGTCGACGGTGCAGGCGGCGATCTCCGCCAGTTCGGCGCGGGCGGCATCGGCCTGTTCGCACGTGGCATAGAGCACACCGTCGACGGTGCGGGCGGCGATCTCCGCTTTTTCGGCGCGGGCGGCGTCGGCCTGTTCGCGCGTGTCGTAGAGCACGCCGTCGACGACTCGCGCTTCTTTTTCGCTTTTTTCCGCCTCGGCCTGCTCGCGCGTGGCATACACGATGCCTTCAAACATGTAGCCGCGCAGCGCCCCGCTGGGAGCGCGGAAAGGCACGACGTCTTCTACGACAACCGGCGGCGTGGCCTCTTTTTGTTCAGGCTGGGGCATCTGCGGCCCCGTCTGCGCCGCTTCAGCCGGAGGCGGAGTCTGAGAGGCGGCCGGCGGAGCGTCGTTCCCCGCAGGAGCGGCTGACGCAGTGACATGCAGTTTGCCGGCCTGCGACGGGGCGCCGCGCACCTGGACGACGACGTTCGGAGCCTGAGGCTCAAACATCAGATTGCACTCCAGCATGGCGCGGGAGTTGTACGCGCGCACCATGCCGGGGATCCTGAACAGGTCGATCAGCGCCCAAACGCCCAGGCCGTATCCGGTGATCCAGAACAAGATCTGCATCCCCCACTGGCCGAGGTAGGCGTAATGACACCCGAATAACAGGTAAAACAGATAAGCGACTCCTGTGCTTTTCTTCTTGCTCTCATAAAGCATCTGCTTTTGCGAAGGATCCATCAAATCACCGCTTCCGTTTGGTTATCGTTTTCACTCGCAAAACTTTGCCGCATGTTCCGCTCCTCGCTGCGGTCAGGGCTTATCCCACATCCCCGTTTCGTCATCGACCGCGGTCGGAGCGCTTTCCTCCACAGCGGACGCCGGTTGGGAAACAGCCGCCGCGGGCACGACGATTTCGGCCGGCGTCTCCTTTTGGCGCTTGACGGCCTCCGCCAGCTCCCTGGTGCGATAGACGATATTGTCATACATATAGCCGCGCATCACGCCGTCGCGCGTGTGGAACGGACGGATGTCGCCCTCCGCCTCCGGAACAGCGGGAGTTGCCGCCGCCGGAGCTGCCGGCTGGGGCGCGCTCAAAGCGGGCGTTTCGGGCTGCGGCGTCTGAGCCGTGGCCTCCGCCTGAGGCGCAGCCGCGGGATCGGCTTTTTCAGAAGCGGCAGGCGCGGGAGCGGAAGCGCCCTTTTCGGCGGCAGGCTGCGCCTTCACCGTATCGCCGTTCACCTGCACGACGACGTTGGGCGTCGAATTCTGATACAGCAGGTTGCACTCCATCATCACGCGCGTGTTATGGTTGTGCACCATGCTGGGGATCCTGAACAGGTCGATCAGCACCCAAATTCCCAGACCTCCGGCGGTGAACCAATACAGCAGCTGCATCCCCCACTCGCCCAGATACGCGTAGTGCAGCCCAAACAAAAGATAAAAGATATAGGCCACTCCCGTGCTCTTCTTTTTGCTTTCGTACAACATCTGCTTCTGCGCCTGATCCATCCATAACACTCCTTTTTGTCGATAGCGCGCCGCGGCGGCGCGACGTTTCCACCTCCGGCCGGCGGCACTCGCGCGGAAGCCGGAGATGATCTCACTTTAGCATGAGCGTCCTGTAAAAAGCGTTGCGTTTGAACCTTTATCGGTATTTCTTTTATAAAGAAGATATCCTTTTGGATAACATCACGACAGCCAATATAAAAAATTTAACAACAATTATATTCGATAAGGATGCCGATTGCAATCCTTTTCATTTATAAAAGAAAACAGAGACGATGCCGCAGCCGCCCCAGCGATCGGCGCATCTTGCAACGGCGCCTCAGGACCACGGCCCCGGGCGGAACATGTTTTGGGAAACGCTGATAAATTACGTCATCTCCTGCGAAACGCTGCCCGAGGGGCTTCGGCGGCGCTACGGAAGTATGCCTCGAAAAGCCCCTTCCGGGCAGGTTTCTTCGGTCTGACGCATTTTCTCAGGTTTCCTGTGCGTTGGTCAATTTTTGCATAAATAGTATTTAATCAGCGTCTCCTTTGAGAAAGCCGTTTCGCTCGCAAAAAATGTTCTACGTGGAACAATCAAATGGGAGCCCGGCACTGACGGGGGTGAACTCGATCCGCGCCAGCAAAAAAACGCCGACCGGCAGGCCTGAGCAAAAACGCGCCCCTCCGCCGACCGGCTGCGACCGGCTTTTGCGCATTCGGCGTGAACGCCTGTTGTTTCAAAAAAGTTCCACGTAGAACATCGCCCCGAGGCGGTCGTGAGGCACAAAAAACGCGGCGGAGCCGGCACTTTTCGTCCAGTCTCCGCCGCGGTCTGCTGCGGTCTGTTGATGTTGCATCCCTTCACACGTTTACACTCTTCGCGAGCAAAACGATCGTGTCATGCCGGGCAACGGCCGGGGAAAAACGCGTCCGTTCCTGCCGCGGGGCGCGGCGCCGCTGTTTATGCGAAACACGCATCACTCATTCACCAGCACGCAGCTGCCGTTGCGGTCGAGGGTCACATCGCCGCGCCGGGTGGCCAGGGCCAGACCGGCAGACGCGGCGGCGCTCACGTTGCTGCCCATCCTTGTGTACCCCAGCAGCTTGGCCGTCTCGCGCACGCAGTCGGCGCCCGGCAGAGCCACTTGCGCGCGCAGCACGTCGATCACGGCGGCGGCCGCTTCCTGCGGCGGCACGTCGGCGGCATCGCGCTTGTCAAGCCCCGTGCCGCTGACGCGGTACCAGTCGCAGCTGTTCGGGTCGTCGCCGTTTTTCCAGTAAAACACGGTTTCTTCGCATTCAACAGGCGTCACGTCGAGGCGGCTGATCAGCGAATCGAGGCGCTCCTGCGCGCGAGGCCCCAGGCGGCTCATGCCCAGGCTCTGCAGCAGGCGGCGCGTGAGCAGACGCAGCGAGATCGGCGCTTCCTCGGCAATGATCGTCTCCAGACGGCTGACGATCGTCTTCTCGTTGCGCTTTTCCAAAAACTCGGCGGCGCTCATGCGGCGCTCACTCAGCCGCGCCGCATGATACGGGCGGCTGTTCGTCTCCGCGGGAGCGGCGAAAGCGCTTTCGCCCTCGCCGGCAAAGCTCACGGCGGCGGGATCGTCCGGCTCAGGTTCGGCGGCGTCGTCAGCGGCCGGGGCCGGAGCTTCGACTGCCTGCGCGGCGGAAACGGCGACCGGCTCTTTATCGCGTGCGGCCTCCGCATCTTCAGCCGGCGCGTCGCTGCCGGCGCCCGCTTCAGCCTCGGTCGCGGCCGCAGCGGCGCGTGCCGCTTCTTCCGCGGCGGCACGGGCGGCGGCCTCTTCGGCCTGGCGTTTGGCCTCGCGCTGCTCCTGACACGCGCGGCGCAGGGCTTCCACCTGTTCGATCAGACGGCTCATCTCGCGCTTTTTGTTGTCCCACCAATCCATCGTCCAGGTGCGCTCGATGTTCCAGCCCAAGCCTTTCAGAACGCCGATTTGAGCGATCTCGCGGTCGCGCACAGTGCGGGCGTTCTTATACGTTTCTCCGTCAAGCAGGATGCCGAGCAGATACTCATCCGGCTGATCGGGGTCGATCACGCCGATGTCGATCTTGAACTTGGAATGCCCGACGCGCGGGACGGTGTCGTAACCGGCAGCCTTCAGCTCCGCGCGGATCTGCTCGGCCACGCCGTCGCTGTGCGGCCGCTGCCTGGGCCCCGGCGCCGAGACAGCTCGCTCGGGCAGGTAGCCGGTGCGCGCGTACTGCAAAAAGGCCTTCAGCGCAGCCACGCCTTCGCTGCTGGTGCGTCCCAGGTCGATCTGCTCGGGCAGCAGCGACGAGAACACCTTCATCTCGGTGCGCGACCTTGACACGGCCACGTTGAGGCGCCGCCAGCCGCCGGCCTGGTTGATGGGACCAAAGTTCATGCTCACCTTACCGTCGCGGTCGGCGCCGAAGCCGATGGAGAACAGGATCACGTCGCGCTCGTCGCCCTGCACGTTTTCAAGGTTTTTGATGAACAGGGGTTCTGCCGACTGCTGGTACCACTTTTCCAGCTCCAGGTCGCGGCCGCGGGCCTCTTCGAACAGGTCATCGATGAGGTTCTGCTGGCCGATGTTGAACGTGACGATGCCGATGCTCTCGTTTTTGAGCTGCGGGTCTTTGGCGCGGCGGATCACTTCGGCCACCACGGCCTCCGCTTCGGCACGGTTGCTGCGCGTGCGGCCGCGGTCGAACCGGCCGTCCACGTGCACGAAGCTCACCTTGCTGATACGGTCGTTGACCGACGGGAACGTATACAGTTTATTTTCATAGAACTGATTGTTGCTGAACGCGATCAGGCTCTCGTGCGTGCTGCGGTAGTGCCACAGCAGGTGCGTCTCCGGCAGGCCGAGGGCCAGGCAGTCGTCGAGGATGCTGGTCAGGTCGGCCAGCTGCGGGTCTTCCTCGCCCTCGTCGGTGTTGGTCATGAAGAAGCTGGTCGGCGGCATCTGGCGCGGATCGCCGACGATGACGGCATTACGCCCGCGCGCCAGCGCTCCCACGGCCTTGCTGGTGGTGAGCTGCGAGGCTTCATCAAACACCACGTAGTCAAACATCTCGCGCCGCGGATCTAGATACTGCGCCGCCGAGATGGGGCTCATCAGCATGCACGGACACAGCCGGGGCAGCAGATTGGGCAGCTGCTCGAAGAGCCGGCGGATGCTCAGGTTGCGGCCGCCGGAACGGATGGCGCGCTGCAATATGCCCAGCTCGGAATTCTGCGAGGCTTCGCGGGCAAAATTGGGCACTTTCGCGGCCAGCGTGTTATAGGCTTCCTGTTTGCACAGCTGCGACAGCTCGTCGATCAGGGCCTTGAGCTGGCGGATCTTTTCGTCAAACACGGCGCCGGAGAATCGGCCGAGCACCGCGTCATTGTCGACGGCATCCTCGATGAGCGCCCGTAAAAGCGCCTTGCGGGCGGCGGGCAGCACGCGCTCGTGCGCCAGTCCGCTTTGATAAGCGGCGACGACGGCGCCAAGTCCGGCCTCCTCGCACTGCGCGCATTGATCGTTCCAGGCGATCCAGTCGCGCAGTTCATCGGCATGTTCTTCAAGGGCGGCGCACAGGCCCAGCTGCTCGTCAAGCCACAGTTCGCCGGCGGCGGGTTCGCGCACGCGCAGCACGGCGTTCAGAGCGCGGCGGGCAGCCGTCGTCTCGTTCCACGCGGAAAGCAGTTTTTCCGCCTCAGCACGCGCCGCCGCGTCGCCGGCAAAACGCCGCCGCAGTTCGGCGCCGAACAGCGCGTCAAGCCGGACGGCGCTCTCACCTGCCGCCTGCGCGGCATCGAGCACCTTTTGCCAGTCGGGCGAGGCGCCCCACACTTCCTCCAGTCCGCCGCCGCAGGCTGTCCACAGCGACTGCGCGCGGTCGCGCTCGGCCCGGTACTGGATCAGCGCGTCGAGGTCGGCGGGCACCGCTTCTTTGGAACGCGGTTGGTGCGCATACGACGAGAGCTTTTTGACGAAGCCGGATTCGGCGAACATGCGCATCAGCGCCCACTTGCCCTGGATGGCGTTCCACTCCGTGCGCAGCGCTTCGCCGTCGAGATCGAGGAACGTGGCGCGGTAGTTTTTCAGCAGGCGGCCGGCTGTCTCGCCCGCGGCCAGATAGTGGCGGGCCATGCGGCTCACGCTCTCTGTCAGCGAGGCGGCGTTTTCGGCTTTTGCCCACACGCGCGGCAGATCCTTCCAGGCAGCCAGCTCGACGGCAATGTCGCGCAGCTTTTTGAATTCGCGTTTGCGCTGCGGCACCGTCATCCCCAGCGCGGCCGACAACGATGAAACGGCGCGTTCCAGGCGGACGAGACTTTTTTGATACGGCGGCAGCAGCGGCGGCAGCGTACTGCGCAGTTTTTGCGAATAGTCGGTTTCCGTCACCAGGCGCAGGGCGTGCCCATGAGGGTGCCCAACGGCGCTTGCGGCCGCGCACAGGCTTTTCAGCAGCGAAACGCGGCGTTCCAGGTCGGCCCCCGTCCACGAAGCGGCAGTGTCATAATCGAAGCGGATGCCGGCGTCGTCGACAGCCGAAAGCGGCTCGTAGGCGCCGATCATCTCAAACACCGACATGCCGCTTGTGCGCGCCTGGTGCAGCGCGTGCGGATAGCTCGACAACTCGCCGCGCAGCCGGGCGGCGTTTTCGGCATCCCGCGCGTAGACCTGCGACGGCGTGCCGTGAGCTATTTCCGTAGCGGCTTTGAGCTGATCGAGCACGTCCTTTTTGCGCGCCTTGTTGGAGTGCAGCTCCAGGCAGAACGGATCCAGTCCCAGCTTGCGAAGCCTTTTTTGCACCACCGACAGCGCCGCCATCTTTTCGGCCACGAACAAGACCGTCTTGCCGCGGGCCAGCAGGTTTATGATCAGTCCGGTGATCGTCTGCGATTTGCCCGTGCCGGGCGGGCCGTGCAGCACGAACGTCTCGCCCGCCACGGCCTCTTTGATCGCGTACAGCTGCGAAGCGTCCACCGGCAGCGGCAGCAGCAGATCGCCCTCGTCCAGCTCCTGATCGGGATCGAGCGGCGGCGCCTGCCAGCTCAGGCGGCCATCCATCAGGCTCTGCACCACTTTGTTCTTTTTGAGGTCGTCCATGCGGTTGCGGATGTCGTTCCACATCACAAAGCGCGAAAACGAGAAGATGCCGACAAACGCCGCCTCCACAACATCCCAGCGCTTTTGCTGCATGACGGCGCGGCGCAGCAGCGTGAAGACGCGCACCACGTCGACGCCGTGCTCATCTGCCGGCAGCGGATCGAGTCCGGCAACCTCGATACCGAAGTTCTGCCGCAGCATCTCCAGAAGCGTCACGTTCATGACGGCGTCCTCGTCGCGCAGCCGCAGGCAGTAGCCCTTGTTGGCCGCCTTGCGCACGATTTCGACCGGCAGCAGCACCAGAGGCGCGTAACGCGCCCGCTCGCTGCGTTCGGTCTCATACCAGCGCAGCAGTCCCAGCGACAGGTAGAGGCTGTTGGCGCCGTTTTCTTCGATGGCCGTGCGCGCGGCGCGGTACAGGTCTTTGACGGCAGCCTTCAGGGCGTTCTCGTTCATCAGCGAGCGCAGGCGGCCGTTGGCAGCCTCGGACACGAGCAGTTCCCTTCCGCCAGGCAGCTCGGCCGGCGGTTCCAGGCTGCGCAGCGCTTCATCGGAGATATGCCATTCCTGCGGAGCGGGCTCGATCGTGTACTGCCGTCCGTCAAACAACGAGTCCTCCAACTGCGGCAGCGAAGGCGACAGCACGGGGATGAGGCTTTTTCCGGCCCTCAGGTTGATGAGCGAGTTACGCAGCCCCAAATCGAGCAGCTTGCGCTCCCAGACGCGGATCTTCTTTTCGCGCGCGTCGAGCTCGGCGGCATTGCCGCTGGATTCGTCAACGCGCTCGGCCAAGTCCTCGGGTGCGGCCGACAACTCTTCGCGCGGCCGGGCGCGTTCTTCCACCACCCAGCCCTGGTCGCTCTGCACGCGCTGCGGCAGCGGACGGATGCCGGCCAATCTTGCGCGGTGCACGTCGAGCACCAGCCGCACGTTCGCCCCGCCGTTCACTTCGGCGGCGCCGTCAGCCCGGGCTTCGTCAAAACTCCTGTCGCGTCCGGCGCACATGCCCGTAGGGTCGAGCACGGCAATCTCGGCGATGCCCTCGGCCATGCGCTTGCTCACCAGCGACGGATCGTCGCGCACGGCTTCCTGGAAGGTCATCTGTTCCAGCCACACGCCTCCGAAAGCGTGCCCCCGCGACAGCAAAATCAGCGGATGCAGCCCGGCCGCCTCCAGGCATGAGGCGTAAAACAGCGTCATGTCGAGGCAGGTGGCCAGTTTGGCGCTTGTCAATGCGTCGCACATGCGCACGCGCTGCCCCGAAGTCTCAAAGCTGGCGGGCGGCTCGGCGTAGACGATGTTCAGCTGCTGGATGGCGGTGTAGATGGCCGCCGCCTGACGCAGCACGCGGTTGGGGTTCTGCGTCTGATAGGCGTCGAACGACGGATCGCCCGTCCATTGTTCCAGCAGGCCCGCCGCGGAAGTCAGCACACGCGTCACGGCCGGATGGTTGGGCGTGACGAAAGAGGCCAGCAGCTCCGGATAATGATCGGCGCCGTGCCATTCGTCAAAAGCCAGGAATGTCACGCTGTTTTCGGCACGTCCGAGCAGTTCGCCGCCGGCCCAGACTTCGGCGACGATCGTGCCGGCCGCGCGCTCCGTCAGTGAGGCCAGCAGCGAAGCGTTGGGCACGACTTCGGCGCCGCTTGCCTCGACCGAACCGCGCGGCGGCAGTTCGGCAATGTAGAACGTTGCCGGTCGGATGAAGCCTTCCGGCGAGCTGAGGCGCAGCTCAACGTTTTCCAGCGGCAGATCGGCGCAGCTGGTAACGTCAAGACGCCTGAGCACGGGCAGGCCGTTTTGCTGCTGCGCGTAGTTGACCACCGGCGTCAGCTGCATATCGACCCTGACGGCCCCGCCATCCTCAGAAGCCGTCACGGTCTGGGCGCTTGGCGCCGGCAGCGCGACCTCATCGGCCCAGCTTTCCACCCCGGGCAGATCAAGCGCGGCGGCAGCGCGTTCTTCCGCTCTCCCTTCGGCGTCGGCGATACTCAGCGTTTTGTTCTCTTCGTCCATGGCGCTCACCTCTGACGAGTAAAATTTTATACAAAGATTCTTCCGATATTTTTATATACGCAACGGCGCGAAAATGCAAGAAAATTCCGTTGGGCGCCAGCATGTTCAAAACAAAATCCGCATCAAGCCCCAAAGGCCGCCAAGAAAAACAGTCGAAGACAGGTTTTCGTCAAGGAAGCCCTGATCAAATGGATCAGATGGCCCGGCAGGGCACGGGCGAATTGATCGGCGCTTCCTCAATTCAACGGCTCGGCGCGCCGACGCAACGCAGATCATGGAAACAAGCCGCCGCCGGGGGAAATTTCTCCGGGCGGCGGTCTGTCTGCCTTGCGTGGGGGCCGGTTTTGCTTTTGCTTCTCTTCGGGCCTTTGGGCTTTTGTGTTGACCCGTTTTTTCGTTTTAATCACGCTCACCGCGGCAGCACCTCGCGCGGCAGTGTGCGGCAAAAGTCGGCAAAGACAGTGTCGAACAGCTCGCTTTCGGGCGAAACGCCGCCTGAAGTGCGCCGCACCAGGTACACCGTTCGATCGGCCGGCGCGTCGGTCAGGACGTGCTCGTCAAATTTCAGCCCGCCGGCGCGCAGATACCGGACGGCGCCCGCCGGGCACACCGTCCAAAAATCCATCGACGAGGCGGCGTGAAGCAGCATCTGCGGCGTGTCGCACAGCAGATACGGCGATGACTCCAGCGGACGGCGTGAGTCGTGCCAGCGCTTGAACTTCGAATCCCAGGAGTAGAACAATTCGCGGTGCGGATCGGTCGCGTCCAGGCCGGAAACGTCGCCCTCCGGCAGCAGTCCCGGCGTGCAGATCAGGCCATAGCGCTCGCGAAAGGCCGGCGTGCAGCGCAGCGTGGGCGAACGGATCTCCATCGCCGCGAACGCGAAATCCACCTCGCCCGATTCCACCATGTCGCACAGCTTGGGCGAGCTGCTGATCAGCGTGCGCACCTGCAGCCCGTGCCGCGACGCAAAAAGCCGCGCAAACAGCGGCGGCAACAGCGTCTCGTAGGCACTGGCGATGCTGCCCACCGACAAACGCCGCACCGGCGCGCCCCCTCCGCGCACAAAATCGGCAGCCTCGTTCCAGACGCCCGCCAGTCGCTCGGCCACCGGAAAGAAACGCGTCCCCTGCGGCGTCAGCGCCAGCGTGCGCACTCCCGACTTGCGCACGATCAGCGAACACTGCAAGTCGCCCTCCAGCCGCGCGATGCGCTGACTGACGGTGGACTGCGCCAAAAACATCGCCTGCGCCGCCTGCGTGATGCCGCCGCGCCGGCACACCTGCAAAAACGTCTCCACGTCTTCGTAATGCATGGAAGCGCCTCCTATCGTTCGCCATTATGAATGATGTTTGCATTTTAACATCTTAAAATATCGACGTCAACGATTTTATAGATTTTCAACGATTGTTTTACAAACGCGCGTTCATGCGCTACATTTATAAACAGATAATCCTAAATTCATTGGAGGGACCTTCATTGGGGACTAAGAATCTGGCCGCGCGCATGAGCCAGTTTGAGGCTTCGGCCAGCGCGACGATCAGCGCGCATGTGGCGCAGCTGCGCCGCGAGGGCAAAAAGATCATTTCGCTGAACGTGGGCGAGCCTGACTTCACTTCGCCCGATTACATCCGCATGGCAGCCGTTGCGGCCATTGCCGACGGCTTCACCAAGTACACGCCCACCAACGGCATCCTCGAACTGAGGACGGCCATCGCCGACAAGCTGAAAAAGGACAACGGCCTCGACTACGCGCCCGACCAGATCACCGTGTGCAACGGCGCCAAGCAGGCCATCGCCCAGGCGCTGATGGTGGTGTGCGACCCCGGCGACGAGGTGCTCATCCCCGTGCCCTGCTGGGTCAGCTACACGGAAATGGTCAAGCTGGCCGGCGCCAAGCCTGTGCTCGTGCCCTGTACGGCCGATTACGACCTCGACCTTGAGCGCATCGCCGCGGCCGTCACGCCCCGCACGAAGGCCATCGTCATCAACACGCCCAACAACCCCACCGGCGCCGTCTACAGCGAAGCGACGCTGCGCGCTCTGGGCGAGCTGGCCGTGAAGCACGATTTCTTCATCATCGTGGACGAGATCTACGAAAAGCTGATCTACGACGGCTGCCGGCACTTCAGCATCGCCTCCGCGTCGGACGAGGTGAAAGACCGCACGATCACGATCAACGGCTTTTCCAAGGCGTACGCGATGACGGGCTGGCGCGTGGGCTACGCGGCCGGCAGGACCAACGTCATCAAGGGCATCACCAAGTACCAGACGCAGGTCACCTCGTCGATCAACTCCATCGCGCAGAAGGCTGCCGCGGCGGCGCTGCTCGGCCCGCAGCACGACCTTGAGCAGATGGTGGAGGTGTTCAGGCAGCGCCGCGACTACGTGTACGGCCGTCTCAACGCCATGCCCGGCATCACCTGCCCCCAGCCGCACGGCGCGTTCTACATGCTGCCCGACGTTTCCGCCTATTTCGGCAAGAGCTGCGGCGGCAAACGGATCGAAAACGCCGTCGACTTCACGGCCTGCCTGCTGGAAAAGGCGCTGGTGTCGGTGGTGCCCGGCGAGGCTTATTTCATCAACGGCAAGGTGCGCGTGTCGTACTCCAACTCGATGGAGAACCTCAAAGCCGCGCTCGACGCCGTGGAGTCGGTGCTGGCGCAGATGCGTTAGGAAAACACTGATTCAATGAGCCCGATGAACTGTCGCAGGGCATGGGCGAATTAATCGGCGTTTCCTTAGTTCCGCGTCTTGCCGGTTCGGCGCGAAACGGCATATAATGGCGTTACCTTTCCGGTTTTTTGTCCGGAAGGCTGCACGATCACATTACACGTTTGAAAGGAGATCTTCACCATGAAAAAGAAGTTTTGGCTCAGTCTGGCGGCCGTGCTGATGCTCGGCGCCTCGTGCGCTCTGGCGGCCGAGGAGCAGTTCCCCAACCGCACGATCACGTTCGTGCACGGTTTCGGTTCCGGCGGCGGCATCGACATTTTGGCCCGCATGGCTCTGATGAAGGCGCGTCCGCTGCTCAAGGTGCCCGCGATCGTTTCCGGTATGCCCGGCGGCGCCACCGTCGAGGCCATGAAGTATGTGCAGAAGCAGCCCGCCGACGGCTACACCGTGTTCGTCGCCACGCCCACTTCCATCTTCATCAACCCGCTGTGCGGCCGCGTCGATATCAAGCCCGAAGACTGGCAGCCCATCCTGCGCGCCCACATCGACGTGAGCTCGTGGATGGTGAAGGACGACAGCCCCTTCAAGAAGTGGGACGACCTGCTCAAGTTCGCCAAGGAAAACCCCGGCAAGCTGAAGGTGGGCATCATGGGCGCGCTTTCCGTTGACGCCATCGCTTCGGCCGCTCTGGCCAAGCAGGCTGACATCGACGTGAAGATGATCCCGTTTGACGGCGGCGGCGAAGGCATGGCGGCCCTGCTCGGCGGCCACGTTGACGTGCTGTTCGAGGAGCCCGGCGTGGTCATGCAGCTGGTGGAGTCCAAGAAGGTGCGTCCGCTGCTGCTCATGTCGGACAAGCGCATCGACAAGTTCGCCGAGGTGGAGTGCGCCGGCGACTTCGGCTACAAGGGCATCCCGCTGCTGTGGCGCGGCTTCTTCGTGAAGGCCGGCACGCCTGCCGACCGCGTCAAGGTGATCGAGGACGCGCTCACCAAGTCGATGCAGAGCGACCTGTACAAGGCGTATGAGAACGAGTCGCTGCTGCGCCTGTACCCCGGCGGCTTCATCGGCTCGGCCGAGTTTGCCGAAGTCCTCAAGACCGAGGTCAACGCCTACGCCGACGTGATGAAGGCCCTCGGCTACGCCAAATAACCGTCGCGCTTGCTCGCACAGGTAACGTATGGCCGCGGTGTCCTTTAAGGCAGCGCGGCCATTTTTCGTTGACGGAACGCATCACGCCCCCGCAGCGTTTCGTCTCCGTCCGTTTGGGGCATCATACTATTCCCGAATAAAACTGCTGACAGCACGCTCGCAGGGGGCGGCCCCGTGCGGCCTCCCGCCTTTCCGGGCTTGCGCAAACGCCAATCGGCGCCTACGCAGGGACGAGACCGCATGAGCAGTTTAATTCGCAAATAGTATCAGTTCATGAGTGAAAGGAGTTTTTTGCTTGAAAACTGACCGGCTTCTCGGGTTCTTTTTCATGCTGTTCGCCGCCTGCATGTTCGGCGCGGCGTTTGACATCACCGATCTGCCCGGCTCCACGGGCGTGAGCTCGCGCTTCTGGCCGCAGCTGGTGCTGGGGGCTATGTTCGTGCTGGCCGCCATCCTCGCTTTTAAGGGCGAAAACGGCTATGCGCTGCCCTGGGGCAAGATCGCCGTGTGTCTGGCGTTCTTCATGGGCTATGTGCTGCTGCTGCGCTTCTGCGGCTACGTTATTGCCACGCTGGCGTTCCAGATCATATTCCTGTACTTTCTGGGCATCCGCGGGATCAAGCCGATCGTCTTCGCCTGCGTGTGCACAGGGCTGCTGACGGTGCTGTTCCGCGTGGTGCTGGGCGTGCTGCTGCCAAACGGCGAAGGCGTCTTCCGCGCGTTCAACATCATGCTGCTGGGTTAAGGAGGCGTGTGACATGGGTGCTTCGTTCATTTCCAGTTTCTTTTCGCTGTGCAATCCCTGGACGCTCTGCCTGATCCTGATCGGCACGCTGGTGGGGCTGACGGTGGGCATCATCCCCGGACTGGGATCCATTCAGGGCATCGTGCTGCTTTTGCCGCTGACGTATTCGATGGAGCCCACCGACGCTATGGCGATGCTCACGGCCATCTACTGCGCTTCGGTGTTCGGCGGCTCGATCCCGGCCATTTTGTTCAGTATGCCGGGCACGGAGTCGGCCGTCATGACCACGCTGGACGGCTACAAGCTGGCGCACCGCGGCGAAGCGGGCAAGGCGCTGGGCACGGCGATGATGTGCTCGGCCCTGGGCGGCCTGTTCAGCACGGCCATCTTGCAGACGCTGGCGCCGACGCTGGCCAACTTCGCGCTGCGCTTTGGGCCGGCTGAGTACTTCGCGCTGGGCTTTTTGGGCATCTCGTGCGTGTCGAGCATCGGCACCAAGTCGCTGACCAAGGCGCTGCTTTCCACCACGATCGGGCTGTTCCTGGCGTGCGTGGGCATCGACAAGATCAGCGGCGCGTCGCGCTTCACGTTCGGCATCGACATGTTCCAGATGGGCATCGAGTTCACGCCGGCAATCATCGGTCTGTTCGCCATCGGCGAGCTGATCAACCAGGTGGTCAACATCCGCACGGGGCAGCGCGGCGAGGTGATCAAGAACGTGAAAGTCTCGTTCCTGTCGCTGAAAGAGCTGTTCCGCATGAAGTGGCTGATCGTGCGCTCGGCGCTGACGGGCACATGGGTGGGCATCCTGCCCGGCGTGGGCGCCTCCACGGCCGCCGTCATCGCCTACAACCAGGAGTCGCGCCTGTCAGGACAGCCTGAAAAATGGGGCACGGGCATCATCGAAGGCGTGGCCGCGCCGGAAACGTCGAACAACGCTTCCGTGGGCGGCGCCATGGTGCCTCTGCTGGGCCTGGGCATCCCCGGCAGTTCCACCGCCGCGGTGCTTATAGGCGCGTTCACGCTGCACGGGCTGCGTCCGGGGCCGCTACTTTTCACCAGCAACCCGGAGGTGGTGTTCTACATCATCGCCGCCATGTACATCGTCAACGTTATTATGGTGTTCTTGTCCATCCCGATGGTGCCGTTTGTGGTGCGCATTTTGCAGATCCCCTATCCGTTCATCGCCGCGGCGGTGTACGTTATTTGCGTCACCGGCTGCATCGTGCTGGGCGGCTTTTCCAACGTATGGATCGTGTCGGCGTTCGGCGTGATCGGCTATCTGCTGTCGCGCTTTGAGTTCCCGCTCAGCCCGGTCATCATCGCGCTGATCCTCGGCCCCATGATGGAAAGCAACCTGCGCCGCGCGCTGTATATGAGCGACAGCGGCTTCCTCTCGCTGTTCTCGCGTCCCATCTTCGCCACGCTGATGGCGCTGTCCGTAGCCAGCCTGCTGCTGCCGCTGCTGACGCGCAAACGCAAGAAGGCGGCGTAAGCGCGGCCGGAGAAAGTTTGTTTCAAAAGCGCAGCGCAACGGCGCCAAGCCACAAAGACAAACATGCAAAAAATCCGCTGCCCGGGGGAAAGTAATTCTCCGGGCAGCGGATTTTTTTGTATGCTTATGCCGTTCTTCACTGGCTCTTCGGGGCTTTATGCTGTTTCGGCCGTAACGTTTGCCGCCGCTCAGAGGATATCGATGTACTCCCCTGCCAGCGCCTTGTTCATGCTGCGCACGGCGCAGAACTTGCCGCACATGCTGCACGTCTCGCTGTGGTCGTCTTCGGGCGAGCGGTCGGCACGGATGGCCTTGGCCGTCTCCGGGTCGATGGCTTCCTTCCATTGCGCTTCCCAGTCCAGCTTGCGCCTCGCGTCGGCCATGCGGTCGTCCTGCTCGCGCGCGCCGGGGATTCCCTTGGCGATGTCGGCGGCATGAGCGGCGATGCGGCTGGCGATGATGCCCTGCTTCACATCGTCCACGTTAGGCAGGGCCAGGTGCTCGGCCGGCGTGACATAGCAGAGGAAGGCCGCGCCGCTGGCGGCTGCGATGGCGCCGCCGATGGCCGAGGTGATGTGGTCGTAGCCGGGGGCGATGTCGGTGACCAGCGGCCCGAGCACGTAGAACGGCGCGCCCTTGCAGATGGTCTGCTGCACCTTCATGTTGGCGGCGATCTGATCCAGCGGCACATGTCCTGGCCCTTCCACCATCACCTGCACGTCGCGCGCCCAGGCCCGCTGCGTCAGCTCACCCAGCCGCACCAGCTCGTCGATCTGGCAGATGTCGGTAGCGTCGGCCAGGCAGCCGGGACGGCACGCGTCGCCAAGGCTTATGGTCACGTCGTGCTCGCGGCAGATCTCCAAGATCTCGTCAAAGTGCGAGTAGAACGGGTTCTCCTCGCCGGTCATGCT
>Ga0129306_1000954_pt1 | contig 38110 bp, 25 predicted proteins | sample P827metagenome_FD_94438 | JGI IMG/M metagenome (GOLD analysis project Ga0129306, IMG submission 94438) | Capybara group fecal microbial communities from Wisconsin, USA - P827 metagenome | ecosystem: Host-associated > Mammals > Digestive system > Large intestine > Fecal | place: USA: Wisconsin... | reverse complement strand
GTGGTGCCCGATGCTACGGAACGTACGGAGCCATCGGGGAAGGTGAGTTCGATTTGAGACATAAATAATCCTTTTTGTGGGCGGTTCTCGCCCGGTTCCCCAGAAATACGACATCTGGCGGTGCGCGCAAATGTAGAATATGATATAAGATGTGGCTAGTGGTTAGTGCTTAGTGCGCATGGCCACCAAGGTGGGGACACCCCTAAGACCCCCGATAAAACTCTACACCCTATATCGCGCCCTTTTCTCGGCGACGCAAAGTTCTTTTTGTTTGGTACGTTTCTATCGAAGAAAGGCCGTTTTCAACCCCAAATTGTTCGGCTCGGGCATACCAGTTTGGGTTAAAATAGGATGGGACTATCGTAGCAATGCTAAAAAATTAAAGAAAAACTGAAAAATATGCAAAAATAATCTCTAAAATCGTTCGTTTGGCACTGGATTTTTATATATTAAGAATGAAAATTGCGAGAATATGCAAAAATAATTCCTAGGAAGAGGATAAAATGTACAAAAGGCAGGCCTATCTGGACAAATTGGTTCATTCCATCGGGAATGGCTTTATCAAGGTGGTTACCGGAATTCGGCGTTCCGGTAAGTCCTTTTTGTTGAACACCCTCTTTTACGACTACCTGAAATACAATGTAACGGATGACGAGCATATAATCCGGTTCGCTTTCGATTCTGCCGAGGACCTTGAACGAATCGGCGAAACTCCGATTGAACTGCAGTTGAAAAAAAGGCAGGTGGATCCGACAAAGTTTATGGACTATCTGAAGACGCGTACCAAGGAAGGCGAACGGTATTTTTTGTTGCTGGACGAAATCCAGGAACTGGGTGCGTTTGAGTCTGTCTTGAATTCATATCTTCGGAAACCGGAATTTGAAATTTTTGTAACAGGGAGTAACGCAAAGTTCCTGTCGAAAGATTTGATTACGGAGTTTGCGGGCCGGAGTGACCAGATTCATTTGTTGCCGCTTTCTTTCAGCGAGTTCATGGAAAAATTTTCTGGGGACAAGTACCAGGGTTTTGCGGAGTATCTGCTTTATGGTGGCTTGCCGCTAGTGGCGCAGGAACGCGATGCCGAAAAGAAGCGCCGCATCCTGTCGAGTCTTTTCGACGAAGTCTATATTCGCGATGTCGTCAAGCGGAATAAAATCAGGAACGAAAACGATTTAAGGGACTTGATTGATGTCTTGTCTTCGTCGGTGGGCTCTCTGTCGAGTGCAGAAAAGATAACGAACACTTTCCGTAGCGAAAAGAAATCCAAGATAACCCGCAATACCGTAGCGAAATTTATCGATTATCTGGAAGATGCTTTCCTGATAAGTTCGGCTTCGCGCTATGACATCAAGGGTAAACGGTATATCGGTGCTCCGAAGAAGTTCTACTTTGCGGATTTGGGTCTGCGGAATGCGCGACTCAATTTTAGGCAGTTCGAAGAAACGCACCTGATGGAGAACGCCATATACAATGAACTACTGTATCGCGGTTTCAACGTGGATGTCGGCGTGGTGGAGCTTTCGCAAAAGAACGAGAGCGGGTCTGTTTCCCGCAAGAACCTTGAAATAGATTTTGTCTGTAATCTAGGATCGGAGCGTTACTACATTCAGTCGGCATTTTCAATGCCGGATAATGAAAAAAGGGCCAAGGAAATTAGGCCGTTCAAGACGGTTCGTGATTCGTTCAAGAAAATTGTTGTCACAAAGGATTTCGTGCCGGCCTTCTATGACGAAAATGGAATTTTAACCATGAACGTCATTGATTTCTTGATGGAACCAAATAGCGAATTTGAACTAACCCCTACGTCCACAAGCTGGTAATAAACATCGGGCTTGCATCATCTGCCTTCTTGAATCCGCAGTTTTCGTAGAAGGAAAGTTCTTCGTTGTAGGCGACCACGACTACGCGCAGGTAATCCTTGTAGATTTCCTTGACACGTTCCACGAGTTCCCTGCCGATGCTTTTGCCCTGGTATTCGGGACGCACGAGCAGGTAATGCACGTAGGCGTTCATGATGCCGTCATCCATAGCGCAAATCATGCCGACGAGTTTTTCGCCGTCCCAGGCCGAGATGACGGTCTTGAAATTCTTCATTGCGACAATGAGTTTGTCGGGGAAATGCCCCGAAGACCATTCGACGGAGAGGAAAAGATCTTTTAAGTCTTGTTCAGAGAAGTCGTGAGTGTCTTTGTATGTAATGCTCATATTTTTATTTAAAGATGATATTTCATTCAAAATCTATCAGAACGTAGCAATTTTTATTTCAAGCATTCGCTTTCTTGGGAAAAATATATCTTTAGAGCATGATGAGTCTTCTCCAAAAATCAATCTTCGTTTTAGCCGTTTGCGGAGCCGCCTTTTGCAGTTTTTCTGCCGATGCCAAACCATACGTCAATGCAGACGCTCTCCCGAACGCGCTCAACTTCTACCCGGCGCCGCCGGAAACCACTTCGGTGCAGTTCAAGTACGATATTTCGCAGTACATGTGGGGCAAGGCCATGCGGGCCGATTCTGCTCGTGCTGCTCTTGCAATTGCCCAAGCGGAAACAAACTTGGACACAATGGTCCGGATGTTCAGCGAGCCCTTCGGCATGGAGATTTCTGCAAAAAAGACTCCCGCCATCATGAACGTGATTGAGCGCGGGATTGCAACGCTCCGCCAGGTAGGCCGTGTCCCGAAGAAGCACTACATGAGGCGTCGTCCGTTCGACCGATTCAACGAACCGACGCTCGTCCCTAAGGACGAAGAATCTTTGAGAAAGAACGGCTCCTACCCGTCGGGGCATACGATTCTTGCGTGGTCCATGGCTATGCTGCTTGTGGAAATAAACCCTGCCGCTCAAGATGCGCTGCTGAAGTACGCCTACGAATGGGGGCAAAGTCGCGTGATTGCCGGTTTCCACTGGCAAAGCGATGTTGATGCCTCGAAGATTCTTGTGTCGGCAGCATTTGCAAGCCTGCACAACGACGAGACGTTCCTCGCCGACATGAAAAAGGCACGAGCCGAATTCAAGAAGTTATCTGCAAAGAAGAAGTAATTTTAAACTTTTTAACTTTTAGTCATAAATGGGAGATGCCCGCTCAAGGCGGGCATGACAGAGGGACGTAACGTTTAACTCTACCGAGTTTTTATTCTTTTCTACGATAAACGTTCGCAAGTATCGCGCCCGAAATATTGTGCCACACGGAGAATATGGCGCCGGGAACAGTCGCCATGGCAAGGCCCGAGAACGCAGTCGCCGCAAGGCTTGTAGCAAGCCCGGAATTCTGCATGCCGATTTCGATGGAAAGCGCCTTCGTCTTGGATGTCGAGAATTTCAGCAACTTTCCGAGACCGAAACCGCAGCCGTAGCCGAGCAGGTTATGGAGAATCACGACGGCGAACACGATGGCGCCTGTCGAAAGAATTTTTGCAGCGTTGTGCGAGACGACTGCGGCCACAATCATCGCGATTGCAATTACCGAGACGAGCGGTAAGACCTTCACGGCGCGGGCGGTCCACTTGCCAAAGAACTTGTTGATGACAAATCCTAACGCAATCGGCACGATGACGACCTTCACGATGGAAAGGAACATCGCCAGTATATCGACGTTCACGGTGGTGCGGAGCAGCAGGTAAGTTATTGCCGGTGTCAAAATCGGGGCGAGCAACGTATTCACGCTTGTCATGCCCACGGAGAGCGCCACATCGCCTTTCGAAAGGTAGGTGATGACGTTGCTGGAGGTTCCGCCAGGGCACGTGCCCACAAGCACAACACCTGCCATCAGAGCTGCATCGAGTCCGAAAATCTTGGAGAGTGCGAACGCGAGTGCCGGCATCACGATAAACTGCGATGCGCACCCGATTGTAATTTCCTTCGGCCGAGCAAATACAAGTGCAAAGTCGCTGAGCTTGAGCGTGAGCCCCATGCCGAACATCACGACCATCAAAAGGTAATTCACCCAGCTGAGTTCAATCCAGAGTGTCGATTTCGGAACGAACAGCGAGAGCGCCGCGATTGCTAAAACCACGACCGCCATCCACTTGCCAATAAAATCACTGATTTTTTCAAGAATGCGCATCGTTAAAAAATCCTCAATATTTACAGGAAAGATAGTTCTTTTTCTTTTCATTAAGTGTTTCCCGCTTTCGCAAAAAAAATGTGACCGTCGGCAAACATGTCCACGGTCATGGATTTTTTCAAGAGTTTCCGGGCTTTCTAAGTATATATTTATGAATGAACTGCTTCTTTATAAAGCGTTTACGGGAGATGTTTATGGATTTTTCTAGGAATTTTGCGGCTGCAACCTTGATTTCCATGCTCGCTTTTTCTCCGGCCCTTGCCGGTATCGATGTTTCGGTAGACGTAAAAGCGGGGGTGCTCCCGATATCGCCGTATCTTTATGGCCGCAACATCGACAAGGTGAACGACGGGTCTGCCGAAAGCGATTCGGCCGAGCAGGAATTTATCGGCCAGGTGCGCGAGGCGGGCATCCACATGATGCGCGCGAACAACGGCAACAACGCGACTCGCTACAACTGGCGCAAGAAACTCACGGTGCACCCGGACTGGTTCAACAACGTCTACTCGCACGACTGGGCCATCACCGCGAAGAAGGTGCTCGACAAGATGCCGGGAGTCGACGCGATGTACGCCTTCCAACTCACGGGCTATGCGGCAAGCAGCACCGACTACAACTTCCCGGACTGGAACTGGAAACAGGAACACGGCTCGTATCCGTCACGGGCATTTGACCTTGCTGGTGGCGGAGAAGTATCAGAAGATGGCGAGACGCTTGTCAAGGCGGGCGACTACACGCTCTATAACGAGGAATGGCCCGCCGATTCCACGGTGGGGATTGTCCCGTACTGGAGAGACGAACTGAAATTCGACATGAGCCGGTTCCAGTACTGGAGCATGGACAACGAGATGGAAATCTGGCGCGGCACGCATTCCGACCTAGACCTGCCCGTGACCGGGGATTTCTTGGTGGAACGCTACATCGATGTCGCAAAGAAGGCACGCACCGCCTGGAAAGACATCAAGCTTACCGGCCCCGTGGTCGCCAACGAATGGCAATGGTGCCACATCTCCGCCTATAACGACGAAAGCAGGCCCAAGATTGACGGCCAGGAATACTGCTGGCTGGAATTCTTCACCAAGAAAATTGCCGAGGCAGAGAAGACGAGTGGCATGAAGCTTCTCGATGTTTTCGACATCCACTGGTACCCCAGCGAAAAAGATTACGAGAGCCGCATGAACTGGCACCGCGTTTTGTTCGATACTACCTACTACTACAAGGGCGGAAACGGCATCCGCTGCGCTACGGGCAAATGCGACTGGAGCGACAAGGAGAAGGGCTACAGGTCATACATCTTCGTGCGCATCAACCGTTGGCTTGAACAGTACTTCGGCAAGGATCACGGAATCAAGCTCGCGCTTACCGAGACAAGCCTTATCGACGAAGATCCCATGGTGACGGCGCTTACCTATGCCTCGTTCATCGGCACCATGCAGGATAACGGTGTCGCGATTTTCACTCCCTGGAGCTGGGGCGATGGCATGTACGAAACGGTACACCTGTTCAGTCGTTACGGCCATGCGAACCGCGTGCAGTCCGTGTCCACGAACGATTCGCTCGTGTCGGCTTACAGTTCCATTACGGCCAAGGGCGACTCGCTCACGGTGATTTTCGTGAACCGCGCCGAAAAGGATGCGCAGGATGTTCAACTGAAATTGGCCAATTTCGATGCTGACCTGAAATTCAAGACGCTCACGCTGCAGAACCTCAAGGGCGAAACGTTTGTTTCGCACACGGATAACGCCCTGGAAGAAAACGTCGTGAATGCTTCCGTCGCGGGTGGAGAAACGACAGCGACCTCAGCGTCTGCGGACATGATCAAGATGACTCTCCCGCCCAAGTCCATCACGGCGTTGTTGCTTGCTTCCGACAAACCGGAAGTTGCGATTCCCGCACGCAAGGTGTCCCTAGGCGATTTGCTGCGTTACGAGGGCGGGGAATGGCTTATAGACAGCCGTTCGGGCGAAGTCCTGGGCGCCGCCGTGTTCAATAGCCTCGGTCAGAACGTGCTGCAAGTGAATTCGCCCGCCCGCGCAATTATTCGCATCGCAGGCGAAAATCTTGGCTCGGGCAACTTCATTGTCCGTATCAAAACGGCAAACGGGATCCAAATGAAGAAACTGGAACTGAAGTAAATTTCGAAGGGCCGTCCTTTGCGAACGGCCCTTCGTGTAATCTACTTCATCGGCACCATTCTGCCGTAGTAGGCTCCGCGGGCCCTGTTCGAGCTGTTGACCTTGCAGCCCTTCAGGTTGTAGTCGCGCTGCATCTTGTAGCCGTAATCGCGCATGTACATCTGGCGAATCGCGTCCGTGGAGTCGCCGGGTGTCGGTGTCGGCGTGGTGACGCCAGGATTCGTCGTGACAGCCGTAGAATCACCCGGTGTCGGCGTAGTGGTCGTGGAATCGCCCGGTTGCGTAGTGCCCGTAGAATCGCCCGGTGTCGGCGTGGTGGCGGCTGCCGGAGCGGAGAAGGTCACCTTGTAGAGCTGGCAATCTTCGAACCAGTCGATCTTGTCGCCTTCCTTGAATTCGGTATCGCCGATCGTGGTGGCTTCCATCGTCTTTTCCTTCACGTCCTTCGGTTTCGGCTTCCAGATCTTGAAGTTACCTGTCAGGTGGAGCATGGCGAGGAAGTGCACGAGGCCGTCGTAGTAACGCTGGCTACCGACGATGGGCTTGGAATCCCAGGCCTTCTGCAGCACCTTCTTGACCAGGTCCTTGTATTCGGGCACGTCCAGCAAGGCATAGGTCGCCACGGCGTTCGCACCGGCCTGGCCGATGGTGAAGTCACCGTATCCGCCCGTGCCGTCCCAGTTGAAGTGTCCGTGCTGGTAGCCGTCCTTCTCGAAAAAGTCGGTGATGACCTTCGCAATCTTCGTCTGGCGTTCCGCATCGGCACCGAACAGGTAGTAGTCCATGCCGTAGTTCATGGGGCAGCGGATGGCGTCGAACGCATACTTGGTAGAGTTGTCGCTGAATGCGTGATGCGGAGTTCCGTCAAAGTTGCTGTAGTCGCTGCACAGGCCCGACTGCGGGTTGGCGGAATTGTAGATGTGGTCGCGGGTGGCCTTCGTCGCCTTTTTCCACTTGTCGTTGTTGGTCGTCGACCAGCGGCTGAACAAATCAACAAATGCGGGCAAGCTGTAGGAGGCGTCGCCCCAGCTGTTGTTGCCGTCGGACGGCTGGAAAGTCGCGATATAGGACTGTTCGCTGTACAGGGACTGTCCGTTACCCTTCCAGCAGGCCTTCAGGATGGACTGAGCGTCCTTCATGTAGCCTTCGTCGTTCCAGCGGTGTGCCGCGAACAGCAACGACATCATGAAGTAGATTTCGCCGTCGGGAGCGTTGCCCCAGTCGCGCACGGAACCGTCACGGTTCGCCTGCCAGGCAAAATAGCCGCTTCCACCCGTAGCGGGATCCTTCCACATGTGCTTCTTGGCCCAGTTCCAGAGCTTGCCGAACTGTTCCTTGTGGTTGGTCTGCACGGCAATCATCATGCCGTAGGACATGCCTTCGGAACGGATGTCGTTGTTGTTGATATCTACGATGTAGCCGCCGTCGTTGTCTTCGTAATACACGGTCTTGTCGTTCTGGCCACCGAAATAGTGGTTCCAGAGTTCGTCAATCTTGTCCTGGATGTCCTGGTCGGTCTTGCCCAGGATGGTCTTGAACGGGCTCGTGTAATCGCCTGTGTAGTAGGCTCCCGAGTAATTCGTTTCGTCGCAGTCCGGGCCGTAATAGGCGCCGTTCTCGTCGAAGAATTTGGTGGGTACGGACTTCGCCGCGGTGTTATCTTGAGCCATGGCCGAAGCCACGACGATGCCAAGGCACAATACGGCCTTGCTTGCGATTGTTCTTGTTCTCCTCATAGTACTCCTCTTTGTTCATACAAAAAGATAATCGTCAATCGCCCCAAAGAGGTCTAACGTAAACCTTTTTTTGTTGTAGTCTTTTAAACATCGAAATTTCGCCAAAAAAGCCAATTTTCGGGGTTTTGGAGCTCAATGGGGTGCTTTTTACCGGTTTTTTGAGGGGGCTGGACGACTAAATTTCGATAGATTCTTCGTCACTTTTGATAAAAGATATAAGAATTTCCAGGGTGCGGTCTAGGTTGTTCTTGATGGAACATTCCCAGACGGTCGCAACGCGAAAGCCCTGCAAGGAGAGCTTCCAGCTTGTCTTGATATCACGGATAACGTTGTTTGTAAACTTCTCGTTCCAAAAATCGGGATTGCTCTTGGGACGGCTCGTGAACTTGCAGCCGTGCTGGTGCCAGAAGCACCCGTTTATAAAGACGACAACCCCGTACTTGAGGATGTACAGGTCGGGGGAGCCCGGCAAGTCGTGGCGGTGGAGCCTGTAGCGCAATCCTGCCTTGAAAAGCCCGCGGCGCACCAGCATTTCGGGCTTCGTATCTTCCGAATGGACCGCCTGCATCATCTGCGAGCGATTCATGGGTGGGCGTTTCTTGCGGCTGCGTTTCATTGGCGGAAATGTTTTTTGGGGTTCCTAGAGCTAAAGTAGAAAAACTTATTTGGGGGGTTGTTATATTTCAAGAAAAGGAAGGTTACCTATGTCCATTGGAATTCCTGAAATTATCCTTGTCGTGGTGGTCGTCTTGCTCCTTTTCGGGGCCAAGCGCATCCCGGAACTGGCCCGCTCTCTCGGCCGGGCCCAGAACGAGTACAAGAAGGCGAAGGATGCCCTGAAAGAAGAGGCCGAGGACCTGCAGAAGACAGTCGAGAAGGCTGCCGAGGCCGAAGAGAAGAAGGATTGAGCCAGGATCAGGAAACTACACTGGTTTCGCACCTGGAGGCGTACCGTCGTACGCCTTTTTTACGAAGGTAAGTTTTTTCTTATATTTTTTTTATTATGAAAAAGTACTCGCACGCATGGATTGCCTTCATGGCTATCAAAAGACTGGAAGTTATCGGCACTACCGATAACGAGGCCGTGTTCAAGGGACTTAACGAGGATGTCCGCAAGGAAGCCAAGTCCCTGGTCGCGTGGTTCAAGGACTACCGCGACTTCGTGATCAGGGGTTCGTGGTACCCCGACGAAGTGTTCAAGGACATGAGTACGAGCCATATCGTCAAGCACAGCCCCTGCGAGGGCGGCAACACATCGTACGGCAAGCTGCCCACGACGCATACCATCTACAGGCTGATGGCGAAAAAGTCCCCCTTGATCGAATCGGGCTACAAGATAGAGGGCGGCAACTGCGCAGACCGCTGCGAGTCCGTCTCGCACAGCATTGTCGACAACTTCAAGATGCTCCACCGCGAAGACAAGGGCTGCCCCATAGCGACAACGGGAAACCACATCGCCATGCGCTTCTTCATTTTGAGCCACTATATCGCCGACTGCCACATGCCGCTGCACTGCGACGTGCGCCCGTTCTCCGACGACAAGAACATTCACGGGGCGATAGAGAAGGAATGGGAAGACCAGGTCAACAAGTCTTACAAGATTGACAAGGACAACAACCGCTTCTTCTACGACCCCGACGGATACCCGCTCCACCTCAAGCCCACGCAGTTTATACTGGACGTGGAAAACGATCTGGAAACGAGGAAGTACATCCACAGCTGGGGAACCGACAACGAGAACGTGTGGGATTTTATGAGCGATGCATCGCACTACTCGTACCTGTTCTCGCGCTACCTCATCCCGGACGATTTCGAGAACGACCGGTCCATGCAGGATTTCAAGGAAGCGACCGAATGGGGCCGCAACTTCGATAAGTACAGCACGATGATCTTCAGCGATGCGGTCGACTCGATCGCCCGCATCTGGCTCCATATCTGGATCAAGTACAGAAGCTGGCTGAAACCCTAGATTAGTCCAGGATGCAGCGGATCATGTAGGCGTCCTCTTTCAGGGCGTTGGATTCGTAGCTTATGTGGCCGTTCGAGTCCGCATGCACCACGTTCCCTGTGCTGCTCGAATTCCCGGCACCGGTAATCCAGTAGAACATGTTCGTGATGTCTTCGTTCCCCGCCAAGTTGGAGTTGAGGGGATTGGTCATGTTGGTCGGGGCTCCTTCGCGGGGGCCGTAGTAGTCTATGTCGACAAAGCCCCTCCGCTTGAGAGAAAACCCGTACACGTTGGTTAGCGCGCTGTAGTTGCGCTCGATTGCGAACAACATGTCGTACCCTTCCGTGGCCAGGTTTGCACTGACGTAGTCAAAAAGTGTTGTCCATTCTGCTTCGGAGGGAATATGCGTGCCGTCGGGGCATATGTCCGAACCGTTGCCGAACGCGTCGTCCCATGTATAGTAATAGAGGTACGTATGGAGGAATTCCTTCGGATAGTGGCCCAGCAGGTACCCTTCGCTGGAGTAGGCGGTTTCTATGGTGTAGTGCAGTTCGCGGTTCAGCCATTTCTGCGTTCCGAAGGTCAGGACGCCGTAGACTTCGGAGTCGCGCTTGTCGACGATGGTTTCGTGAATGATGGGCACCCAGTTATAGCCGTTGCTGGGGTTGACGCATACGTTCGTATCTTTGCCGTTGTAGGTGTAGTCGGTCTTGCGGTTATCGTCGCAGACGTTATGTACGCACACGCACGTGTCGATGCCGTTAAATCCGCGTTCTCCCAGGCGCTTCTCGGTGCATTTTCCCAGGTAGTCCATTATCGTTCCCGTGGCCCAGTAGTTCTGCTTCTTGTTGGCGCCCTTGGTGCATACGTAAACGGTGTTGTTGTACATCACGGCCTTCTTCAGTATTGCCGACCGGCAGTATTCCCCTAGAAGGGAGTCTGTCGATGTCATGACGTACCATTCCCAGTTATTGTTGTATGCGGTCGTATCGCAAATGTATTCCTGTCCTTTGAATACTACCGATTTGCCTTCGTCCGACATGCATCTGGTGAGGACGTCGCTCAATACCGCTTCCCTCCATCTGCTGTTATCGCATTTGTACAGGATACCGCCGAGTTCCTTGGTGAAGCTCCCGTTCATGGGGCAGTATCCCAAAAGCTCGTCTTCCTGGGTCGCTGCTGACCATTCGTACTGGTTGGAGTACTTGCAGAAGTAGGTGACTCCGTTGTGCTCGATTTTGTTGGTGAAGTTCTGCTCTGTGCAGTTGCCCAATGTAGCGTCCAGGGCGTCGAGGGGGTCCCAAGCTCCGCCTGTGCATATATAAGTGTTCGGGCCGTATTTGCCGGTGCTGCCTTCGTTGTCCGCTTGGCAATCTCCCAGGATTTCGTCCGAGTTCTTTTCTTCCCAGTAGCCGTTATTGCAGCCGAAGAAAAATCCTTTGTCGTCCTGGCGTATGGAATCCTGCATCTTCTCGGTGCATTCTCCAAAGTCCAGTTCTATCTGCTTGCTTGTTACCCAATTTTTACCATGGCAGGTGACGAATCCATCTTCGTACTCTTTTATTTCGCCCTGGCGTTTCGCGGTGCAATCTCCGAGGATATCATTGATTGTCGTTAGATTCCAAGTACTACTTTGGCAGGTGTAGGACATTCCCTTGAACATTCCTGATTTGCCCTTGTTCGTCGAGTCGCATTTTCCGAGGACATCGCCGACTGTCGCGTTTTTCCAGGCTTCGCCGTCGCAAATGTAGTACGACAGGGAGTCCGTATTGCCGACTTGCCCTTTGCGCTTGGAATAGCATAGGCCGAGTTCCGATGAGGGGAAAGTCAGCTTGACAAGGCCGCTATCGGTACAGGCGTAGCGGATGCTGTTCACGACGAATTCTTCGTGGATGTTCTTCTTGGTGCATTCGACTCCGGCTTCCTTGGGGGTGCTCCATCTCCAGTGGCCTTCGCTGCAAATGAAGACCAGTTCGTTTATCTTGTACCTTTCGCCTTCCTCGGCAATGCCGCAGGGGCCTGTCGCCCTGGAGCTTACCCATTCGCCGTCGCTGCAGGTGAAGTCGGCGTTGCTGTTGGCGACATATATCGAGGGGTAGTTGTAGAAGCGGTTCTTCTTGCATTCGGGCAGGTCTTCCTCGTTTTCGAGGATGGTGCGGTACTTGATGCAGCGCAACGAATAGAATTCGTTTTCCCGGATCCTTCTTGCCGAGAAGCTTCCTGACGTGTCCATCACTACGGTGCTGTCGTCGTAGGCCAGGTACTGGGCCGATTCGTCGATGCCGCTGCATTCCAGCGTGTCGTTCTTGGCGCAGGTCCCTGCGAAGGTGAACGCATTCGGGTCCTGTTGCCTCATGAATTTCCAGTCGCTGACCGTGGGGATGGTGTACCCTGCCGGGCATGCCTTCACTGCGTTCTGCACCATGTAGAGCCTGCCGTACGGGTCGCAGTTCGAATCGTCGTAGGCGTAGCAGGTGCTCTTGATCTTCGTGTTCTTTACGTTGATGTTCTCGGTTGTCCAGGTGAAAATCCCGACCGTGCGCGTCTTGTAGGTCGTCCCGTTGGCCGAATCGGTGACCGTGCCGTCTTCGGGCTTGTCCGAGAGGCGCATGTCCTTGGCCTGGGCGTCGACAACTGTCGTCGCGCTCTTGGGGGTGTAGGAACTGGAAGATCCCGAGCGCTTCCCCGAACTGGAATCCAGTTCGCTGTCCGTGGGCTCGGCGGAACTGCTCGAGTCGTCGCCGCAGGCGGAAAACGCGAGAAGCATCGCCATCATCAAAAATATCTTCACCATACCAACCGTCCTCATTACTTGATGCACCTTACGCCGATTGCATGAATCTTGGCGTTGACATATTGCGCGGAACTATCCGGCTTGAAATCGGCTCCGAATTCAAAGGCGTTTCCGCCCTTATTCCAGAAATAGGCGCCTGTCGTCGTGTGGGACTGCGTCGTCATCGGGTCGGCGCCGTTCTGCATGTACGATTCGTAGAAGCCCGTCGGTGTAATGTTCAGGCCGTAGAGGTCTTCTCCCTTGTCGGTGCTCCAGCCGCTTCCGAAATAGCTGTACTTGTTGCCGATGGAGTCCAGGAACTCTGTCGTGGAATTCCATTCGGCGTAGGTGGGCAGCCGCCAGCCGGAAGGGCACGCCTTCTGGGCGGAAGTCCAGGCATAGAGCCTTCCGTTGCTGCAGTTGCTCGCGCTCCCGATGCACCAGCTCGAATCCGTGGAGTAGGCGAGGTTCTCGACCATCCAGGAAATGCCGGCCACAGTCAGCACGTTGTATGTCCTGTTGTCGCGGGGGTCGGTCATGGTTCCTGTCGGGATGCCGGTCCATTTCCCGCTGGTACACTTGCTTTCGTTGAAGCCGTTAAACAAGACCTTCCCTTCGGAAGCCGTATTGCAGGTCTTCATGTATTCGCGGATGGAGACTTCTTGCCATAAGAATTTGGGCGTGTATGCCTTGTTGCTGTCGCACATATAGTAGGAATGGTCGAAGTACAGCGTGTCGTACAGCATGGATTGCCTGCAGTACCCTTTCACGGTATCGACGGGTTCTAAGGCGTACCATTGTGTCCACAACAAATTATCGGGATCGCAGGCGTAAAGCTTGTCACGGACATAGCCCGTTCTGACGTTGTTGCTGGAGCAGGATCCATAGACCCCATTGGCGGTCGTGAGCGCGGACCACGAACCATTGTTGCAACGGTACCACCAGCTTGTTTTTTTCTCCACGAAGTACGAGGTATCCTTTTGGCAGGGACCCATGTCCCATAGTTCCTCGCTTATCTTTTCCCATTTCAAGCTAGTGCAGTTGCAATTGTAATATTCGCTGCCCTCTTGGGCTCGGGCGCCACAGTTATCGGCCTTGCATATCCCGTGATTTTTTTCGATCTTGGTGATTAAAAACCAGCCGTTCGGACGGCAAATATATTCTTCCCCCTTGTATGTGCCGGTTTGGTACTCGTTCTTCGTGGAGCACTCTCCCAGGTGCTGCTCCTTCGAGGCCAGTTTCCAATCCGAGCTCTCGCAAACGTAGGCGGAATCACCATGCCACTTTAATTCACCTTCGTTGTCCTTGATGCAAACGCCAATTATCGTCTCTAGCTCAGTTATCCGGAACCAGAACTCTGAGTTGCAACAGTAATAGAGCATTTTGTTGTTAAAGATTGTAGAATCAATCTTCCCTTTTATTGCGGAGGTGCAGAAGCCCAATGCGGAATCCTCATACTGGACTGTTTTCCAGTCGCCGTTTAGGCAGTAATATTTGTGCTTCTCGAATTCCACGGTCTCGTACGTACGGGTGCTGTCGCATACTCCATAGACTTTCTCTATGTATGCCGGGAACCAGTTTCCGCCGTCGCAGTAATAGATTTTCCCGTCACTGTCCTTGACGAGAGAGTCTCTGTACGGTCTATCGCATATTTTGCCGAGCTCTTTTTCTCGGTCTTTCAAGGTGCGCCAAGTTTCACCCGTGCAGTAACGGGTTTCGCCATCGTATTTCGCCTTCTTTCCGTGCGTGGTGGAGTCGCAAACTCCGATAATGTCTTCCATGTATGCGATGCGCCATTCGTTCTTGTCGCAGATATAGGCTCTGGCGTTTGCCGAATCGATCTTGCCCTGCCTCTTCGGGTTGCATATGGCGCCCAGCTGGCTTTCGAGCTTGGTGTACGTATCCCATTTCCGGTTGCGACAGACGAACGATGTGTCGTTGAACTCGGCCTCCTCGAAGGTCCTTGAGCTGTCGCAGAAGCCTACGTAGTCGGTCATCACGGCCTTGCGCCAGCCGGTCGAGTCGCAGTAGTATCCCTCGTACACGTCAATCGAGTCGAGTTCCTTCTTGTCGTAGCCCCTCGTCTTCAGGCTGTCGAAGGTGCCGACCAGTTTGCCGTGGCAGTAGCCGAACTCTTCCTCGAGCTTGGAGAAGCGCCTCCAGGAGCTGTCTTCGCAGATATAGCGGTCGCCGTTGAAAAGGAGTGTCGTGGAGTCGTTCTTGTCGTCGCAGACCTCGCGGGAGTCCGAAATGCCCGCGACCTGCCAGAACTCGTCCTTGCATATGTACAGGGTATCGTCGACCGTCACCGCGGTCCTGTCGATCACGTGGCCGCAGTTGTCGCTGAAGTCGTCTTCCCAGCGGTCGCCGAGGCAGCGGTAGTTGCTCTTTTCCTTGACGACGTAGAAACTACCGAGGTTTTCCATGGCGGCCGAGTCGCATTGGGGCAGGTCCTTGGTTTTTTCGACAATGTGGGTGTAGGCGACGCAGCGCATCAGGTAGAGCCCGTGGGGGATGGTGTCCTCGAACGAGGGGCTCAGGGAGCCCGGCTCGAACACGGCGACCCCGTCGAGGGTCAGGTACTTCCCGAGCTTGTCCAGGCCCTTGCACAGGACCGTGTCGATATCGTCGATGCAGTAGCCGCCGTACGTCATCTGCATCGCCTCGGATATTTCGGGGTACTTGTCGTTGTACTTGTCCAGGGCCTTCCAGTCGCTCTCGGTGGGGAGGCCGAAGCCCTCGGGGCACGAGTGGCCCTCCTCCTCGGCTTGGTAGAGCCTGCCGTAGATGTCGCAGTTGCTGTCGTCCTTGTCGTAGCACGTGCTGAAGGTGCCCCAGCCCTTGCGGGACGTGTTCTTGGTCAGCCAGATGTACGAGCCGAACTGGATTGTGGCGATGGAATCGCCCGTCCAGTTGTCCTGAATCTTGCTGTAGATCACCGGGGCGTCCTTGGCCTTCGCGTCGACCTTGGACTTTTTCGGGGAGTCGTCGTCCGAAAGCTCTTCGCTATCGGGGTCCGAAGACGAACTTGAATCTGAATCGGAACCGCACGCTGTCAGGCAAAAGAACCATACAGCAAAAGAAAGAAACATCTTGATCAAGACGCCCATAAATTCCTCACAATTAAACCAGCCCCCTGCAGGTAGCCATGCGAAAAATAATTTATAAAAATTTACATTGGTTGTCCATATATATTTTCATACGGGCGAAGAAAGGGCGTTTTGGGGGCGCTATTCACTTCCCGCGCCGGGCTGCGGCGATTTCGGCGTTGATTTCGTCGAGTGTCATTTCGGCGGAACCAACCTTTTCGGCATCGGCGGATAGCTGTTGCATATTGTGCAATGCCTGCCTGCGCAATTCCATGAAGGCCTTCCATCCGGCATTTTCATTCTTAAGTTCTTTTTCGTTCTCTGCATTTTCCTTCATTGCATTTCTCCTTTGATTAGAAATCATCAAATATCAACTAGAACTTCCCAATAACCTTCTTTTCTCCCGCCAAATCGTTTCAGCAGTCCCTTCTTTTGCATGTTAGAAAGATGATATTTTACGCCATCAGAAGAATCTACGTGTAAGTCGCTGATGAAAAAATAAGTCATGTTCAGCTCTCCCTGTCCATTGCCTTGCGCAGGTCTTCTTCCGAGGGTAGCGCCTTACGGACATCTTCTGCTGATTTGTAGGTGGCAACCCCCATCGGATTGTCGTACCCCTGAATAAGGAATTCGACAAAAGTCTTGTCAGCTTCCTTGCAGAGGATGATGCCGATGCTCGGATTTTCGAAGGGCTTCTTGACTTCAGTATCGAGAATGCGTATGTATGCGCTCAGTTGGCCCAAATATGCCGGCTTGAACTCGCCCTGTTTCAGTTCAACGGCAACAAGCGCAGCCAATTCGCGATTATAGAACAGCAAGTCGGGATATTCGTCGTGCCCGAATTTTTCCAGATGGTACTGGTTGCCGACAAAAGCGAAGTCTCGCCCAAAAGTCATGATGAAGTTCTTGACATTGTGAACAATCGCGTTTTCTACGACCCTTTCGTCAATATCCGCCTGGTCACGTACACCCAGCTCCTCGACATTGATAAAATCAAGCAGGTACTCGTCCTTGAACATGCCAATCGCCTGCAAGGCGTTCCTTGTATTCTGCATGGTGGTCGAAAAATTGTTGGGAAGATTGCCCTGATGGTGGAACAGGTCCGATTTGAGCATATCGCGGAGTTTGTATTTGTCCCAACGATTGACGAATGATTGATGGATGTAGAAGAGGCGTTCTTGCAAGTCTTTTGATTTGCTAATTATTTCTATATGATGCGTAAAACTGATCGAAAGAAATTCGTTCAACATATCGGTAGCCATCGGCTGCCGATTTTGCTCCAAGAGTAAGGTATAGTCCACGCGTTCCAAATCGGGTGACGAAGAGGAAAAATCGCTTTTTTCTTCAAATTTCGGCAATTCGGTAGCCACGGCTGCCGATTTACCAAGCATCAGATGCCATTCTTCATAAAAAGAACGCATGTTCTTTATTTGGCGTACGCCGAATCCCCTCAATCCGGGCAATTCTTTCTGCAACTGTTCGCTGATGCGGTCGATGGCCCCAGTTCCCCAGAACCCCTTTCTGGAATGTTCCGAGATATATCGGCCTATCCCGAAATAGAGCGACAGTTGCTCCCTGTTTACCCCCTTCGCCGCCCTATATTGGCTTTGAAGGATGGCATTTTTTATTGTCTTGACAGCTTGGTGAACATCTACGGGTAATTTTTCGGTCATGTTGATATCCTTTTTGTGAAACGTGGCGCAAACAACACGCAAAAAATGCGCATTGTTTAGTTGTCGCAGATTTTGCGATAACTGGTTGTTCTTATGTAGGGGATTTTCAACGCGATGCGCTGAAAATGGGATGCTCTTGCGATGCTGTTGGCGGGGGCCTTCCCCGGCGTTACTTGGCATGGCTTCCGCCACACACTCGAGCAGGCTGTTTCTCCTGCCAGCTATCCAACAACATCAACAAGAAGGTTGATGAGCCCCACCGCGGATGCACGTACGGGCCGCAAGGCCTATGCCGACTGTCGCAGGGATTGTCGTAATACAGGGGTAAATATACAAAGAGGGTTGAGGAAAGTCAACACCCTCTCTCGTCACCCACATCAAGCCTCGATTCAATCAGCGATTGAATTAGGTCAGGTGGTTTTCTTATATAAAGGACTCGATACTCCCGTCAAGATACGGGTAGCCCATGTCACCGTAAAAATCAATCAGAGTTTCTTTATCAATTCCAAGAATTTCCGCAGCCCGCCCGTGAGAAATTTTCATTTCTTGGATCTCCGGCAGCAAAGCCATCGCCTGTTTGATAAAGGATTCGTCATACATAGTATCAATCTATACAAAGATAATTTGAAAGTCAACAAGAGGACGACACGCCTACTTCCCGCTCCGGGCTGCGGCAATCTCGGCGTTGATTTCGTCGAGGGTCATGCCTGCAGCAGGGCCGCGCTGAGCCTGCCTGCGCAATTCCATGAAAGCCTTCTGCCCGGCATCGGCGGAAAGTTGCTGCATGGTCCGGAGCATACGGTACCTCTCATACAATTCCTCGAACATGTTCCGGTATGCCTCAACGTCGTCGAGTTGGACGATAGTCGTAATCTTGTTGCCGGCGTCCTTGCTTGAAGCTCCGCAATGGTACAGCTTTTCGCTTTTGGTCTTGAAGTCGACAAGAATGTAGCGGTCGTGGAATTTGTGCGCGGCAGAAACTTTGTCAATCGAAATGCCCGGCATCGCGGCACGGAAATCGTTGAGCATATCGTCCGTTATGCAGGCACACCGGTCACTCGCAATCAGGAGAGAAACGCCCTTGCGCACACTCCGGAGCAAATTCAGCGTCTTGACGTCAACGTAGTTGTCAACTATCAATAGCGATTTCTTCGCCATGCCGTAAATCTGCGCGTAGGCGATATCGGCATCCAACTTTTGCCCGTTCAGAATCAAGAAGTGCCTATAAGTCGAGGGATCAACGAAGTTTTCCATGACCATCTGGAGATCCACATTGATTTTTCCCAAATCACTCCGGATATCGCGAACTTCGCCGGAAAGTTCCTTTACTTCGGCAGAAACCACTGCGATTTCATGTGTATTTTGAGCTGTCTGCGCCGCAATCTGGGCGATTCCAGCCGTCCCGAGTAGTTGCTGATTCTCTGCGACGATATAGTCCTTCATCTGCTTGAAAAGGCGAATAAGGGCCTTGCTTTGGGCTGTGGCCCGCTCACCCTTGAGGACTGTCATAAGCATGTATATGCCCTGCTCAGTAAAGGCATAGGGGCATGTTTTTGAATATTTTCCCTGTTCTAGGGTCAAAAATTTTGACCCTAGAATTTCACGGTATTCATTTCTACTCAGCTGGAACCGAAAATCTCTATCGAACTTTTCGATATTATTCTTGACCTGCTGGTTAAAAGCCTTTGTGCTATACCCGTAAATCTCTGCCAAATCGGCATCGATTATGACCTTTACCCCACGGATGGTATAAATCCGTGATTTCAGCAGGGATTCGTCAATGAGGGGGTATTCCGATTTGACTGGCGCAACAGCCACATTTTTCACTTTTTTAGCCATATAGCCTCCATTTTGCCGCATATTGCGGGCGGTTGTTTTCAGAGGCGTCCTTTTCCCGGCATCGTGGTCAAAAATTTTGACCTCGGTAAAACCAGAATAAAAAAAAGACGCATTTCTCCATTCAGCAGAGAAACACGTGCTGCATTTAATGTACCTATTGTTCGAAATCTTGGCTAGGGGGGCAAGAAAATTTTACAAGAGGAACTTGTAAGCAATCCTTACAAGTTGGAAACCATGAAAGGGTGAACTTATGTTCTCCCTCTATTTCGTAAACACCGTTTACGAATTTCGGAGAAGTCTAAATCGCCCGCCACCGGCGGTCGATTTAAAAAAGGAGTCCAGCTTAACATCAAATCAGGGGGATTAGAGATTTGACAATCAGTGATTATCAAATTTGAATTTGACAGACCCTGTCTGTCAAATTGCTGTATATTTTCCCAGCCATTTCACAAGATTGGGTGGTATTGGGTAGTTTATTGGGTAGTCTTTTGGGTAAATCCTTCACTTCCCGCGCCGGGCGGCGGCAATCTCGGCATCCAACTTTTGCCCGTTCAGAATCAGGAAGTGCCTGAAAGACGAAGGATCTACGAAATTTTCCATGACCATCCGGAGGTTCACATTGATTTTTCCCAGATCGCTCCGGATATCGCGAACTTCGCCAGAAAGTTCCTTTACTTCGGCGGAAACTGCCGCGATTTCATGTGTATTTTGAGCAGTCTGCGCCGCAATCTGGGCAATTCCCGCAGTTCCGAGTAGTTGATGATTTTCAGCAACGATATAGTCCTTCATCTGCTTGAAAAGGCGAATCAAAGCCTTGCTTTGGGCGGTAGCCCGTTCGCCCTTGAGCACCGTCATGAGCATGTAGATACCCTGTTCGGTGAATGCGTAGGGTGCATATTTTATGTTAGTCCCTCGTCGACTATTGTTCAAGGACGAAATTTTCGACCTTGAACATGTTTCCGCCTCCTTTAAAGTTAATTGGAAACGAAAATCTTCATCGAATTTTTCGATATTATTTTTCACCTGTTCGTTAAATCTCTTTGTCGTATACCCATAAATCTCAGCCAGGTCGGCATCGAGCATCACCTTGACCCCACGGATGGTATAAATCCGTGATTTCAGCAGGGATTCGTCAATGAGGGGGAAATCCGAATCGGCCATTTCCCTAGACTTTTTTTCCCTGATTTGCGACACATTCCTCACTTTTCCTCCCATTGGCAAAGGCGCATTTCCGGCAATCACGTCTTATAAGACGCACGGCACTTCGGGTTTTGTCCGAAAAAATTTCGAAACATTTCGCGACTTGCCGAAATTGGGCGAATTTGGCCGGTTTGAAAGGAAAATTTTTTTGAAAAAAAGAGGGGAAATTTCCCACATACTTGAAATTACAACAATAATAAAGCCCTCTTCCTTCACCGGAAGAGGGCTACCCAATTTGAGCCTACAGGGCCCTAATCGCCGCAATCAGCCTGAAGACTTGAACGGCCGCACTGATCAATATAAGGAATGTTTTCATAAAACCTCCTTTTATTTTATGTCCCAATGAAAACGACACCCATGACGGTTTGGAATGTCGCAACAACCTGAACGCTGCATGGATCCGCCAACTACATCACAGCGTTCTCATCCCACAAATGCGTTTCCTGCCACACCCTGCATCAACGCACCCAAGTTACTTTGTCTTGGTTTCTCAAATATAGAAAAAGAAATTTTTGTTGTAAAGTATTTGAGGGCCCAACATCATTCTGCGAATGTGAATGGGATTGTAGCGGTTGTATTGCCACCATTTATCTTGGCGAATCTCCAGCGTGCGACTGCGCTCGCGATTTCGCTATCAAATTCCTTATAGCCGGTCGTAGATGAAACGATGTGGAGGCTTGTAACTACGCCGGCTGAATTGACCGTGAACTTCAAGGTGACTTTGCCCCAAAATCCAGATTTTTTCTTCAGAAATTTGTTGTAAATGTGACGGAGTCCGGGAGTACGTTGGCGAACTGTCCTCATTATATCTGCGGCGGAACGAGAGGCTCTTGCATCCAGAACGATATCCCGTTCAGACGGGGTCTTGATGGAACCTCTGGCCTTAGTAGCGATACCACCACCGCCAAGAAGGCCTACAAGTCCATCGTCAATATCACCAGAACCGGCTTCATTATAATTTTCATTATAGACTTCTTTGCTCGTATTGCTGCGATTGCGGGGTGCCTCTACATTTTTGGGCTGATCGAGTTCTTTCAGAATTTCGTCTATGTTGTAATTGAAATTAGAGTGTTTGTCTGCCAATTTGCTTAAACATCTTGATGCAAGGCCTGCATACATCACTTTGAAAGCATCCTTGTTTTCTGTTGCTGCGGAAATAAATGCTTTTACAGAATATTCTTTTTTAAGGGCATCTACAAGGCATTGACCAAATGATTTTGGAAGCCCGCCTTGATTGAGTTTGTCGACAATGTTCTTTTCCATCTCTGGTGTAAATTTTTCTGGGGCGCATTCTATTATGTATTCAGATCCCCATGATTCATCTTCATCAGGATAACCAGATTCCATAACCATTTGCGCAAAACGGGGGATGTCCGCTTTCATATGATCATAGGCACAACCGCATACCTTTTTCGCCATGTTTTCACCATAAAAGTCTTTCGCAGCAGCGGAACACTCAGGAATAAAGTCTTTCTTTGGCATTGCCTTAAAAAGGGAATCGGCAAATTTTGTTGCCTCTTCTTCGGATATTCCTGAGTTTTCGGCATCGCATTCGTTGACTGCCTCCGATATAAAGGAGTCAAAGTCAGGATGGCTCTTATTTTTTCTTAAATCGGCGTCTATTTTCAGGAACGTTTTCTCGTCGTACCGTTGCTGGATTTTACCAAATACACATCCGCAAATTTGTTCATCGGCATTTTTCGAGCAATCCTGCATGAAATTGGTTTGCGTCTCAGAAGAGAAACCCTTATTCAGTGCCTTACTTTTTTGCGAAACAAGGGATGCCGCACCGCCGGCGTGAGCGGCAATGGCCAAAGCAAGTAATCCGAGTATACAGTTTTCTGCAAGATTCATGCTTTTAATATAACCAAATAAGAACCGCATCATCCCTTACAGTGTGATTAGGATTACCCGTTTTTCTTTAATTTCCGCAATATTCCTATCGCAGATTCTCTTTTCGTGATTGACTGCACGATTTACATCTTATAAGACGCACAGCCTTTCGGGTTTTGTCCGAAAAAATTTCGAAACATTTCGCGACTTGCCGAAATTGGGCGATTTTGGCCAATTTGAAATAAAAATTTTTTTGAAAAAAAGATGGAAAAAAAGCGTGAGCTAGCCGTCTTTTAATTAGCAGGGTCTATTTAAGTACTTTCTTTACAAGGCAAGAAATAATAATCGTCTTTTTTTGTAAGATTGAATTCGGGTGGTGGGGAGCCTAATTCTACATATGCACTCCCCTCCACAGGTTTTCCCATTAGATATTTCGGTAACTTGCTTTTTTTTCCAATTTCAGCTTCTTTGAATTCTGCTCCACCAACAAAAAATCCGTGCATTTTTTCATCATAATAAACCTTACTAAAAGCAGCTTCTTTCAATTCCTTTTCATCATCATCCCAAATTTCTCTTGGAGTGACTAACGTAATCAACTTGCACTCCTTTTCAATCTCATCCCACATACTAATAACATCTGAGTCATTAGTAGAATCTTGTTCCAAAGCCAAAATCAAACAGCCGAGGCCTGCGGGTTTAAAGATCTTCCCCGCAAGCATGCGGAAGTGTGCGTCAACAAAATCTTTCTCAGAAGCTTTTGGCCATACCGCATAGAACACGTAATGTTTGTCCAGCAAATCTAGAAAGTCTTCACGGAATTTCTTTCGCGTTTTTTTCTTGAATTCCTCGCGCAAGGAAGAATGCTTAGAGGTGTACGTTTTGAGTACGTACAAGAAGTTTATGTTATACACCTTCAGCAAGAGCGTGTCGCGGTCAAATAGACGGTTACGGAAATGGCGGTTGCGCTTTTCCCACATGTCTTCTTTACTGGGCTCAATGGGATCCTTAGAATCGTCCTTCTTTGAGAAATACGGATCAGTATATTGCTCGTCGTTGTCGTATTCTGGGACAAATCCGCGGATAAAGAAGTTCGGCGTGACGCTGTAACCCTCTGTCACCGAGTCCCTATAACGGACTCCTTCATGAACGCCCGAACTATAGCATTCTTTATTTTCGTCTACAAAATCAGGCGAGAAGAAATTCTGGACGATATTTTTGGCATAAGTGTACTGCTTTGCAATCGACTGGCCAAGCACCTCGTTCTTTTCCTGATAATACTTACTATCACCAATGTGCCAAATGCTTTCGCTTCCGTCGGCGAATATCAAGGACTTTTCCTTGTACAGGTGATCGATTATCTTGCCGTCATCGTTATTCTTCAATTTCGTGATATCTTTGCCCTGGTCGCTGATAAGGCTGTCTATCATCGCCTCGAACACGTTATTGAACGAATTCGCGATTAGGTATTCCTTCGCCTTTACGTCTTTGTTGGTGTACTTGGCGCCCCAACGGAAAAACGCCTCCATGATGTTGTAGAGTTTCAGCAGGCGGTCCTCAAAGTACTTGTACTTGATGCGGCGCAGCTCTCGCAGCCCGCGCTCGTTTTCCAGGAGGCGTGCGAATTCCTGTTTTTTGAGCGGGACGTAGAACTCGCTCTGCGGCATTTCGAACCCGAACTCATCCTGGATGAACTTCATCGCGGAGAAATACAACACAAGCAGCCTGTCGTCCAGATCGAAAACCTTCTTCTTGTTCACCAGTTCCATGTAGATTGGTGATTCGCCCTGGGTGAAGGGAATCTTTTTCGCGATGGTTCGCTGCCAGTTGATTTTGTTGTTGCCGCTGTGCTTGTTCTTGGCGACAAACACGAACAGGTTCTGGTTCTTCTTGTAGAACAGTTCCATGCTGCTCATGACATCGAGCAGCGTCGCATAGCGGGCATCGCCATGGAACTTGGAATGTTCCATGTGGTCCGGTGAACGGACGCCGGACATGTCGCTATCGGAACGGTACTTGTCTATGGCGGAATAAAGCCAGGTCGAAAGGGACGAGAGGAATTTGCGCTGGATGTTCTTTATAGGAGAATCGCTCTTCCCGAAGATGTCTTTGCCGTTAGGGTCAATCAATGTCCCAAAAGCCGTTGTGCTGTTATCATCTAGAAAGACCTTAGGCAGAACAAATACGGGATTCCCGTTGAAGAAACAGTAACCGACGCCATTTATTTTGGCACCTTTGTCGGTCGTTTCGGTATTGAAGCCGCTTTCGCTCTGGAAATCGCTATTGCCCTTATAGCCGATAACCTTCTTGAGGTAATCGGTGCCGTAGACGAATTCTTCGAACAGGAAAATCATGAAGCTGTCAAAAAGTTTTAGGTGGTCGTCACCTTTTCAACTTTCAAGTTTTCCATAATCTTGTTCACAATCTCCTTGGCATCTTTGCCGAAAAGCGATTGGAACGTCACGCTTTTTATTTTGTCGTCGCCGTCTCCATATGCGAAGTGAAAAACAATTTGCCGTTCGGTTTCATCCTTATAAACAGAATCCCAGAGATAGAAAAGGACCTTCGAACGGAAGTCTTCAAACAGGATTGTTTTTTCATCTTTTGGTTTGATGAAGAATTCACCCATTTGCTTGTCTTCACTGCGTGTTACATCGTAAATATCCGCATTGACTTTCTTCAAGAAATCGAGCCACTTGTATTTTGAATCGCCGACTTCCATTATAAAATCAGCTTCGGAATGATCGTAATTGATTGGCACGTATTCCCAGTCAAAACGACGCTTGAATGCGCTGTCCATGGGGAACAACGATTGGTCGCTGGTGTTCATTGTGGCAAGGATGTTTAGGTTTGGAGGAAGCTGCAGCTTACCTTCGCCACCAACTTCTTTCTTGTATGCATCCCATACGTTCGCAGTCTTGAATTCTTTTTCGAGCCATTCCGCAAAATCGCAATCCGCATCTATGGAATACTGCGAGAAACCATCCTTATCACGATCTAGCAGCTGGAAAATATCGCCGAAAATCTGAGCGCAGTTTCCACGGTTGATTTCCTCGATGACAAGAAAAACTCGCTTGTCAACGGATTTATGACTCAGCTGCAGTTTCCACGCCATCGCATAAGCCTTCGCGAAAACTTGTGGGACGAAGGAGTACGTGATAGAAGTCGAGTCTTCATTTTTTAGAAATTCTCCAACAGCAATTCCTTTTTTTAACTCAGTAATCATCGACTCAGGGGTGTCAGACTCTTTGATAATCTCAGCTTGTTCCGCATTTGACAATTTCAAAAGCGAATCGAAATAGTATGCAGAAAATTTATGAACAGGATAGATGCCCTTGTTCTTCATTTCTTTCAAACGTTCGATCAATTCATTTTTATTCAGAACTGTCGAACCATGAATCTTTAAAGGTTTGTAAGCTCCCACAAATTGCGCATAATCATAATCGGGATGGAATGTGGAACGAAATTTTTGAACTTCGGGAATATCCTTTAAACCCATTCCAATGAGATTTCCATTTTTATCTTTAAAAAGGTTGCTGTCAATTTTATGAGATTTGCCTGTGCCTGGGGCTCCGAAGAAGATTGTTTGTAATGACATGGTTTCTCCATGAAGATTAGGCAGAATAGGTCCAATAGATGTTGTTGCCGATCCACCTTTTTCGCTTGATATGTATTTCTTATACATATCAATCAACATTTTTAAATCTTTCTTTATTGCTTCATCTGAGGGCAGGGCGTTTTTTTGGTAAACCTTGAAATAAATAGTTGAATCGGCATAATCTCCTAATTCCGCAATAGAACCATGATTAATAGCAAAATCTCCCGAGGGAATCGATTCTTGAATATTCTTTTTTACGTGTAGAATCTCTGCAGGAGTGCTTTTTGAAACGCCCTGATTTAATGTTACAAAAACTGATTCCCCTGATTCGGCGAACAAATAAACTATATATACTCCACTGCCAGTTTCTGGGGAAATGTCTTTGTCATAAATTCGCACCCATGGAATGGCTGCCCATCGGAATTGTCCAATGGACCAGTCTATAAATAGGTTTTCTTGAGAAACAAAAGGCTTTAGTTCGTTTTTTAATTCTTTAAAACATTGTCTGACTTCTTCTCCATTTCCGGTGACTTTCCCTTTGTATTGTGTATAGTCCAGTGCGAATATTTGTTCAAGTATTTCCTTCATTTTTTTTGCTCTCTAGAAAATTATATAAATCGTAAAAAATAGGATGATCTTATACATGACTGTTTGAGCAAACTGTCTGGGAGCTTGTGTAAATAATTTTGCCAACGATACTGTGAAAATAATCAATGAAATAAAACATTTTCATTTCAAAATATTCTCAGCCCATGATTTGTAATCCCTATCTGGAACACCGGGACGGCAAGAATTTACCATGTGAGCCCAAACAATTTGCTCCCTATACGGACTGTTTACAGACGCTACTCTGCAATAATTAAATTTTTCTTTTCCCATTAATAATGGAGAAAGTGATATTTCAGACAATTTTATAAATGAGAGTTTTTTTAGGTTGACTGTCAAATAAGGAAAAACCTTAGGTAATTCCGGCAGTGAAACCTTTCCTTTATTATAACCATAAGAAAGCATCATAGAAACATTGTTAATACACTTGTCGCTTTCTTCTGTTGTGGCTCCCTCCTTGAGTTTAACATAATTGTGGAAAGATTTTTTGTTTTCACATTCTGCAACAAGAATGCTCGTATCTCCATTTTTTTTTACTCGCGCCATATCGCAACTAGGAGTTAAAACAACAAAATATTTTTCTTCGGCGTTGTTTTTTAAGATGTCTGCAACCAACAAGGTCTTTGCTGACGGAGGATATAAATATTGTGTCCACGTTGGATTTGCTGCCTCTTCAGTTAATTTTGAATTAAAAAATTCCGACGCTTGTTTGTTAAGCATGAATTTTACAACAGCATCTCCTGGATAACCATTATCCATTTTAATAGCGGGTTTTAATGACGCCATCATAATTGTTGTGGCTCCCTCAATTTGCTTTTTTACATCACTGACTAGAGTTAAATATTTTTCCCATTCATCTATTTTTTGGATAACATCATTTTCGTCGCCTTTGGGAATCTTTTCAATAAAAGGATTGATACACTGTTCTTCGTTTAATGGTAAAGCTGCTGCAAGAGCAGAGAAAACGATAATGGGTTTATCGTTAGCCTTTTCAAATATTGGTTCTCCAGCCTGCAAGTTATTGTCAAGATCGTCCTTCCAGTCCATAACAATTATGTCAGGTTTTTTTTCTTCTATATAGTTTAGAGCGTTATCAAAATCAGCTATTTCGACGATCCAACCCTTATCCTTATAATGGTATTGAATTTCTTTTACGTTATCAGGTTTGTCTTCAACAAGCAAAAGGTTCATCTTTAAGCATCCTTTTTTGCAATTGGCAAATCAAAAATGAACGTGGCTCCCGTAGTATCACTAGGGATGCGTAATCCAATTTTGCATTGACAGTAACTAAGTATTTCAGTGACAATTACAAGTCCCATTCCTAAGCCATTAACTTTAGATGTAACTCCCGGCAAAAATATTTTTTCTGCATTTTCTGGTAAAATTCCATTTCCTGTATCGCTAACGACAACCAGTACTCGTTCACTATCAGCTTTTTCCAAAGAAACAAGGATTTTTTTCTCTGAATTATCTGATTCTTTTATCCAATAACATGCGTTATCAAACAAATTTATAAATATAGTCTGCAATTCACCTTCCGATATGGCAATAGAAATGTTCTCAGGGATGTCAATATCAAATTCAACGTCTTGACTAATTTTCTTTGCCTTGATAAGGTTTTCCGCTTTTTTTATACTGTTATACAAATCACATTGAAATTTCCTTTTACGTAAATCCTTCATACATAAAGGTGCAAAACAACTAACTAATTCAGCCAACCTTTTGTGTCCGTTTTCAGCATCTTTGAAATATTCATTAGTTCTTGTATCAAATGAACTTATATATTCTTTCACTTTGTTTAAAAATCTTTTCACTGAATTCATTCCAGTGAGGAATTCATGCATGACAACAAGTGCGACAGAACCTAAAGATGCAGTTTGTGCATAATAAGTCAACCTTGATGTCAAAATCTCCATTTTCCTTTTGTTTTCGGAATGGTAGCTTTTGACAATACCCACTATATCTGAACCGCTACGATTATTTTTTATAGCATCTTCAATATCGCTAACGAGTTTCTCAGAAGCCTGAGGGTCTATCAACTGGCCTAAAGGTCGAGGCTCTTGTGAACCAATCCTGTCATTATTTCGCTCGTTTTGAAGAACATTGATAATTCCACGCAGGGTAAGCGTAAATTGTTTGTATTCAAATGTGTCTGTTAAACTCTCTCGATCGGTTGTGTCTCGAAGCCCAGGATTATCTGTCGATGAAATATTCACCATACCTATAATTTGGGATGTACTAATTCGTTTGCCAATTTCGCTAATACGTCGAGCATCTAGGCCAAGCCAATCTTTTGTCGCTTTCGACTTTGGTAAAACAAGAATGTTATCCCGATAAACTGATAAGCCTTTAAACTTAGAAATAGTTTTTCTAATGTCCGATCGTTTGATGTTAAATGTCTCGGACACATTTCTTATACTATCAGCATCCAAATCCCATGCGCGAATTTCAAAAGAAAAAGGCCCGCATTTGTAATCATCAAGTTCTGCTTTGGGGTTTAAAGAATCAAGTTCGTCTTTGCGAATTATAGAATCAAATTCACCGCCGCGAATTTCTGGTTCATAAGCAGATATATCCCAGGAAATCCTCCCTTCATTCTCTCTATTTTTTTCAATAGAATTGTTAATGTATTTCCAGGAAACTTTTCCATTTGCGTCAACAGTTCCCGAAATGGAATATACAGGATTGTTTATAAAAGGATTTAGTTCTATTTTTAAATCATCTTCAGTTGAATCGCCATTATCTTTTTGAATTAAATGAATTGAAAAATCGTTGATTATATGAAATGGATTCAACAAACGGGACAATTCATCTTTCAGAGATAAGAATTTGTCCTTTGACCAAGATTCTCTTAATTCTTTAATGCGGATGATTGTTCCCGATTTTTTCCCAATTAACGGATCTTCTTCAGGTTTGTCGTCCAGTTTAATCGTACACTTATCAAGGGAATTCGCATTTCGTAATCTATCCCAATCGATTGACACAAAAACGCTAGATTTCATTTCCGAAGTTTTTGTGTATATCGATACAAGTTTCCCTATTTTGGCAACGGAAAAACGTCCGACACCTTTATTTCCCGAAACACATCGAGATTTCTTTTTCCCATTGATAATACGAGTAATGACGGGATTTTTTTCTTTATATGGTGTGGCAACAGTTGCAAACACTGTTTTTATTGTTTCAACAGACATGCCGAGACCGTCGTCACTAATTTCTATGCTTTGCTCTGAACCGTTTATAACCAAAGAAATATCGACCTTGAATGCAAACGCATCATAAGCATTTTTTACAAGTTCGGCAAGAACGACATCGTCGCTGGTAACTAGCTCATCTCCAAACGCCGCAAAAGCTCTTGGATGTATTGTTACAGGGATGTCTATTGATTCTTTTTGCATGTTGCTTACCGATTGATTTCAAGAATAAGTTGTCCAAGTCTTTTGGCATATTCTGGCGGCACTGCATTTCCAATCAATTTTGCAGCCACTTCTAATCTAGCCGTCTTAAACTCATAATTCCAAGGAAAGGATTGCAAAGTAGCCCCTTCTCGAACAGAAAGCCCCCGATCATCTTCAGGATGCCCAAAACGCCCGTTTGAATAGCTTAGGAACTTTGTTGTAATAGTGGGAGATGGTTTATCCCAAAAAATCCGGCCATACACATCACAAAAAGAATGATCTTTACCTCGGTAACATTTTAATTGTAGCCGCCTGTCATTTTTCCATTCTAAACGATTACCACCGTCGTGTGGAGTATGTTGTATCCGCTCTAGATTAATTTCAGACAGCTGTATTGCAGAATGAAATCTTGTTGTATTCGTATCTCGGTGTCCAGCATCTATACGCCTATACACCCTTCTATCGCCTATTGCTTCTCTTACCGTAACCTCATTAGCTTCTTTTTCTGGTAAGTGAACCTCCCTACCTAGTCTGGTGGCGATAAGTGAAAAACGGCGACGGCTCTGCGGAACGCCGTAATCTTTCATATTAATGACTTCGTACTTGCAAGTCCTAGATTTGGGAGCGCCATATCCATGTTCTTCCAAAAAACTTAAAAAATCATAAAGAACGGTTTCTTTATTTGTGATAATTCCAGGAACATTTTCAACAAGAACATATCCAGGGTTGTAATATTCAATAAAATTTTGAAATTGCAAAAGCAAATCTTTTGATGCTTTAGATTTCTCTTTTGAGGAACGAATAATGCTGTAGAACTGACAAGGGCTGCAACCAACAAGAATTAGATTGTCGTCATTTCGACGGATATTCATTTCCTTTTCAAAATAATTCAAGGGTAACTTGGTGATATCTGCGTGGATAAATTTTGCGCCTTCATTATTTGCTTCATATGTTTCTTTCGCGTCGATATCAAAATCAACACCGGCAACCACTTCTATACCAGCCTGACGTAGACCGCAGGTCATGCCGCCACCGCCACAGAAAAAATCAATCGCTCTCATACGATTCTCCAGGATTCGAGGAAAAAATAACAAGTTTTTATTCAATCATTCCGATTGAATTCAACGCACTTGCCAAATCACGACGAGGATTTCTTATTTTTCCTTCAAATTTCAAACAGTTTGTTAGTATTTCTCGACAATCAGCATCATCTAATTGAGCTATCAGTCCTAATCTTATACGCGCTCTGGACGTCCCTACATAAAACAGCATCGCATTTTGATTATTGAATGTTTCAGAATTCACATCAATTAATATAACTCCATCGGCTTCAAGACCTTTGAATTTCCGACACGTTGTAAACATGTATTTGTCCTGATATTTTCCATTTCGGACCACATTTGCAAGAACGCTCTCTGATTCTGTCTTGCAGGTTAATATGACAAGATTTTTTATTCCATTTGATACAAATTCTTTTATCACCTCATTTAAACAAGTAATGGCGGTTTCCGCTGTTCTGTAATAAATATTTGCAGGAACACCTTTCACACTACCTTCAATTAAAATAGGTTTCCTTTCTGGAATAACTTTTAACGATGTTGTTGCGATATTTTCCGTATTGCGACAATTTCTATACAAAGTCAATTTACAATCAGCATCTTCAATATATTTGGGAATTTGTTTAGACTGGACAAGCTGAAGCTTGTCATAAAAAACATAAAAAGTTCCATTTACGCTTTCATCAGTAACAATATCTCGTAGCAGTTCCAAAATTTCTAGTTCATCAATCCCGTCTGCTCCAAAATCCTGGCCTTCGTCAACAATAATATGTTTATACGGGAAATTACCATGAAAAAACATGTCGTCTAGCCAAGATTTTAAAATCAGATAATTTGCCGTTGAACTATTACATTTTTTACAAGCTAAAGATGCTATAGTGAAGAAATCTATATTGCTGTTTGGATAATTGTTCTCTAAAAATTCCCTTAATTTCGCATTATAGCAAAGGAAAAGGACTTTTTCACCTTCATTAGCATGCCGCTGAGCCTTTTCTATCGCAATCATGGTCTTTCCTGTCCCTGCAGCACCGTTGATTACTGCAGTTTTCTGTTCTGAAAGGAAATTCAAAATTCCAGATTGCTCCTTAAGCAGTCTATGAAATACCATTTTCTTGAGGTCATTTTCAAATGTCGCCGTAGGGAAGACATTAAAATGCGGGCATAGGACTTCTCGCATCATTCTTTTCACATCATCATCTGTTAAAGATGTTGATATCTTTTTTTGTGCGTCTAATGCGTATATTCGCTCTAAATATAGCTCAGGATTGTCTAAGGCTTCCTTTGTTAAAACAATATTTTTGTCCGCATCAGGAGGAAACTGCATAGAATTTAACATTGCTGCTGTTATTGAGGGGAACCACACTCCATGAAGAAATTTGCATTTATCCAAGAGTGGTGCTGAGTGACTTCGCTCAATGTATTGTCTCAGTTTATGCTTGTTTAAGCTGGCCTGGACAAATGGTCCTTCGTGTTTCATTTTAATTCCACTTGCATAGAACCAGCAACCTTCTTTATATTCTACAGCACCAGCTTTGGCCTCCAAACAGATTATGCCATATTTTTTGTTGAATATGACGAAATCTGTTTCGCTTTCATGGAGAGTGTTGTTAGTAACAGAAATCATTCGGAAAGAATGAAAAACATAATAGTCATTTGGCAATTTTTGCAAGGCGTCAAACATCAGTCCCTCTAAACTTGCAGCAGCAAAGTTTCGGGGCGTATCAGGAATCATAATAGCCATATTTTTACCGATTTTTCAATTTTCTTAAAATGAGATCTGCATTTATATTTGCGTCATTTCCACAAAAACAGATCCAATCACTATTCTTGGCAATTGCATAATCGTCTTCGTCATCAGAGGTAAAATATGCGATTTTTGATTTTTTCCACAATAAAGTCGCCTTGTACTTTTCTGTGGACGGAGGCATCATAAACTCGCAATCGCGAGTTGGTTTTTCTTTGACTTCAAATTCTTGAGAACGAGAAATGAGTTCATTTAGTAAATGTATTTCGGTATCATTTCCAGCCCATTGTTTTACATCAGACCATATTGATTTGTAATCGACGTCAGATAAATCCACCCCTTCTTTGGGCATAATTGTGCTGTTTGCCGATAATACTGACGCAGGTGAATTAATCTTTTTCTTCTCTAAATTATTCCAACCTGATTCAGTGAATAATTGCTCATAGAAGAACCCTAATTCTTTGTTATCAAATGTACCAACAACTGTGCCCCTGTCTAAGAAAACATTGAATTCTTCACAACTCGTTTCTGGCAGCAAACCACATGAGTAACAGGCTGCTAAATTCAAAGAATCACGACCTTGGCCGGAACTCAGACTACAGACAGGATCATTTGAGCATACCATTCCCGATTCAATAGCCTTTTTGAAAATATTCGGAAATGTGTCCGGCCTCCCTTGCCGAACCAATCCACCAAGCGTTCCTTCAGAATCGCCAGAAGCCGTGTAGATAAATATTCCCGACATATCCTTGCCTTCTGATTCCTCACAGCAATATATTCTTTCTTTTAGGGACGCTATACTGTAGCCGCATTCAAAACTTAATTGTTTTATCAGCAAATGAGAAATTGTGTGAAGGAGTAAAAATTTTCCTGTTATGGTTCTTGGGTTATGGGAGCCAATGAATGACTTCCTATAATTTTCATTTAAAATATCAACCCTTCGGCTCAATTCTGTGTTTTGTGTTCGCCATTGGTTTATTGCGTCTGAGTCGAATTCTATAAAAATACCTTCTCCTCTCACTTCATAAGCAGGATACCAATTCGTTTTATGTTCTTTAACGGACACTACATGTCCTTGTTTATCTATTGCTTCAGATTTATCCGCTGGATTAATCCGGGAAAACCCTGTTAACGCCTGAACTTCTCTTATTTTGTGAATTAAGGCAATTTTCTTTATATAAGGCAAATGATAATCATCAACATTCATAGCTTCGCGCAGAAAATCACTGCCGCTTTCCGAATCAAATGTTACGAAACCACCGAGGGCATCAAACTCTTCGGCTCTGTATTTTACGCTTGAGGTTGTATATTCTTCATTCGAAGGATGTTTCCATTTTCGTTCAAGTATTGATGCGACTTCATCACTCTTGGCTCCAATTTCTAACGAAATGAGATCTGTCGCCTTTTGAATGATTGATGTGAGGGACAAATCCTTTACAGCTTGCGGAAGAGCGTCATTTTTCAATATTGCCTGTAAAGCATCTCTTTGTTCCTTGTAAGCTTTACATTCTTCGATTTTGCATGTTAGCATGCTTGAATAAGGCGGAATTACCAAGGAGCTTGCCGTTATAGGAAAATAAACAGACGAACTACCTCTTTGCAACACTTTGGGATATTCCGGACATTCTTCTCGCGTATTCTTCCACGGATGCCGACCTGTGCACGAGAAGTTGTATTTATTCGGATACTTTTCATCCAAGACTTTGAAAACATCAGGATCAAAAGCGCCTTTTAATGTTGTTTTAACCTTGCAATTTTCGCATTCTATAACCAAGCCTTCAAGACCTTCTGTTGCTGACGCTCCAGTCTTGAAAGTTAATTTTGGATTACTGCATATTTCTTTAGGACCACCATAAATATTTTTGCAGTGGACCCATTTCACCCATGGAAAATCGTCAATATGGCCAAGCTCACAAACCGTTATAATACGAGCGACGACCAGTCCCTGTTTACAGGTCGGACACCGTAATCTTCTGGTCATATAGGGATCATATTCTAAAGCTTTTGCACTCGCATTTCTTTTGTAATCTTCAACCCACTTATCAATAGGTTGAAATTTTCTGCATTTTGGACAGAAATACCATTCTGGAAACCTTACATATGAAATTCCTTCTCTATACGCTTTTTCGTCTCGTCCTCCAGGCATTCCCAAATAATCAACGTGCAAAGCTTTTTCTAAACGTTCATCGTGAATCTGTTTTACATTCTTTTCCCATATTTCAGGAGCAGCCGTCATCAAAGTCTGGTCGGGAAAATCGACCATTGCGCCAACACCATATTGCAGCACTGCTTGTGAAGCTCTTACTGAATACGCAACATCGTTCAAGTGATACTTTTTATGCAACAATCCATCACTCATTTTTTATTCTCCCAAATAACAACATTTCCCGCAACAGAAGAATCTACATTACGCATAGAAGTCATTGTGCTAAAAGCACTATTATCGTATGAATCCGAATTGAAAACTTTAAGTAACCTATGTTCTCCATTGGTGGGCGGTTTTATTAAGAATCTCTCTCCATAAACAAATGATTCTGTACCAAATGTTTTTGCATAGGAATCCCAATCGTCAACAGCTTGTTCAATGGCCATTTCTATACGATTACAATCATCTACCATTCCTGTTTTTAAACGATTTATAATAGAAGTTTCTCGATTAAGAATGAAAGATTTTATTTTCTCAATTACGTCAAGATATTTTTCTCTTGAAAAATGTCCGGCACCTTCCTCTGGGCGCAACTCTTCTTTCAAATGCCTTAATAAAGACACAACGACTGCTTTTAACGCCCTGTCGCATGCAGGTTCTGAAAATGGGGTCACTCCAGTTGGTTCAACATACTTGTAGAAAGATTCATGATATGATTTGAATTGCTCATAGTGCGAACGGTCTCGACTTTTTGCGCCATCATACATAGCAAACGCCACACCAGGATAAGATCGGCCAACGCGGCTAGAAGCCTGTATATATTCGCTTGTTAATTTTGGTTGTCCAACAAGAAGCATCACATTTAAACGAGCAACATCTATACCAACAGAAATCATATTTGTCGCAAGAAGAATATTTGATGCATACCTCTTTTTTTCAAGATTTTCTTTTGAATATTCCAGTTTTTCTAATTTATCTAATGTTTCGTTTAATTCCGTCGTTGAAACACGACTTGTCAATTCATCTGCTCTTGTAACAAGACGCGCATCTTTTCCAACCCCTAATCGATAAGCAGAGCGCTTAATGAAATCCTTTACGTCGTCATCAACTAATGTAGAGCATTTGCCCAAATCCTTTAGACTATTAAAATAGGTTGTCAATGTCCAATATTTATCTTTAACTTCGTCGGGTAATTGCATGATGTTAACTTTTTGCAAAAGCGCTGCAATTGAACGCACCTCCATCATGGCTTTCGTTTTTCCAGACGGCATCAAGCCAACATACATTCTTCCATATTTATTCAACTCATAATTAACATCAGATTCTCTAGCAAAGAATGAATCCTCAGAATCTAGCCCTGGATGAGGAAACTGCAAAACATCCCGATTATACAAGGCTGAGCATTGTTCTTGAGCCCGACGAATTGTTGCTGTTGAAGCAATAATTTTTGTCTTAACGCCCTTTGATTCGCATAAAGCATCAATTGCTGTTTCATACAAACCGACCATGGAACCCAATGGCCCCGAAATCAAATGTAATTCATCTTGAATTATTAGCTCGGGGGAACGATTATTTGTATTCAAAGCGAAATAGGAGCCAATCTCTCTCTTCCAAGGCAACATTGCAAATTTATCAACTGTTCCAAACAGCAATGTTGGAGGTTGTCGATACAATTCTTCATCAACAATTTGTAGAGGCAGTTTACCCATTTGATTAAAATGACAGCTCTCTTGTGGGCAATACAATTGGAAGTGCCTATTCTTTTCCATTCTGTAGCCGAACACACCACGTACAGATCCGTCCACAATATCTTTAACAAGTTTTGTTCCGCACCAAGGGCATTTTAAAATTTGAAATTTGTTATTCTTTTCCTTTTTTTCTCGCAAATCTCTTATGGTCGCAGAAAGTAATTCATTCAAGCATTTTTTTGCCTCATCATTTTTGTTTGGAGTATGTGCACTACCAATCCAGAGACCTATTGAAATCTGCTCTTTTCCTAACGCATAAACTTTATATTTGGGTTTTCTAGCTTGGGAATCATTCCGGATATACTCGCAAGCACAAATCAATGTTGATGCACGAGTAAATTGTTGCGCCGCTAATAGACGTAATGTATAGCGCATTATTACAGATGTTCCGCCAGCAACATCACAATGAGCCATTCTCCTATAAAAAATGGTAAATGCAGTCAAGCCCAAATACGCTTCAGTCTTGCCGCCACCTGTCGGAAACCATATTAAATCGACAATATTTCGATCATTTGATTTATCATCTGTAATTGAATTTACGCTCATCAATAAAAAGGCCAACTGAAATGGGCGCCAAAAGTATTGATCTGCAGTAAACTCGTCATCATTCTTATAATTGATACTCTCTAATTTTTCCGCCAGCTCTTCATCATCTGGATATCGATCAATGTTTGACGTTTTCTCCTGCAACTTCAAATGGACTCGCTGCATGAACATCGCTCTATTCGCCAGTTCAAATGCGTTCCATTGGATATCATCCCTTTTCAAAGACTCTATCCCTTTTTTCATCCTTTCATAAGATTCAAGGCATTTTGATATGTTTACACTGCCAATACGCCAGAATTTTTCATCTATGGTCTTAAGTTTCTCTGAAAGTTCATCAATCCATTTCTTATAAGAGTTAATAAAATTGTCAAGTAAATCTATTTTTTCTTCCTTCACGAAATCATTAAGGTCTGACAAATATTTCATTGACAAGGTTCTCTTATCAATTTGATACTTGTCTGGAAAGCGGAAATCCATCTGCGGAACTTCAATCTCTGGGAAAAAGTCATTGTAGAGAAAGCCCTTTCCATCGGAATCTATACTCCAAGATAGAGACGTCCCTAAACCTGTCCCATATACCTTCTTATTGCGGTATAACAGATTTAATGATTGTTCCTCGTCATCAAGCAAGGAAAAATCAGCATTGCCAGAGTACTCCGAAAAAACAAACTCATTGTCTTGTGTGTCAATACGAATTTCTGGTTGGAATATACACCTTGTTCCATTCGATTTTTCCATACAACTATTCACAAGCATAATTGTTATGGAATAAAGATTATCCGCTACTTTTCGTCTTAATGCAGTAACCTTTAAATTGCAATCATCTAAATTTTTATTGGCATCAATATAGTCATCATAAGAGAAATCGAGCTTTACGTCAACACTATGGGGCATTCTCACAAAACCTCTTAATTGATCGCACAATTTACTCATGTAATTAAGAATATTATTCCCATCAGCATTAAGAATTTCATTTTTCCACAG
>Ga0129306_1000950_pt1 | contig 38147 bp, 33 predicted proteins | sample P827metagenome_FD_94438 | JGI IMG/M metagenome (GOLD analysis project Ga0129306, IMG submission 94438) | Capybara group fecal microbial communities from Wisconsin, USA - P827 metagenome | ecosystem: Host-associated > Mammals > Digestive system > Large intestine > Fecal | place: USA: Wisconsin... | reverse complement strand
GCCATCCAACAAGGTTAGCGAAGGTGTAGTTGCAGTTACGCCGCCTCGCGTGAAGCATCACTGCCTGCATCGTAGGGCGGTCGTTAAGTGTTAATTGATGGAACGTCATTATGCCTTGCTAAAGATGGAACAGACGTATTTACCAGAGGCTTCTTTCTTTTCGAAAACCACTTCGGGCCATATCGTAGGAACGGGGTTGTCGAGGTCCTTCACGCCTTCCATGCACTTCATCAGCAGCTCAACGCCAGGTTCCTGGATGGCGAGGTCGGCCTTGACATCTCCGCCAAGGTTGAGGATGCGCTCGGTGAACTTCTCTACCCAGCCCATCTCCTCATTGAAATGGCCGATGTATTTCTGGTAAAGAGCTTCGAGGCCTTCGTATTGTGGAGTGAGGCCGCATTTGCTTGCCACGTTGACAATCAGCAGCACCTTGCCTTTATATTGTGCCATTGACACTTCTTTTCCGTCGATATCCTTCACGGAGAAATCATAGATGCTTTGTTTTTTGCTGCAGCCTGTAAAGATTAGCATTGCGAGGGCTGCGAATAGTAATAGTTTTTTCATTGTTGCTTAGTTAACAAATTACAAATCTTATCTTCTCTAATGATTTTTGGAGCTGATTTTCCGGTCAAAACCAGCACCTTCTTTCCATTGCGGTAAATATGAAGCTGTCGGGATCTTACAACAGCTGTCAGTTCCGGGTCGTCTTGCATAGCTACCCAAAGATGATGATAAACGCCGTCCTCGTCAAACAGTTTCTTCTGCAAATGGGAGCACATATTGGTAGTGTCGATTGTCATTTATATTGATATTTTCCGCCGAGGATTTTTGCTCTTAATCCTTTCACGGCTGGTTTGTAATATGAGATTTCCATTGCTTCTATAATCCTTTTAAACTCTTCCTTCAGCTCGGGATAGAAACTGCACATACGATAAGCGAGTTTCATGCTGAGAGTTTGTATGCCCGGCAATTCATCTCCAGCTACCATGTGATCCAAGCAGTAGTCGAGAAAATCAGTCCGCAGGTTGTCTTCGGTCAACTCCAAACGCTCGATAATGCTCAAAGTCAACCGCCGTACAGATGAATTCTCAGTGTGCATGGCTTGATTTATGAGTTCGTCGAGCAAAACCTGAAGTTGTGACAGTTCTTTATCGGTAGCCTTGGTCAATCCCCACAAAGCACTTCTAGCGACACGGTAATCTGAATCGAAAGCATATTGTTTCGTAAAGCCAAGGAAATCGCCATCGGATTTAATCTCATGGTAAATCTCCAGTGCGCCGCCTTCGCTAAACGTTTGTCTCAGTCTATCGCTCGTTATCGCCATTCCTAGATTATTTTCTGCAAAGATATGAAAAATTTCCTTCAGCAACAATAGCAGCGGTGCCTCCGACAAAAACATTTCCGTTTGATTGGATTTGTGTGGCGATGACCGAAGGCCGTCCCATTGCCTCGCCTTGGATGAAGGCGTCAACGATGAAGTAGTTCATAACGAGATTTTAGAGATTAAGAATCGTCTTGCCTACGTTGGTGAGGTGGTCGGCGACACGCTCGGAGTTCTGTGCCAGCGACAGATATTCCGCTCCGACTGATGGTGTGCACACTCCACGCACAAGGCGTTCGATATGGTGTTGCTCCATCAGGTCTGTGTAGTCATCGATAGAATCCTCGATCATGTTGGCGCGTTCGAGAGCCTCGTGGTCGAGCTTGTGGTAAGCGAGCATAGTCTCCTTGTACAGATCCACGATAAGCTGCTCCATCTTCTTGATCTCCACCACGGCATCATCAGAGAATTTAGCGTTCTGTCCCTTGAGTGCGTCGGCATATTCGACGATGTTTTCAGCGTAGTCGCCGATACGCTCGAGATCACTCACGGTGCGTATGGTTGTAATAAGATAACGTTGGTCAAAACTGTTGAGGCTCTTGCCGGAAAGTTTTACCGAATAATCAACCAGTTCTTTGTTAAGATAATTCAGCAATATCTCGGTTTTTCGGAATTGTTCCACCTCGCTGTAGTCCATGGTGGTGATGATATGAATCGACCTTTGGAAGTTCTGTATGGCGAGTTCTGCCATATTCTCGATTTCGGCCTTCAGCTGACGGATGGCGACTACAGGTGTGCTCAGCATCTGTTCGTTGAGATAACGCAGATGAGGCTCGTCGCTTTTTTCTTCAGGCGATTCTTTCACTATACGGCAAGCCAAGTTCACCAAGGCATTTGTCAACGGCATAGCTACCAACATGGTGCTGATGTTGAAAATGGTGTGGAACATAGCGAGCTGTATCTGAGGCGCTGAAGGGAACATCCTGTCAAACAGAATTCCAAACGTCCATTCATTGCCTGTTGTCACGCGTAACAGGAATCCTATCAGCATGAAGATCGCCACACCCATGATATTGAAAATCAGGTGTATCATGGCTGTTCGTTTTGCTGATGTGCCACTCGTCACGCCGGCGATGATGGCGACCACGCATGAGCCGATGTTGCTACCCATCGTCAGGTAGATGCCTTGGTCGAGCGTCACCAAGCCCGAGACGACCATAGTGATTGCGATGGATGTCATCACCGACGAGGATTGTATGATGGCTGTCAGGATGGCGCCGACCAATACCAGCAGCACGGCGTTGTTGATGCTTGCAAGAAACTGTTTTACAGCGTCGAGAGCGGCAAATTCATCCATGGCGTTTGCCATCATCGAGAGACCGACAAACAGCATTCCGAAGCCTGTCAATATGCCCCCGATCTGCTTGGTGATATTGCGTTTGCTGAACAGCGTCATAAACGCTCCGATGCCTGCAAAGGCCGCAAAGATGATTGTCGTGGAGATGCTGTTCTTGCCGAACATTCCCAACGCCACCAGCTGCGCAGTAACTGTGGTACCGATGTTGGCTCCATAGATGATGGTGGCAGCTTGTGTCAACGACAGTATGCCCACGTTGACGAAGCCTATCACCATCACTGTGACGGCGCCGCTACTCTGGATGGCGGCAGTGCCCACTGTGCCGATGCCTACGCCGAGCCACTTGCTTTTTCCTGTCTTTGAAAACAGTTGCTTCAACCTTTTCGACGACACCGCCTCGAGATGGGTGCTCATCATCTGGCAGGCTACAAGGAACACGCCTATGCCCGCCATCAAGGTCAATATTGCAGTTAGAACGCTTGAAAAACTAATCATAATGAACTTATAAGCTTTGTGGTTTTAAAATTTTCTGCAAAGATAATAAAAAAATCATCCCATTACAACATCTAAAATCATCATTAATACAAAACCTATAGCGAAGCCTATTGTTGAGAGGTTGGAATGCTCACCTGACGATGCCTCGGGAATCAGCTCTTCGACCACCACATAGCACATTGCGCCAGCGGCGAATGAGAGCATGTAGGGCAGGATAGGGGTGAGCCAAGCGGCCAAAAGTACCACGGCAAGACCTCCAAGCGGCTCGACAATGCCGCTCAACGAGCCAATGAGGAACGAACGGGTTTTGCTGTTGCCTTCGGCGCACATTGGCATGGAGATGATGGCTCCTTCGGGAATGTTTTGTATTGCGATACCGAGCGAGACGGCTATCGCGCTGGCTACCGTAACGTCGGCAACACCTTGCGATGCCGCCGCAAACACCACGCCGACAGCCATGCCTTCAGGCAGGTTGTGAATGGTGACAGCCAACGCCAACATCGCTGTGCGAGAAAGTTTCGAACGCGGTCCTTCGGGAGTGTTGGCTCCAAGATGCAAGTGCGGCGTGAGCTCATCTAAAAGCAGCAGGAATCCAACGCCTGCGAGAAATCCTATCGCTGCAGGCAACACCGACCACGCTCCTCGTCCGGCTTCCATCTCAATTGACGGAATCAGCAGCGACCACACCGAGGCGGCAACCATCACGCCGGAAGCGAAGCCCAGCAACGACTTCTGCAGCCTGGGCGACATGTCTTTCTTCATGAAAAACACGAACGCCGCACCGAGCATGGTGCCAAGAAGAGGAATCAAAAGACCTATTGTGATGCCCATAATTATTACCTTATTATTTATCGTTGCAAAGATAAATAAAATAATTGATACAACCATTTCATCATAATTTATGATAAAAAAGCTTGAAAATCACTAAAAATGATGATGTTTGTTAATTATCCAAGACCGTACTTTTGCAAAAAAATTTAAAACTTAATAAAATGAAAAACGTATTAAAACTTTTGTTGATGGGGATTGCCTATCTCGCAATCTTTATTTTAGGAGCAACAAGTGGAATTATTCATCCGATGTGTTATGCTTATATTGGCGCGAGGAGATGCCTGCAGGCTATGACGAAATGATGAAACCTGTCATCGACAACGTGCCGATGTTGATTGTAGTGTTGCTTTTAACAATTCCTATTTCAATTTTTGCAATAAGAATTGCTGAACGAGCTTGTAAGAAATGATTTAACGTCCACTCATGTGGACGAGGATAAACAAACAGTTCGACTATTTCACGATAAACTTCACTGTCTCAAGCTGTTTCTCGCCTCTGATCTGCAGGACATAAAGTCCTTCTTCCAGGTCAGCGACTGAGATGCTTCCGCTGGTGAAGCCTGCATTAACCTTTTGTCCCATGACGTTGAAAATGGAATATTCCACCTCGTTGTAAGGGAGGTTGTCAATATAAAGGACGTCGGAAGCCGGGTTTGGATACACTGCAAGTGCCTCCTGGCTTGCGACTTCTTTGACATCGTCATTCTTTGGAATGATATTCAGGATGATGCCTTCAATCTTTGTCCATCCGTAATGGAAACCGCCCATGTCAGGGATGTTGTACCAGTTGTCAAAGTAGCCGCCCCAGCCGAAGTTGACGTGGAACTTGCCATCCGATTCACGATAGCCGTCGACAACGACGTTGTGGCCTGATGTTACTGTGTTGTTTACAACTGCCAGATGGGCAGGATAACCGTTCTCTAAGTTGGAAATCAAGGTGGCGTACATCTCATCGCTGGCTTCAGTATACAGCACGCAGTCGGTGAAACCGAAACGCTGGTATGCGGCATACGCCTGGCCAACGTTAAAGGTGCCTGAGCCGTATGAAGGATCTGCGGTGAAGACCTCCGTGCATGCTACGCCGCAAGCGAAGATCACTGCTGCGACCAAAGTGTCGGAGAGCTGCTCACCACGCTGGAACGTGGCGTCGACAGAATCCAACATGGTGTTGAGCTGCGGGAATGACGGAAAAAGATATGTCTCCCAATCGTCGTCGATGTGGAATTGCCTGCCGGCGTAATTTGATAAATAATCATCTCCATCGTCGAAACGGGTATCTTGTGTCGTGCCTAAATAATTGATAATCTGTCCCATAGCAGTGGCTGGACAGCCTGTATAACTGTGAGCGTAGTTCTTCAACGGGTCTGCCGGACAAAGAATGTTGTATGGATATTCCTGATTCCATTGGGTTTCAAGAAGGATTTTCTGCGCAAAGCCTGTCAATGCGCATAGCATAAGCAGCAAAACAAAAATAGATTTTCTTTTCATAGATAAATTATTATGGTTAGGGCTGCAAAAATACGTATTTTTTAACTACAACCGCAAATCCTTAATAATTTATTTACCTTTCACAAATCTTATAGTAAAATATTCAGCTTTGACGGTATAAATGCCGGAAGCGAGGTCGCTCACCCGGACATCGTAATCCGGATGCTCGCCCCAAGTAGATGCTGTGAAGCCTTCCACTTTTGCAATCAGTTTTACATTTATTGAAAAAATTCAAGAGGAAATAACTCAATTGACCTTCGCGATAATCACCATGATGTTGTTGACGAACATGTTGACAGCTATTGCCAGCAATATCACGCCGAAGAATTTTCTTAAAATGAAAATGAAGTTCTGTCCCAGCAACTTCTGGATTTTGTCGAGATAACGAATCACTATGAAATCAAGTACTATGTTGATCAGCAATCCGATGAGGATGTTGATGATGGCATAGTCGGCGCGCAGTGAAAGGAGACCTGTCAGGGCACCCGGACCGGCTATCAGCGGAAACGCCACCGGCACGATGCTCGCGCCACTGCTGTTATTCTCGTTTTTGATGATCTCGCGACCGAGAATCATCTCGACAGCAAGCACGAACAGCACGAACGAACCCGCCACCGCAAACGATGCGGAGTCGATGCCGAAAAGCCTCAACAGTCCGTCGCCGGCGAAGAAAAACGCCAGAAACAAAGCCAGAGCCACAAGGCAGGCAGGGCCCGCCTTGATGACCTTATTCTGTTCTTTCATGCTCACGAAGATCGGGATGGAGCCGAAGATGTCGATGATGGCCGCCATCACGAAAAATACACTGAAGATTTCTACGAAATTGATCATTTTTACTAGTTTTTCGTCATTTCGACCGACCGAAAGGAGCGGAGAAATCTCCTGTAAAATGAGATTTCTCCATTTCGCTTCGCTTCAGTCGAAATGACGGGATGATTTACATGTTCATACAAATATAATGATAATGTGGACCGAATCTCTTGAATGCCGCCTCGTCGAGCTCTTCCTGATATTTCGGATGAGCGACGGAGATGATGAGGCGAGCGCGTTCCTGCAGCGAGCGACCGTAGAGGTTCACCGCACCGTATTCCGTGATAAACCAATGGATATGGTTACGCGTGGTGACAGCGCCCGAGCCCAGATCCAAGGCCGGCACAATCTTGTTGATGCCTTTTTTCGTCGTGGAAGGCATCGCAATAATAGCCTTGCCGCCCTCAGCGCGCGACGAGCCGTAGACATAGTCGATCTGACCGCCCACGCCGGAGTAGATGCGCTCACCGAGTGAGTCGGCGCACACCTGACCCGAGAGGTCGATCTGAATGGCCGAGTTGATGGAGGTCATCTTAGGCTGCTGAGCGATGATGAACGGGTCGTTGGTGTATTCCACGTCTTTCAATAGCACCTCGTGGTTGCCGTCGATGAAGTCATAAATCTTCTTCGAACCCATCACAAAGGTGGAGACGATCTTGCCCTTGTCCAACCTTTTGTTGTCACCGGTGATGACGCCTTTTTTCACCAGCGGTAGGATGCCATCCGAAAACATCTCTGTGTGAATGCCGAGGTTTTTATGGTTGTGGAGGCACGATAAGATGGCGTTAGGTATTGAGCCTATACCCATCTGGAGGCAGGCGCCGTCTTCGATGAGCTCAGCGCAATAACGGCCGATGGTCTTCTCCACCTGATTCGGCTCAGGCATATCGACGGTGAGCAACGGGGTGTCGTCTTCGACAAAGACGTTGATACGGCTGATATGTACCAAGGCGTCGCCAAAGGTACGCGGCACGTGCTTGTTGACCACCGCGATGACGAACTCGGCGTTCTCCATGGCTGCCAGGGTGGCGTCGACAGACGAGCCCAACGACACGTAGCCGAACTTGTCTGGCGGGCACACCTGGATCATGGCGACATTGCATTTTATGTATTTCTCACGGTAGAGCTTCGAGGTCTCTCCGAGGAACACCGGGATATAGTCTGCCAGACCTTTCTGCACGCTTTCGCGGACGTTGGCGCCGACGAAGAAGGCGTTATGCTGGAAGATACCCTCAAACTCCGGGTTGACGTATGGTGCGGCACCTTCGGTGTGAAGATGGTGAATGTAAACGTTTTTCAACTCACCGGCACGACCACGGTCGCAGAGGGCTTTAACTAAACATTGTGGCACACTCGACACTGAGCTGATATGTACGTGGTCACCTGATTTTATAACTTTAACAGCATCAGCTGGTGATACTGCTTGATATTGCTTTCTCATGATATAAATGATTGTGGATTATTTTATTACGATTCTTTCAACAAATTTCTGATTCTCTGTGAAAACTGCAACAAAATAAACGCCTTGCGGCAATTCACTTATATTGATTTCGGTGCTGGTTGATGACAGAACCTTATGACCTGTAATGTCATATATTTCAACGCATTGTACAGACGCGCCATGGCACGTCTCTACGATAACGTAATCTGTGGCAGGATTCGGGTACACTGAAATTGCGACAGCGTCATTTTCTTCGATGCCATCCGGCACGAAATGCATAATGACATTTATCTCAAAATCAACGTATTGACCGTCGCTGGTGGCACGCAAAACGAGATGTGCTGTGGATTCTTCCCTCGAGATACGAGTAAGATTCAGCATTTTGCCGTTCATGTGAGCCTCGAGCTCATCGGCATTTGAATTGGAGACAATGCTGTAGGTAATGTTCTCATCCGGGTCATCGTCATCGGTAACCACACCGTCAAGATTTACAGCTATTGTTTCCGGATATTCGTTGAAAACGACATCTTCGACAGGATTTACCACGTAAGGTGGCAGGTCTTGTGGAGGTGTAGGAGCCGTCCCGTTGAAGTTCTCGATGCAGAAATAAGCCGGTGTGATCATGCCGCCGCTGTTGTTTTTCGATGAAGAGAGGCTGAAAGAGATGGTGTGGACGGCGCCGAGAGTGCTGAGGTCGAACCATTCCCAGGTGTTCAGGATATAGTCATCGTCGTTGTTTGCAAAACGATAGTCAGCGAGATAGAACTCTGCTGTTCCCACTGTCTGACCGTTGGCGTTTTTACCTGTCGCGGTGAGTTTGAACCAGTCAGGGTCGTTGCCCGTAGTGCCGCCGAAAGCTGTCGCTGTGGCGTCGCCGTCGTGCATGTTCTGGTAAGCCCAGAGGTTGTTGGTGACATAACATCCTGTCACGGTATGTGCGATACCGTCAGCGGCATATACATCGCACTGTACGCCCATGCAATATGCCACTCCGTATTGTGTCGAGCCGTCGTAGCCGGCACCGGTGGCGGCGGTATACTGTGCGCTCAAGCCGCTTTGCGACATGTCGGTATGGTTAGAAGCAGTGAAGCCGCCCCAGAACGAGTATTCAGGCATGTAATAGTTGGTGAAGAACCAGCCGCCGCTGAACATCTCGTTGTCGCCCGACTCACCTTGCCAGTAGCCGTTGGCACCTAATGTCACATCATCGAAAGTGGCTGTGCCTACTGTCACTGTCACGTCGTTACCCGAAACGCTGACGTTCATGTCGACATATTTGCCGTTGCTGGTGGCACGGATCACCAAGGTCTTGTTGGTGAAGGCGTTGGAGGTGGTTCTCGTCACCCAGAGCACGTCGCTCCAATCAATTGTAGCGGTGATTTCCGAAGGACAGCTCTGCACCGTGATCTCGATGAACTCGTTGTTGTTGTCGGGGTCATCGAAGGTGTTGCTGAGGTCGAAATTAAATGTCTGCGGATACTCTGTGAAGTTGATAGGATCCAGCTGGTTTGCCACGACAGGAGGCAGGTCTTCGGCGAGACACTCAATGGTGAACGAGGTCTGCACCGACTGTCCGGCGCTCTCAGCATTCAAAGTGATGGTGGCTATTCCGCTTGTCGCCACGAGACGTGTCATCGTCAGATTGCGGTTGTTGAGAGTTGTAGAGACAAGCGAAGGGTTGCTGTTCGAAGCCACCGTGATAACGATGTTCTCGTTCGGGTCGTCAGGGTCGTTGAATGTGTTGCTCAGGTTGATGGTCTGGCTCGCCGGATAGTTTTCAAAAGTGATGTTGCTGACAGGGTTAGCCACGACAGGAGGCAGGTTGGTGCCGCTTGCAAGCTCGTCGGCGCCGGCGCATGGCGCCGTCGCCGAGCGGTTCTGGTCGTCGATGTCTTTTGTCACGTATGAAAGAGGATTGGCGACAGTCAGACCGTCAGCGCTCGTGATGTGGAGGTCGCTGGTGCCCACAAACTGCGGTGTGCAAACTGCCGAGTGTGTGTCGAAGCCTGTGGCAGAGGTCCAGTCACTCAGAGTGGCGTAGTCGTTGCTGGTGAAGCGTCCGACATTGCTGCCGGCAAACTGGATGCGGTTGTAGTCGCAATGACGGCCGGTGGCGTTCTGTTGGAAACGGAAGACGTATCCTGCCGTCTCGTTGACAAACAAATTGTTGTACATGAATAAGTTAGACCAGCTTTTGTCGACATACATCAGTCCGCAGTTGCCGCTGCCTGAGCATTTCACGGTGTTATTCACAAAGTAGACATAGCTGCTGTTGGTGTCGTCCAGCTCGCAGCACCACGAAGTGTTGACGTTGCTCACCAGGTTGACGATGTTGTTTCTGATGATGACAGGCTCTGTCTCGGTTCCCATCGCCGGACGTGTCTCAAAAACGGTGGCGTAGTTGGAGTTTCTCGTCACGTTCATAACGTTGTTTTCGATGATGCTGCCGTTGCGGATTCTTAACAAATCCATAGCATGATAATTGCTCAAAACATCGTGTGTGTGGTTGGTGACGGTGTTGCCGCGTATTATCGCATGGTCGGTGAAACTGATGTATATCCCTTTGAACGACTGGTTAAGGAAAGTGCAGTTTTCGACTAACACTCCGTCGTTGAGTGTGTAAATGTTTTTACCTTGATAATAAAGGGCTATGTAGCCGTTTTCGAAGTGGCATCCCACGAACTCGTTGTCATGGCAGACCCATTCGCCACTGGTGTAATAAACGAGGTTTTTGTCGCCGTCGAGGCTATTATTTGACACAGCTCCGACGAAACGCATATTATAAAAATGGTTGTAGTCGGTCTGACCGTCAGTCACTAATAATCTGGCCTTGTTGGCAGATGTCGATGTCACCGTCATGTTCTCAAAGGTGATGTAGTCGGTGCCGTTGAGTTTGATGGTGCTGTTGTCGGTGTAGCCGGCGTTGCTGGTGATCACCACTTGTTGGTTGTCGCCGCCCATGCCTCTGAAGATAACGCGGTTTGTTGCCGATGCCCCGTTAATCTCGTTGATGGTGACGTATTCCTCATACGTTCCAGGTGCTATTTCAAAGATCACCTGTCCCGAAACGCCAGCTTCCAACGCCGTTGCCGCAGCACTCAACGAGGTGTAGTCTGGGTTTGAGGAAGAATTACTGCTGATGGTGTAAGTGCCCGACAATTGGGCATTTACGACTGTCGCAAACAGAAGCGACAGTGTTAGAAAGAAACACTTTTTCATGACAATTTAATTTTAATCCCGAAATAAATTTAACTATGTCGCCTGGCAGGTCTTCTGACTCGCCCGAGCCTGTCGCCTTCCCATCTCTCGACAGTGGCTTGATTGACAGGCCGTTACGTCGGGCTTACAGCAGCGGGTACTGTTGCCGATTTTCACAGCATTCCCTTTTCCAAAGCGGCTGCAAAGTTACAAAAAATTTTGAATAAAACAGATTGCAGAAAAAAGTTATGAAGTACCATTTAGGGTACGAAAACGAAAAATTTTGTAAACGCTGATTTTTTTGTATATTTGCTTCGGAAAACTTCAAAGACAATGGTTTTTTTCGTGCAACACTAACATCTATAGTATGAAACTCAAAGCCGGATTGTTATTAGTGATTGTGGCTGTTATCACGTTAGAGGCCACATTTATCATCCAATATCACTATTCCCAAAAGGAAATCAAAAAAGAGGCCTCGCTCCGCGCTGCTGGTGAACTGAAAAGTGCCGAGAACAAGATCATGGATGTAGTGAACCAGGCCGAAGCCGAAGTCGGCCACTGAAATTCCAGCGGTTCAAAGTCTTGGAAAGCGTGGCATATTTTAATTTTTCAGCCATGAAAAAAGAAAAAAATTTCAGCATTATAGAGTATTTTTTTTATAACTTTGCATCACCATTTAAAATTATGAAAAAATGAAAAAACTTGCAGAAAATCCTTTGTTTGTATTCCTTAGCGGATTGATTTTAACCGTTGTGGTTTATTTTGTCTCAATTTTTATGGGACATCACTGGCAGCTTAATTCAAGCATTGTCGAAGACTCGGTCCTGAATCATGGCACGATGCTGGTTTTGTCGGTTCTGCTGATTTTAGCTTTCAAAAAGCAGGTTAATTATCGCATCGCGATGCCGAAAGTAAACCAGATACTAAAGCCGATATTATTCGGAATCCTTTGTGCTGTGGTGATAAACGTGGTCATGAACATCATCTCTGTCATTGTCACCGGCTCGATACAGACTCATCCTTTGATGAAAAACACTACGTTTTTGAAAAATTTCCTGTCGGTTTTTATCCTTGCCAGTATAGGGGAGGAGTTCCTTTTCAGAGGATTCTTCCAAAACTACCTGAAGCCGCTCGGCGCTTGGGGATTCAAGATTTTCAAAAGAAGAATAAGCTTGCCGGTGTTGATTAGCGCTCTCACCTTCAGTGCAGCACATCTGGTACTTCTTGCTTCGGGTGTCGATACGATGTTTATCATCAGAGTCCTCGTCTTCACCTTTGTTTTAGGCTTAATCGCCGGCTATTATCAGGAAAAGCACGACAACCACATCTTCGCCATATTCGTTCACATGGCTGGCAACCTGATGGGATTGTTTTCGGTGATATTGATGACAATGAGTTTTTCGACACATAACAAACCTGTGGGTGAGACTTTCGACCTCACAAAACAAGGCGCGCATTATGTGTTCACTGCAAATGTCAACGGCACGGCCGACGCCACAATTCTGGTGGAATCGGGCATCCCGGCATTGCTCGCCGACTCAGCTTACGTTTTCAACAGCGGAATTTTATCGGAAATGACTCTGACGCCAACAGGCGGAAAACAGAAACTGAATCTCGGCGGACGCGTCTATAAGATAACCCACAAGGCAAACGGCACGGTGCGAATCGGCAACAGCACATCATATATCGGAGAGGTGTTTGTTTTGTCCAATTACGACTATGGAAAATACGAACTAGCAGTGCCTGTGATGTATCTGCACAACGACCTCGACAACGGCAGCCGCATCGTCAATCTCGACCTCGGAAACCAAAAAATGCAGATGTTCAGCAGGAAATCGTTTCGCACAAAGAAAGCGAGCTATTCCACAAGCACCTTGAACACTGACACTTACATGGACATGTTCGCTGTCGAGACTAGCGCGACAATCGACGACGGGATAAAACCGAGGACACTCAGCGGCAATTTCCTCATCGACTTTGGTAATCCGGAGCTGTTGTTCCTCATTTACCAGACCGAGGAAGTCCAGCAGTTTCTTGCCGACAATGCCGATCTTGAACTGCATGAGGCTGTCGCCCCAAACGGTCAGGTTGTTGGACAATACATCATCACAGAACAATGTCAGCTTGGAGGCATCACCTTCCCTGATGCTGTAGTCGTCATCACAAAAAATCTGCCATTGATGACAACGCCTGGCGACATCGGATTGAAGTTTTTCGAAAACACCGACGCCGTGTTTGACTTTGACCAGTCGGTGGTTTACACAAAATGATAAGAGTTTTTTCATATAGTCAGAAAGTGGATTTCGTTGATATCAAATCATTAGAAAAATCAATATATTGTAATAATTTGATTTAAATATTTTATATCTTTGTGGTCTGAATGCTTATTATCAATTATTAACCTTTAAATCTTAAATAATATGAAAAAAATCTTTACAGTTTTAACGCTGATGCTTGTCATGGCATCGTTCAGTTCAAATGCCCAACAAAAGGATGAGGCTTGGTTGGAATACGATAACGGCGTCTTTATGACCGATATCGGACTTCTGACAGGCGATCCTATCTACTGGGGTAACATGTTCACACCTAGCCAGTTGGCTGATTTTGACGGCTATCAATTGATAAAAGTCAAGATTTGGGACCACACCCCATATAACGGTTATCTGATTATCTATCAAGATAATAGCGAGACAGGTCCTGCTGAAATGGTTTACATGCAGCAATACAGTGTCGAAGGAACAAACGATTGGACAGAGATTGAACTCAACACTCCTGTCGTTTTGGATGTGACAAAGAACCTTTGGATTACCTTTAACAACTCTGACGGCGAATTCACCATCCCGGCAGCCGACGATTGTGGCGATGCTAACAGCCGTTGGATCTCGGAAGACGGTCGCGAATGGGCAGATGCTTCAACTGTGGGTATGCCTCCTTTCACTTGGCTGATTCGTGGTTTGATTTCAAACGAAGGATTATCGGTTATTGAACTTGGTGTAGGAAATGCTATGGTTCATCCTAATCCGGCAACAAACGTCCTCAATGTTTCAGCAAATAATATGCTGAATGTCAGAATCTTCGATATGACCGGCAGAGAAGTCAGCCGTCATGAAGCTATGGCCAACGAGGTCGCTATTGATATTGCAGGATATCAGTCGGGCTTGTATCTTGTTCGTATTGAGACAGAAGCAGGTGTCATCGTGAAGAAAGTCACAATTCAATAATCAACAAAATGAAAAAGTGCTTTTTACTTATATTTCCATTGTTATTTGCAATGGTTTTACAAAGCCAAAATAGAGCTCTGTTGCTTAGCGAGTCGTTTAACGGAAACAACATCCCTTCAGGCTGGACCATTGCCGGCATGGGACAAAACAGCTGGTCGATCAGCCAGACACGTAATGCCGGTGGCGAGAAAAATGAGTTGATGCTTCAACACAACCCGACCTTTGTCGGGATAAGCCGTTTTGTTTCGCCAGCCGTTGACCTTACGGGCAAAAACAATGTCGTTGTCTCTTTCAAACATTATCTCGACAACTATTCAGGTTCGCATACCATTGGCATCGCCACGACATCCGACGGAGGTGCCACTTGGAATGACGCATGGTCGGAAATATATAATGTAGACGGCAGGTATGAAGTCAGACAGATTGTCGAGACTTCCGACATCGGACAAGCCAACGTGCAGTTTGCCATCTATTACAGCGGCAACTCATTAAACATCGATTATTGGTATTTTGATGATATTGTGATATACAATCTCGAAAACACCGATGGTGATTTAGATGCAATAGAAGTGCCTGATCTGGTGACTGTTGGCTACAATTCTGTGGCTTTCAAACTTCTCAACAAGGGAAGCAATGTCATCACATCATTTGAGGCATCATATCAGTTTGAAGGTCAAGATTTGGTCACCCAGACCTTCACGACCAACATGGAGCCACTTGAAGCTAAAACCTTCACCTTCGCCACCCCGACTTTCCTTGAAGCCGATAACTATCTGCTGACTGTCAGTCTGTCGAAAGTCAACGGAGCAGCTGATGACGACCTGGATAACAACGTGCTTACGAAGAATGTTTCAGTGAACATCAGCCTGACGGAGCGCATTCCAATGATTGAGCATTTCTCGGCTTCGACATGCGTACCCTGTGTCAATGTCAACAATTTGATGCTTCAGCTCACGCAAAATAACCCAGGCAAGTTCACCTACACTAAATATCCGGAGCAATTTCCTGGTAGCGGCGACCCTTATTATTATTCGGAGGTGGGTGTGAGAGACAATTATTATGATGTTTCTTGGGTGCCATACGTCCTGCTTGATGGCGTGCTTCAAGACGGCGCCTTGACACAAGAGGCTTTCGATGCCGAACTTGCAAAGCAGTCGCTGGCTGAAATCAGAGGCGCTTTCGATGTCGATGGTAACCACATCATTGTCTCGGTTGATCTGATGGCCTACGCCAAGCTTGAAAACATCGTTGCGTATGTTACGGTGAACGAAAAGACCACCACTGGAAATGTGGGCACCAACGGCGAGACCTCGTTCCATCACATTCTCATGAAGATGTTGCCTAACGCCAACGGAAACACCATCACCATCAATGCGGGCGAATATGAGCATCTGGATTTCGATGTCGACCTCTCTTCAACACATGTCGAAGAAATGAGCGACCTCGAAGTGGCGGTGTGGCTGCAAAAATACAGCACTAAAGAGGTGTATAACAGCCATTATCTGTATGAGTACACGACACATCCTTATCCAGTTGGAGATTTGCAGCTTACAGCAAACGGAAACATGATAACCGCCACATGGGGAGCTCCCGCTTCGGGCAACCCGACGGGTTATGACGTGTTTGTCAATGGCGAACTAGTCGTCGAAAACAATCCAGCCCTAACATATACCTTCAATTCGACTACAAATGATTACAATGTCGTTGAAGTCCGTGCCGTCTATGCGGGTGCGAAGACCTCGGTGAAGGCTGTCGCAGGTTTGTTTGTTCCACAGTCAGTAAGCGAACAAGTCGCTCCAGCATTCAAGTTGTATCCAAACCCATCAGATAATATTGTGTTTGTCACCTCTGATGTTAACTTGCAAGCTATCAGACTTTACGACATCGCAGGTCGTCAGGTTCATAACATCACACTCAGTGGCACCACTGCTGAATTGGATGTCAGAGATTTAGATGGAGGCATCTATTTCATACAAGCCATTTATTCAGATGGAAACACCGCGACTCAAAAACTGGTTGTGACGCATTAACGAAAGAAGACTAATTAGTCAGAATTAATCATATCGGGGGGCAAAATGTACATTTTGCCCCCCGATTGGTACTCAATAACTTTCTACCACTCCATCGAAATATTGGAAAGCAGTAATAAATAAACGCCAACCCTTATCGAGTCAGCGTTTCTTTGAGGTACCAGACGGAATCGAACCGCCGTAAAAGGTTTTGCAGACCTTCGCCTAGCCACTCGGCCATGATACCTTGTCATTGGGACTGCAAAAATACAACTTTTTTCAATATCCCAACGTTTTTTCAAAAATTATTTTTTGCGGCTCTCATTGCGGCTTTCAACCCAGAGCCATAAACGCCACATCAACCAGCCCCACGCAAAGAACAAAACGTAGTAAACCCACTTCGGTGTCGTGGGCTGATAAGCGTCCTCGTTGATGATCTCGGAGTACTGCTCCGTCGGGATGTCGGCGTAATAATAAGCTCCCGCACCGAAGTCATAGCCTTCCACCAAGCCAAACCTGTTGGCCATGATCCAGCCTGCCAAAGCCAAGGTGACTACCACCACTACGATGGTAATCACCTTGAAAATAGTGTTACTACGACTCATTTATTTGAACAAATCGAGATTCGGAACATCGAACACCACACCTGAGAGCAGGAACCATACTGCGAACAACGTCAACAGGATGTTAAACACCTGTCCGACGATATACAGCCACAGCACCTTGCCACCCTGCATCTGCTTGAAGAGAGTCTTGAAGTTGGTGTCCAATCCGATGCTGGTGAATGCGAGCACGAAAGCCCAGTTCTTATACTGGTCAAGCACTCCGTTGATGGCCTTCACCTCGGCGCCGCTGGTCAACGGCATGATGACGAACGATGCCACCAATGATGCCACGAAGAAACCGATGATGAACTTCGGGAAACGTGTCCAGATCTCGCCTGCGCCCACGTTCTTGTCGCCAGTCTTGTCGACCTTCAAAGCGAAGAATACCGCCACGAAGAAGGCGATGAAACCGATGAGTATGTTCTGAATCATCTTCACCATCGATGCCACCTGCTCGGCTTCCTCACCGAGAGCGCTACCCGCAAGCACCACAGCGCCTGTCGAGTCGACAGTACCACCGATGAGCGCGCCGCCCATCATCTGATTCATGCCTGCCCAACGGATGATCATAGGCTCAAACACCATCATCAAAATGGTGAAGATGATTGAGATAGAGATTGCCAACGAGAGGTCTTCTTTCTTTGCCTTTGCGGCGGCTCCTGTAGCGATGGCGGCTGATGTTCCGCACACCGAAGTGGCTGATGCCAATGTGATAACCAACGGCTTGTTGTCGATTTTCAAGACCTTGGTGCCAAACCACCACATGAAGATGATGACGATAGGAGTCACAATCCAAGCGATGCCGAGACCGTAACCGGCAAATTTATAGATGTTGCTGAACAACACCGAGAATCCCATGATAACCAAACCGGTCTTGATGTAAAACTCAGTGCGTATTGCAGGTTTTAGCCATTCCGGCGTGCCAACGGTGTTGGAAATCAACAATCCGATAAGCAATGCCCAGAATGCCCACTCGAGATACATCTTGAGTGTGAATTCGGCGCTTATCATCCTGACAAGGATGCAGATGACGAATAAAACAAGGTATGCAGGGATGAACTTGCTGAGTTTCTCGCCCTGCAGCTTGATGCCAATGCCGAACAAAACACCCGTCACAAGGAAGGTACGTAGCAACTTAATCCAGAAAGTGCCGTTGCCGAACTGTGAGGCAAGCGATTTCTTCGCCTCGACGTTCTCCCACCAGTGCCATGTGCCGAATTTTAAGGCTGAGAAGTCAAACCAGCCGGCCAAAACCGACACGCAGGCTATAGCGATGACGATGAATCCAATCCACACCGCCAACCAGTCTTCTTTTTTCAATAAATCAGATTTTGCCATAATCTTAAATCTTTAAATTTAGAATTTGTAATTTATCATCGCAACAATGCGGTGTGATTCTTTGCCTGCTTCAGGCTTGATATAGCTGTAATCAAGCTTCATGTTGAGGAACTTCCATGGCCAGTAGCTGATGCCGACGCTGTAGGTGTCCTTGGCGCCCTTGTCGATGTCGGTGTCGCCGTTGAAACGGTCATAACGTAACACCGGCATGAGGACTTGAGACTTCTCTTTGCCTAATTTGAAGTTGTATCCTGCCACGGCATAGAGACCGTTGCTGTTGTAGTTGCTGATAGTGTCGTTGACACCTGTCTCGCCTGCCACAAACTCTGAACGGATGACAAATGACTCGTTTTTAAACTGTAAACCGCCGCTGTAACGGTTGCGGGCACCCTTGGTGTCATTGCCGGTGTTGAGGAACTCTCCGTTGTAGATGGAACCGGTGAGGGTGAGCTCCTTGAGCCACGGATGGAACTCGATGCGGCCCGCAATGTCCTTGCGGTTGTTGTTGTCAACCACGTTGGTGCCGTTGCCGTTGAACACGCCGACAGAATACTCTAAGAGATGGAAGCCCTTGCCGTTGGTCTCCACCTTGAAGAGCTTGCCCGATGCCATGACACCGATGTCACGACCAAGTTTGCCAACACCGCAAACATCTTTGTATCCCACAAGCTTGGTTATGACCTCTCCATAGTCGTAAAACTCAAGGTTGACAGGGTTTATGGCTGTTTCCATCGTGAACGGAATCTTAAATTGACCTGCCTGAATCGACAAAGCGTCACAGAAAGTGTATTTTAAATATGCGTCAACAAGCATTGGAGAATTGAGGAAGTCTCCCTGAATCTTGTACGACAACTTGTCGGTGAGCTTGCCGTCAATCGACATACGTACACGGTGCATCCTGAATGTGCTTGTCGTGAGGTCAAAGTCACTGTTGAAATCTGCCTCATACATGCCCTGGACAAATCCTGAAATCTTCGGAGTCCTGTCAACATTCTCTTGTGCAAATGCTAATCCGCTGAATATCAGCATGATAGCTAATAATGTAAATTTTGTTTTTTTCATTTTTTAATGATTTATTTAATATTTCTATTCGTTTTTCGGTGCAAAGATACAAAAAAAGTAAAAGCTTTTACTATTTATGAAAATTTTTTTTCCCGTAGGAGAACTTTCTATGAAAACACTATTAAAATCTATAGTTTAAAATTGCTACGATATGATGATCTTCCTTGCTGTTATTCCAATTTATATATTGATAGTCGAGCTTGAAATTAAACTGTGGTATCGGCATATAATAAATACCGGCGGTATAATAGTTTACAGCATCTTCATTAAAAGCTTTGCCTTCACCAACACGGTCGTAACGCAACACAGGCATGATTTTCTGTTTGCCTTTGCAGATTTTGAACCAATATCCGACCACTGCGTAAAAACTGTAGTTTTTCACATGTTCATTTACGGTTATTGTCTGATAAACATGAGATGGATATTGAATCTCTTCTCCTGTTTCAGCACCGATATATTCCGAGCGGACGACTAATCTGTCGTTTTTGAACTGAGCACCAATACTCCAACGGTTGAACACACCTTTATTAATGCTGTCGCAATAATAGTTGCCGTTACGAATTGAACCTGAGAATGTCAGACTTTTTATCGGATGGAAATCCAGACGGCCGACGAAAATCTTATTATTGTTGTTGTCAACATTATTTATGCCGTTGCCGTTAAAGATACCGGCTTTATATTCAATGGCATTGTTCGCCAGTTTTCCGCTTGCCATCACACCTATATCGCAACCGAGAGCACCGAGGGGGGAGATATAGCTGTATTCATATCCCACAAGCTCTTTGATGGCTGAGCCATAGTCGAAAATCTCGCAGCCGAAAGCCGGATTCAGCTCGTTCTCGATGGTGAAGGGCGTCTTGAACTGTCCTGCCTGTATAGCAAAAGCATCGCAGAAATCATATTTGACGATTGCGTTTACCAGCATGGGTTGCCTCACGAAATCGCCGCTTATCACCCAAGAGAGTTTCTCGGTCAGATTACCCGAAAGACTCAGGCAAACACGATGGAAACGAAACGAGTCGTTCATCAGTTTGAAATCATTGTCGAAGTTCGCATCGAAACGAAACTGTGCGAAGCCGGAGACCTTCGGAATCCAGTCGGTTTTTTTCTCTTGCGCGAAGGCTAACACGCTGATACAAAGCATAATGGCTACTAATGATAATCTTGTTTTTCTCATTCTTTAATCATTTTGTTAAGAATACATTTCGTTTTCGCTGCAAATATACAAAAAAAAATGTAGAGACGTCATATTATGGCGTCTCTACTAACGTTTAAAGACTAAAGACTAAAGACTAAAGACTAAAGACTAAAGTCTAATAATTCTCAGCCTTAATCTGGAAATAAGCCTTCGGATGGCTGCACACAGGGCAAATCTCAGGGGCTTTCTTGCCAATCACGATGTGACCGCAGTTGGCGCACTGCCACACCATGTCGCCGTCGCGTGAGAAGACGATGCCGTCCTCGATGTTCTTCAACAATTTGCGATAACGCTCCTCGTGTTCTTTCTCGATTTTTGCCACCATCTCAAACAATGCTGCGATCTTGGTGAAGCCTTCCTCGCGGGCGGTCTTGGCCATGCCTGCATACATGTCGGTCCACTCGTAGTTCTCGCCGTCAGCGGCGTCTTTCAAGTTGGTCATTGTATCCGGCACATCGCCTTCGTGTAAGAGCTTGAACCAGATCTTGGCATGCTCTTTCTCGTTGTTAGCCGTCTCTTCAAAGATGTCGGCAATCTGGTTGTAACCTTCCTTACGCGCCTTTGATGCGTAGTAAGTGTATTTGTTTCTTGCCTGCGATTCGCCTGCAAATGCTGCCATCAAATTGGCTTCTGTTTTCGAACCTTTTAATTCCATGTTATTATATTTTAAAATGTTAATAATTATAGTGGCTAATGGCTAATAGCTAATGGCTATTTTTTATTCCGACAACACCAAAATCACATTATCCTTCACTTCACAAACCCCTCCCTTGATCTCGAAAAACTGCAGCTTACCTTCTTGGTCCTGCACCTTTATCTTACCTTTTCCTAATGCGGCAATCATCGGGGCGTGGTTGTGCAGAATCTCAAACAAGCCGTCGCTGCCGGGCAACTGCACCAGTTCAGCGTCGCCGCTGAAAATCTGCTTGTCAGGTGATGTTATCTCAAGTTTCATGGCTTACTCCTTGCTTTCTTCCAACATCTTCTTGCCTTTCTCGATGGCTTCCTCGATGGTTCCCACGAGGTTGAACGCCGACTCAGGATACTGGTCGACCTCGCCGTCCATAATCATGTTGAAGCCCTTGATGGTGTCTTCAATCTTGACGGTGACGCCTTTCATGCCGGTGAACTGCTCTGCCACAGCGAACGGCTGTGAGAGGAAACGCTGCACACGGCGTGCTCTGTTGACAACGAGTTTGTCTTCTTCCGAAAGCTCGTCCATACCGAGGATGGCGATGATATCTTGTAACTCCTTGTATCTCTGGAGGATGTTCTTCACGCGCTGAGCGGTTTTGTAATGCTCCTCACCGACGATATCCGGAGTAAGAATTCTTGATGTTGAATCCAATGGGTCGACAGCAGGGTAGATGCCTAACTCAGAGATCTTACGGCTCAACACTGTCGTTGCATCCAAGTGTGCGAATGTCGTAGCAGGTGCCGGGTCTGTCAAGTCGTCAGCGGGCACATACACAGCCTGCACAGAGGTGATGGAACCGCTCTTGGTAGAGGTGATACGTTCCTGCATCAAACCCATCTCCGATGCCAGCGTAGGCTGATAACCCACAGCCGATGGCATACGTCCCAAAAGTGCCGAGACCTCAGAGCCAGCTTGAGTGAAACGGAAGATGTTATCAATGAAGAACATGATATCACGACCGTCGGTCTCGTCGTCGCCGTCACGGAAATATTCAGCCATACTCAAACCTGACAATGCCACTCTAGCACGTGCTCCAGGCGGCTCGTTCATCTGTCCGAACACCAGCGTAGCCTGCGACTTTCCGAGTTCTTCGTAGTCGACCTTGTCGAGAGGCCAGTTGCCTTTTGCCATCTCTTCCTGGAACTCCTTGCCGTATTTGATAACGCCTGCCTCAATCATATCGCGGAGAAGGTCGTTACCTTCACGGGTACGCTCGCCAACGCCTGCAAACACTGTCATACCAGAATACAGCTTTGCGATGTTGTTGATCAACTCCATGATAAGCACGGTCTTACCGACGCCAGCGCCACCAAACAGACCGATCTTACCGCCTTTTGCGTAAGGCTCGATCAAGTCGATAACCTTGATACCTGTGAACAGGATCTCCTGTTTTGTTGAGAGGTTCTCAAACTTCGGCGGGTCGCGGTGAATGCTGTTGCGCTTGCTTGGCTTCATAGGCTTCAAGCCGTCGATGCTGTCGCCGATGACGTTAAACAGACGTCCTTTCACCTGGTCGCCGGTAGGCATGGTGATAGGATGTCCGAGGCTGCGCACCTCCATGCCGCGGCGCAACCCGTCGGTCGAGTCCATAGCGATGGTTCTCATCGTGTTCTCTCCGATGTCCTGCTGCACCTCAGTGATGAGCTGTTTGCCGTTGTCAAGTGTGATGGCAAGCGCATCCAACAGATTCGGCAGATGCTTCTCATCTTCAAAAGCTACGTCGATAACAGGTCCGATGATCTGCACAATATGACCTTTAATCTCTTTCTCCATTATGTTTTCCAACTCCTATGATTGATTCAAAATTTTTGATAAATCCCCATTGGAATATTATCAGGTAAAAAATGCCGATGGTGATAGCGCTATCCGCGATATTGAACACCGGACTGAAAAATATCTCTCCGCCAAACCAAGGCACCCATTCCGGGAAGGTGAAAAGCGGAAAATAAAGCATGTCGACCACTCTTCCCTGCATGAAACCCGCATAGTCGAAGATAAGGCCGTAAAACATGCCGTCGATGATGTTGCCCAGCGCTCCCGCAATGATGAGCGAGATGCCGAACAACGGACCGAACTTCACGCCTTTCTTCACCAACCTGAAAAGCAGCCAGAACAGGAAAACCACCGCCACGATGCGGAAAAGGCTGAGGAAAATCTTGCCCCATTCCGCTCCGGAGATCTCCCATCCGAACGCCATGCCATTGTTCTCGATGAATAGAATATAGAACCACTTCCCGAAAACCGGGATGGCTTCACCGATTGCCATTGTCGTCTTGACCAAAATCTTCGAAAGCTGGTCAAGCAGAAGAACCAAGAAGATGACAATCAGAGGTTTTTTCATTTCTTCTTATTCTGATTCATTTTGGCTTCGACGCTGAGTGTGGCGTGCGGCACTGCGCGCAGACGCTCCTTAGGGATGAGCTTGCCTGTCACACGGCAGATGCCGTAAGTCTTGTTCTCAATGCGAATCAAAGCATTCTCAAGGTTCTTGATGTACTTCGCCTGACGCACCGCCAAAGCACTGTTCTCCTCCTTCGACAAGACAGCCGCGCCTTCCTCCAAAATCTTGAAGGTAGGTGCTGTGTCGTCAGAGTCACTGCCGCTGGCAACGTTTTCCTGCAATAAGGCAAGGTCCTTGCGAGCCTGGGCCAAACGGTCCATGATCAACTCCTTGAATTCAGCCAGTTCTTCGTCAGAATATCTGGTCTTTTCTGATGTGTTGACTGTTTCTTCCATATCTAATCTCTTTAGTGTTATGCTTTCTTTATCGTTAATCTCACTGAGATATTATCAACAAGTTCTTGAGCCTCAACGCCTTCAAGCTTGTCGACCATCTCCAGTGTGGCGAGTGTCTCAGAGCAGATGTATTCTCCGAATCTCTCGACCGGCTTCATGATGTCTGCGTTCTTCTCAATCGTCAAGATGATCTTGTCGGTGACCTCGAAGCCGCCGTCTTTTCTCATATTCTGAACTCTGTTGATGATTTCTCTTGCGAGACCTTCTTCAAACAGCTCCTGCGAGATGGTGATGTCGAGTGCCACGGTCATGTTGTCCTGTGTCGTCACTGTCCAGCCCGGAATGTCCTCAGTGGTGATGAGAGCGTCTTCCAAAATCAGGTTGACTTCCTGACCTTCAACGGTGATAGTTGCACCGCCATTCTTCTCGAAGTTTCTGATGTCTTCCTGGCTCATGCTGTTGAAATACTTCGTGAGCTGGCCCATCAGCTTGGCGTAACGTGTCTTCAACGATGCGAAATTAGGTCTTACCTTCTTCACCAAAATGTTGAGCTCGCCTGTGAGATATTCGGCTTTCTTCACGTTGACTTCCGAAAGGATGAGGCCTTCGACCTTCTGAAGCTGCTGCATCATATCGTCGTTCAGCACCGGGATCATGATTCTTGACAATGGCTGACGCACGCGGATGTTGGCTTTCTTTCTTAATGAAAGCACCATAGAAGCGACGAGCTGTGCCATCTCCATGCGCTCCTCAAGTTTCTTGTCGATGCATTTCTCGTTTGCCTTCGGGAAGCTTGTCAGATGCACTGACTCTGCGCTGTCGCGATGTGTCACGGCATTGAGGTCGCGGTAAAGCTGCTCGCTGAAGAACGGCGCGATAGGCGAAATCAAGCGTGCCAAGGTGTCCAAACAAGTATACAATGTCTGATATGCCGAGGTCTTGTCGTCAGAGCCGTTGCTCTTCCAGAAACGACGGCGTGACAAACGCACGTACCAGTTGCTGAGGTGAGCGTCGACGAAGTTGCCGATGGCACGGCCAGCCTTGGTAGGCTCGTAGCTCTCGTAGTCTTTCTCGACCTCGATTATGAGTGAGTTGAGCTCCGACAAAATCCATCTGTCGATCTCAGGACGTTTCTCGAATGGGATGTCTGCCTCTTTGTACTCAAAGCCGTCGATGTTGGCGTAGAGTGCGAAGAAAGCGTAGGTGTTGTATAATGTTCCGAAGAACTTACGGCGCACATCGTCGACGCCGTCTTCGTCAAATTTCAGGTTGTCCCAAGGCTGCGAGTTGGTCATCATGTACCATCTCACTGCGTCGGCACCGTATTTTGTGATGGCTCCGAACGGGTCGACAGCGTTACCTAGACGTTTCGACATCTTGTTGCCGTTCTTGTCGAGCACCAAGCCGTTGGAAATAACGTTCTTATATGCCACTGAGTCGAAGCACATCGTTGCTATTGCATGCAAGGTGAAGAACCAGCCACGTGTCTGGTCGACGCCTTCCGCGATGAAGTCAGCCGGGAATGTCTTCTCGTTGAGCTGGCCTGGCTTGCCCATGTAATGGATCTGTGCGTAAGGCATTGCACCTGAGTCGAACCACACGTCGATGAGGTCCGGCTCACGGAACATCTTCTTGCCTGATTTTGAAACCAAAACCACGCCGTCGATATATGGTCTGTGCAGGTCGAACTTGGTGTAATCCTCTGATTTATAAGGATTTTCCTTCATAAAGCCTGCCTTGATAGACTTCTCAATCTCTTCGCGGAGCTGTGCCACGCTGCCGATGCAGATCTCTTCGTTGCCGTCTTCTGTTCTCCAGATTGGAAGTGGAGTTCCCCAATAACGTGAACGTGAGAGGTTCCAGTCGACGAGGTTCTCGAGCCAGTTGCCGAAACGTCCTGAACCTGTTGCCTCAGGCTTCCAGTTGATGGTTTTGTTGAGCTCTATCATCCTGTCTTTCAACGCTGTAGTCTTGATGAACCAGCTGTCGAGAGGGTAGTAGAGGACAGGTTTGTCGGTACGCCAGCAGTGAGGGTAGTTGTGGGTGTGTTTCTCGCTCTTGAAGAGCTTGCCCTGTTCCTTCAGCATGATGACGATTTCCACATCAAGTGATATGTCTTTGTCGGTCTTTGTCGCGTCGTAGGCGTTTTTCACGAATTTGCCTGCATATTTTGCATATTCCTCAGCGTCGACGTGTGTCTTAACCCATTCAGGGTCAAGGTCTTCGAGGAGGAAGAACTTGCCAGTCTTGTCGACCATCGGCTGTGCCTTGCCGTCCTTGTCGATGAGGTGCAGTGGCGGGATGTTGGTCTGTTTTGCCACTCTGTTATCGTCAGCACCGAAGGTAGGAGCGATATGGACGATGCCAGTACCGTCTTCTGTTGTGACGTAGTCGCCAGGGATAACGCGGAATCCGTCGCCGTCAGGTTTCACCCAAGGGATGAGCGGCTCGTAGTCGAGGCCTGCGAGGTCTTTGCCTTTGCAGGTGCCCAAAACCTCGTAAGGCAGCTTCTTGTCACCGACTTTCCAGTCTTCAAACTTTGGCTTCTCCTCTTCCGACGGGAAGAACGATGCCATCAGAGGCTTTCCTATGATGATGTAAATCTGCTCGCCGTTGTTCGGGTTCACTGTCTTCACGAGGTTGTACTCGATGCCAGGACCCACTGCCAATGCCGTGTTCGACGGCAAAGTCCATGGTGTCGTGGTCCAAGCCACCGCGTAAGTTTGAAGCGCGGAGTCTGAAGTTTGAACTTTGAAAATCTCTTTTAACTTTTCACCATTAACCTTTAACTTGAACATCGCCACACAGGTGAGGTCTTTCACGTCGCGGTAGCAGCCAGGCATGTTCAGCTCGTGTGAGCTCAAGCCTGTTCCTGCAGCCGGCGAATATGGCTGGATGGTGTATCCTTTATACAGTAAGCCTTTGTTATACAAGTCTTTAAGTAAGAACCACAAAGTCTCGATATACTCGTTTGTAAAGGTGATATAAGGATTGTTGAGGTCGACCCAGTAGCCCATTTGACGGGTGAGGTCGTCCCAGCGGTCTTTATATTTCATCACTTCTTCGCGGCAGGCGCGGTTGTAGTCGTCAACGCTGATCTTCTTGCCGATATCTTCCTTTGTGATGCCGAGTTTCTTCTCAACGCCAAGCTCCACCGGCAGTCCGTGGGTGTCCCATCCTGCCTTGCGGCTCACGTATTTGCCTTTCAATGTCTGGAAACGGCAGAAGGTATCCTTAATGGTACGAGCCATCACGTGATGGATGCCCGGCATGCCGTTAGCTGACGGTGGTCCTTCATAAAAAACATACGCCGTTCCGTTCTTGGTGTTCTCCAAACTCTTGCCGAAGATGTCGTTATCTTCCCAAAACTTACGAACCTCATCTGCTATATTAGTGAGATTCAAAAACTTATATTCGCGATATGCGTTCTTCATAAAACGTATTTATAATTCTAAAACGTAGTTATATTTCTAAATAATTCGCAAAGATAAAAAAAAGAATTGATTTTAATGGAGATTATTTAAAGTTTTTTTAATTTTGCGATGAAATTTTACATTTTGAAATAAAAATTATCCAAATATGAAAACAAGACACTCTATCGGAATCGATATCGGAGGCACGAATACCGACATCGGACTCGTCCGCGACGACGGCAAAATCATCGACAAAGTCAATCTTCACACTCATGATTATTATGATGCTGAGCTATATGTGAGCGATATGGCTGCAAAAATCAAGGAACTGCTTGATCGCAACAATGTTTCTGACATCGACGGCATCGGCATCGGTGCCCCGAATGGAAACACATACAAAGGTGGCATCGACAATGCGCCGAACCTTAATTTCAAAGGTCAGGTGAATCTTGTAGAGCTGATGAAGAAACACATCAACACTAAGGTGGTTGTGTCGAATGACGCTAACGCTGCCGCTTACGGTGAGATGATTTACGGTGGCGCGAAATATCTCGACCATTTCATCACTTTCACCCTTGGAACAGGCGTCGGAAGCGGTATCATCATCGACAGAAAACTCGTTTTGGGTTCTACAAGCACTGCCGGTGAGCTCGGTCACTCAATCATCATCATCAACGGTCGTCAGTGCGGCTGCGGACGTAAAGGCTGTCTTGAGACTTACACCTCGGCTGGCGGTATCCGTCGCACAGCTCTCGAACTGATGGAGCAGAATCCTTTGTACAATGGCGTTTTGAAACAGGTCGCCCCTGAAAATCTCACATCAAAAATGGTCGGTGACGCTGCCAACGCAGGCGATCCTATCGGCATCCAGACATTTGAAAACGTGGGTTATCTTCTCGGCATCGCGATGGCAAATGCAGTGACATTCTCTGCCCCGCAGGCCATCTTCCTCATGGGCGGCCCTGTCCATGCAGGCGAAGTGCTGATGAAGCCTCTCCACAAATCGTTCGAAGAACATCTGCTGAATATCTACCAAGGTACAGTGCAAATCCGGGTTTCGGAATTGAAGGACAACGAGGTGGCAATACTTGGCGCCGCCGCATTGTGCCAACTATAAATATTGTATCGGCGAGAAAATCAGACAACCAACCAGTGCGAACATTATCACAACAAAAATTGATAATGCGAACACTGGTTTGTTATGATGGAAAAACCGTCTGACAATCACCGCCATAACAGGTATCGACGTGACGGGAAGCATAAAGACAAACAGCCAAATCGGATATTTCTGTCTTATCGTCACCACCCACCTCGCACGTTTTATCCTTTGTACAGTCATCTCTTTTTTCCTGTTTTTGTAATAAAAATTTGAGATTTTGTCGAAAAGGAAATAGAAAAGCACGAATCCGAGGATAGCTCCAATGGCTGTGGCAACAAACGTCACGGTAAACGACAGCCCCGCCGCGAACCCGATAGTGGGCGCGAAAAGCGTCTTAATCATCGACGCCAAAACCACAGAAAAAATCTTCCAGTACATGCGTTATATTCAAAAAATTTGTATTTTTGCAGCCTCAAACACGCCACTTTAGCTCAGTTGGTAGAGCAACGCATTCGTAATGCGTAGGTCGTTGGTTCGAGTCCGACACGTGGCTCTAAATCTTCTTATCAAGAATCTGATAAACAGAATTGTTGGATTTGAATTCCGGCACAATCACCTTCATTTGTTTCACAATATCAAAGTCCTGACATGTCGGGAGTATCTCTAACAGTTTACCAATCTCGTTATCTACTTCCTCCTGAGTGTATTCACGCACTTTGGCGCGCATAATCTTCGGATGCTCGGTAGGGATGGTGTTTTCCTTCGTCGCAAGCAACTCCTCATACAGCTTCTCGCCGGGTCTCAAACCTGTGATTTCAATCTGAACGTCAGGCATATGCGACAGCTTTATCATCTTGCTCGCCAGGTCGTAAATCTTGACCGGCTTGCCCATGTCGAACACAAAGATGTCGTCGTCATCACCGATAGCGCCGGCTTCCAACACCAAGCTGCAGGCTTCCGGGATCGTCATGAAGAAACGGATGATGTTCCTGTCGGTGACGGTGAGCGGCCCGCCATGCGCCAACTGCTTCTTAAACAACGGGATAACCGAGCCGTTTGAACCTAAGACGTTGCCAAAACGTGTGGTCACGAACTTAGTACTACTGTGACGGCTCTGAGTGTAAATCTCCGCGATACGTTTGGTCGCACCCATCACATTGGTCGGGTTGACAGCCTTGTCGGTGGAGATCGTCACAAACTTCTCAACGCCATATTTTATCGCCAAATCCGCCACAATCTTCGTTCCAAGCACGTTGACGAACACCGCCTCGTATGGGAAACTCTCCATCAACGGAACGTGTTTGTATGCCGCAGCATGATATATGATCTGCGGCTGATATTTCTCAAACACCTCAGTCATCTTATTGATATCCTTCACGTTACCGACAATAAACTCCTTCGGGACGGCAATGTGTTTGAAAGGCTCTTCATTGTTAAACTCAAACTGCAAATCATACATCGGCGACTCTGCTTGGTCAAACATTATCAAACATTTAGGATTGTGCCGCAACACCTGGCGGCATATCTCACTGCCGATAGAACCCGCAGCGCCAGTCACCATCACGACCTTGCCTTCAAGCTCATGCTTAACGTTTTCTTTGCCAAGAACGATAGGCTCTCTCTCAAGCAAATCTTCAATCTTAATCTCTTCAATCTGATTGAAATTCAATTGATTACCATTGATCCAAGAATCAACATGCGGCACCGATTTCACCGTGACACCGAGGTCGAGGAGACTATTGACAATCTCATTACGTTTATCAATTGTCAAACTCGGCATCGCCAAGATAATCAAATTGACATCATTCTTCTTGATGAATTCTTTGTTAAATACGGCCTCAGGCTTGCGAATACGCACTCCATTGATTGATTTTCCTATCTTCGACTTAGAGTCATCAGCAAAAGAAACGATGTTGTATTGGGTAGAAGTGTCTTGATACAGAGCGCTTTGCGTGATAGGACCGGCATCGCCGGCACCGTAAATGATAGCATTGATTTTATGCGGCTGTGGACGCAGATATTCATTGTAAATACGACGGATAATGAGTCTTGAAACCACCATAAATACCAATGCGACGACACAGATCAGGATTACAGTCATATAAGCCGGGAAATATGGTTTTAGGAAATATAAGGTCGGATTATTGTTAACCAATATCTTACAAATACAGATGATGAGAAATACCCAAGCTGTAGTTTTTGCGATTTGTTCGATATCTTTAAAACCGGTGTATCTGACAAGCCCTTTATACGAACCCGTGATAATGAATCCTAAGATGAAAAGTATCAGGATAGAAATCGATTTCTGCAAGAAATCCATCAAAGTGAGCCTTGTTAAATCAGGATAATACCTCAGAACTGGTATGATAATCAATGTGCATATAACGAGGAGGATATCAAAAATCAACACATAAACTCTTGATAATGAACCAGAATTTCTTTTTCCAAAGACTAATCTTGCAATATTTGTCAGAAATCTCTTCATAATATATGATTTTAGTTCAAAAATCTATTTTTGCCACTCTTTAATGAGTTGTTCGTCTTGCATCTTGCAGATGAGGAGACAGTTGTTGTCGTCCACAACTATATAATTATCAAGGCCTTGCACTATAACTTTCTTTTTCCCGTATGAGCGCACTATGCAGTCTTTGCTGTCGACCATCTGAATGTTTTCACCGATGATGGCGTTCTTTTTCTCGTCGTAAGGAATGTGGGTGTAGAGGCTGCCCCATGTCCCGATGTCGCTCCATCCGAAGCTTGCCGGGAACACAAACACATCCTGCGATTTCTCCATCACTGCATAGTCAATGCTGATGTTTGGACATGTCGGGAAGAGCTCGTCGACGACTGCTTGCTCGTCGTTTTTATAAAAATGTGGCTCTACTTTGTCGAACACCTTAGCCAAGTCAGGGACGAGTTTCGCGATGGTGTTCACTACCATCTTCACGTTCCAGATGAAGATACCCGCGTTCCAGTAATAACCGCCGTCGGCGAGGTATTTCTTGGCTGTCTCGAGGTTCGGCTTCTCCTTGAAAGCCTCCACTTTCTGGATGTTTTCCTTCGAATTTGCTTCAAGCGATTTGATGTAGCCGTAGCCTGTCTCCGGACGTGTCGGCATCATTCCGAGCGTCACGATGACGTCGTTGTTCTTAGTATATTCAAGTGATTCCTTAATCACCTCTTGGAAATGCGGCACATCGAGCACGAGATGGTCGGCAGGGGAGAACACGAGGTTCGCGTCAGGATATTTGGCATAAATCTTACGGCTCACATACTCGATGCAAGGCGCCGTGTTGCGCATGATAGGCTCCATAAGTATCTGTGTCTCAGGCACTTCAGGAAGCTGCTCCTTCACGATGTCCTTGTATTTTTTCGATGTGACAATCCACACATGGTCAGGGGCGATGATGCCTGCAAAACGTTCAACAGTGAGCTGAATCATGGTCTTGCCAATGCCCATCACATCGATGAACTGCTTAGGTTTTTCTGGAATCGACATGGGCCAGAAACGCGAGCCGACGCCGCCTGCCATTATAATAAGGTGATTATTATTCATTTTCAAACAATGCTATTTATCCAATATACTTTTGCAAAGGTATGGAATTATTTTTAAATTCTAACATCGTAATTGATATTTTTTTAATTTTGCAAAAAATAAATGGAAAATAACAAAATCGGATGAATAAGGACTCGAAAATTTTTGTGGCAGGACACCGTGGGCTGGTAGGCTCGGCAATCTGGAACAATCTGAAATCAAGAGGATATGATAATCTTGTGGGCCGCACTCATTCTGAGCTTGACCTTACTAACCAATTGGCTGTCAAGGAGTTCTTTGACAAGGAACGACCTGATGCGGTGGTGCTCGCAGCGGCTCATGTGGGCGGCATCATGGCAAACTCACTCTACCGCGCCGACTTCATCATGCTGAACATGCTCATTCAGTGCAACGTCATTGGCGAGAGCTTCCGTCATAACGTGGAGAAGCTGCTTTTTCTGGGTTCTACATGTATTTATCCGAAAAACGCTCCGCAACCGATGAGCGAAGACGCACTTTTGACAAGTCCGCTGGAATATACCAACGAAGAATACGCCATCGCCAAAATCGCCGGGCTGAAGATGTGCGAGAGCTATAACCTGCAGTACGGCACCAACTATATCGCCGTGATGCCCACTAATCTCTACGGCCCGAACGATAACTTCCATCTCGAAAACTCACACGTCATGCCCGCTATGATGCGGAAAATTTACCTCGCCAAACTGCTAAACGACAACAACTGGGAAGCTATTCGCAATGATATGAACAAGCGTCCTGTTGAAGGTGTCAACGGCAGCTCGAGTGAGACTGAAATCAAGAAAATATTAGCAAAATATGGCATTGAGACTAATAAGGTGACATTGTGGGGCACCGGCAAGCCGCTTCGTGAGTTCTTGTGGAGCGAAGACATGGCTGACGCCTCAGTGCATGTGCTGCTCAACGTCGATTTCAAAGATGTCATCGGGAAAGAGGTCTACAGCAACAACGGCGCCGCTATCCCTTCACTTGGTGAGATAAGAAACTGCCATATAAATGTCGGAACTGGTAAAGAGCTGACAATCAGAGAGTTGTCACAGCTCATAGTAAAGACTGTCGGCTTCACGGGCGAAGTCGTTTTCGATGCCTCCAAACCTGATGGCACAATGCGTAAACTCATAGACGTCAGCAAGTTACATAGCCTCGGCTGGCATCATAAGGTCGAGATTGAAGACGGTGTACAGAAGCTCTTCGATTGGTATCAAAGCGGGAAGCAGGTCTTGCCTTCGCGGTAAGCTTTCTCCCATTCCCAGGCGCTGCGTGTCATGTCGTCGAGGGTGCGCTCCGCCTTCCAGCCTAATTCCTTATTGGTATATGTGGGGTCAGCCCATATTTTGACGATGTCGCCGGCTCTTCTCTCAGCAAATTCGTATTTCAGCTTCACGCCTGTGCTTCTCTCAAACGATTTTATGATGTCCAAAACCGAATATCCAGTGCCTGTTCCCACGTTGAATACCTCGAAGCGTGACTTCATTTTGTTTTGAATCATGCGTTCGACGGCTTTCACATGGGCTTTCGCCAGATCCATGATGTGGATGTAGTCGCGGATTGGTGTTCCATCAGGCGTGTCGTAGTCGTTGCCGAAGACTCTCAGGAACGGGCGTATGCCGTATGCAGTCTGCGTGACGTAAGGCATGAGGTTTGCAGGCACTCCGAACGGCAACTCGCCGAGTCTCGCGCTCTCATGTGCCCCAACAGGGTTGAAATAACGTAATGCTATGGCGTTCAATCCTTTATATGCGGTGATGCAGTCTTGCATTATCTCTTCGGCAATCTGTTTGGTGTTGCCGTAAGGGCATTCAGCCTTCTTGATGGGCGCCTTCTCCGAAATAGGCAGATTCTCCGGGTCTGGCTCGCCGTAAACGGTGCACGACGACGAGAAGACAAAGTTTTCCACGCCGTATTTGTGCATCGACTCAAGGATGTTCATCAGTGAGTCGAGGTTGTTGCGATAATATTTCAACGGCTGTTCCACCGATTCGCCTACGGCTTTATGCGCCGCAAAATGTATCACACCTTTTATATCTTGATGACGACGGAAGAAATCGTCGACTTTTGCCCTGTTAGCAAGGTCAAACTGCTCGAACTCCGGCTTCTTTCCCGTGATGGAAGCAATGGCGTCGAGTGCCTCTATTCTTGAATTAAACAAAGCATCCACTACAATCACATCGTAGCCCTGCTGCTGTAATTCTACTGTTGTGTGGGAACCGATAAATCCAGTTCCTCCCGTGACTAATATTTTCATAATAAAAAAATTTCTTTATTTCATCCTGTACGGATAACGCATGCGTTATCCCTACGGGAATGGAATTAACGCCACCCGAAAGGGTGGTTCGACAATGGCAGCTTCGCCAGTGGGTGGTAGTCACCGACCAGTCCTATCGGCTTCGCGTTTCTAATCTCGTATACTATCTCGATGCAGTTTCTGGCTTCAGAAATCCTGAATCCTTCGCCTGAAAGAATCTTTTCGTAGCTCTTGGTGTGCAGTTCGGTGAATCCGGCGCTGAACTCGAACTCGGAGCCGTCAATCATGATGGTGCGATATGTCTTTTTCTCGCCTTGAACAGCATTTTCAGGTAACGTTTCCGCGTTGATACTCAAGAAGTAACGCACTCTTGCCTTTGGCATCTCCAGATATCCCGCCACGCGGTCGTGTGTCGACACATGCACCACGTTTTTCGTCACCGGACCGAAAATCCACGAAAGCATGTCGTAAAAATGAATTCCGATGTTCGTTGCGATGCCGCCGCTCTTGTTCTCGTTGCCTTTCCATGAGGTGTAATACCAGTTGCCTCTTGCAGTTATGTATGTCAGGTCGACGTCGTAGACCTTGTCTTTCGGCCCTTCGTCGATTTTCTTTTTCAGTGCTACTATCGAGTCGTGAAGGCGCAGCTGAAGTATAGTATACGCTTTATGTCCTGTGCTTTGTTCCACTTTTTCCAAAGCGTCGATGTTCCAAGGGTTCAGCACCACCGGCTTCTCGCAGATGACGTCGGCACCAAGTCTTAAGCCATATCTGGTGTGTGCGTCATGCAGATAATTCGGCGTGCAAACCGTCACGAAATCTATATTTGTGCCACGTTCAATGAGACGTGTGTTATGTCTGTCAAAAAGCTCCTTTTCTGTAAAAAAAGCCGCATTTGGGAAATAGCTGTCCATGATGCCTACCGAGTCGCTCTTGTCGTAGGCCGAAACCATAACATTTCCTGTGTCTTTTATCGCTTTCAGATGTCGTGGCGCAATATATCCCCCAACTCCGATAATCGCAAAATTCTTCATTTTTGCAGTAATATATTTTTGTTTGATAATTCGTATTTTCTACCACAATCACATGTCAAGTCGTCATGTAATTTCTTTCCGCACTCACAAACCCAGCCAATTTGTCGTGCCGGCACTCCTGCCATCAGTGCGTAGTCTTTCACGTCTTTGGTGACGACGGCTCCGGCCGCTATCATTGCGCTCTTTCCGACGGTGTGTCCGCAAACGACGGTGCAGTTGGCACCGAGCGACGCACCTTCTTTTATCAGTGTCTTCGCATAAACGCCGTGCACCGGAAAGTGCGCCCGTGGTGTCACGACATTGGTAAATACGCAGCTTGGACCGCAGAACACGTTGTCTTCAATCTCCACGCCCTCGTACACCGATACGTTGTTCTGTATCCTAACGCCGTTTCCTATCTTTACATTGTTTCCGATGTTGACATTTTGTCCCAGCGAGCAGTCTTTTCCTATCACCGCCCCTTTCTGGATATGACAGAAATGCCAGATTTTGGTGCCGTCGCCCACGACGGCACCTTCATCTATATAACTCGATTCGTGTTTGAAAAACATTATAAGTTGGCTTTTTCAATGTCTTTGAAATAGTTCACCGTACCGACTTTCAGCTCGTCTGTCGCTGCGTCGTCGCACACGATGATGCCTCTCGGGTGCATCTGCAATGCGCTCACGGTGCAGAGATGGCAGACGCCGCCTTCGATAGCCGCTGCCAAAGCGCGTGCCTTGTTGTGGCCGTTGGCGAGAATCATCACCTCGTCGCTGTCCATCACCGTGCCGACACCCACTGTCAAAGCAGTCTTAGGCACCTTGTTGATGTCGTTTTCGAAGAAACGTGAGTTGGCGATGATGGTGTCTGTCGTCAACGATTTCACCCTTGTGCGTGATGTGAGCGATGAGCCTGGCTCGTTGAATGCGATGTGGCCGTCAGGACCGATGCCGCCCATGAACAGATGGATGCCGCCGTAGCTCTTGATCTTGGCCTCATAACGTGCACACTCCGCCTCAAGGTCGTCAGCATTGCCGTTGAGGATATTCACGTTTTCTTTCTTAATGTCGATATGTTTGAAGAAATTGTTCCACATGAATGAATGGTAGCTCTCCGGATGGTCTTCAGGAATTCTCACATACTCGTCCATGTTGAATGTCACCACATTCTGGAAGGAAACCTTACCTGCTTTGTAAGCCTCGATGAGGCATTTGTATGTCCCAATAGGTGTTGAGCCTGTAGGCAATCCGAGGATGAAAGGTTTCTCTGCCGTTGGCTTGAACTCATTGATTCTGCAGACGATATGATTTGCCGCCCACTGTGACATTTTTTCATAATTAGGTTCAATGATAACTCTCATAATATAATAAATTTAAGGATTTTACTTGATTAATTCTCTTGCATCTTTGATGAACTGCAACGCCTGATCTGTCTCTTTCTTGATTTGTTTGACGAAGCTGTTGTCTTCAAGTTTTCCGTTCACAGCGTCACGCTCTTCAAGATTGCGGAATGTAGAGTTGCGGATAACGTTTTCGTAGTCTTTCTTCCTTGACTCATAAACCTGGTCGCGGACGTATTGAAGGATCCTTTCACACTTGTCGAGGGCATCCGAGAAGATTTCTTTTGTCAAAGAAGGACATTTGTTGTAGATGAATCTCAATGCCTGATAGCTGTGTAACAGCTTGTCTTTCTGATACTTATCCCACAGGGCGTTGTAGCGGTTATGGATGTCGTCCCAACTGTTGAGCGTGCCATTGCATATGTCATTTATGAGTCGTTCAAGGTCGTCTTCAGTAACGAGCTGGCCACCCATGTTGATCCATTCGCGTTGACGCACGTTGGTGAGATGTTTGCACATCTGCTCGAACGTCTCTTTAGGGTGTATCTCCATATATGCTACGAGGTTTTTCACAGCATAGTAGATAATCATGTCTTCGTAGGCGTGATATGCCTCGTAAGGCTTGAGTATCACCACTTTACGATGTGATTTCTCCATCTCTTCACCAAGGACTTCAAGACCTTTGACCACAGCTTTGTCGCCGTTGAGTAGCTTATGTCCGAGTTCACGCAAGGTGTAGTATTCCTGTTCAGGATTCTCGCCTTTTGAACGCAGATAAGCTTTTGCTGTCCACACTTCGAGGAGCTTGCGTCCGGCTATGACTTCTTCCATTGTGTCTGGTGCAAATGTCTCAAACTCAATGTTTTGAATCTTACGCAGACGTTTGTCGCGTTTCTGATATTTCGAAGTGTTACGTGCAATGGCGTACATGTTGTACATCCACCAGTAAGCCGGCATAACCTCGAGCTGGTCTTTCGAAACGTTGTTGTTTACCAATGCAAATGGCAACTTGATGTTCATCTCGTTAGGGTAATCGGCCTTCGAAAGCAGTGTGAACGACGCGAACTTCGACGAGTGCTTGACACTGGAGCAGAGTCCTGGCCAGAAACCGCGTTTCGCCACGATTTCACCGTCGGTGGCGCGGCTGTTGTGGTTAGAACCTAATGTCGCACCGGCAGCCATGTTGCTCTGACCCATCACACAAGCGGCGATGAGGAACGAGTTGTTGTGATGCTGCTCATGTGCCGGAAATATCAGGTTATTCAACACCTCACAGCATGAGATGGTCGAGTTGTCACCCAAAATAGAGTAGATGACTCGCGCTCCGTATTTCAGGTTGCAGTTGTCACCGATGACGAAACGTGTCGCCACCACAGAATAAAAGATATGGCAACCGAACCCCACGATGCCGTTGACCAAAATCACACCCTCGCCAATCTGTGTCGGCTCTTCTTCCGATGAGTTGATGGTGATGTTTTTCAGCTTATTGGCACCTTTGATATAACAGCATGGTCCTATCTTCGCGTCCTTGATAATCCAAGAATTCTTGATGACACAGCCTTCGCCTATGGTTCCATAGTAACCTCTGCTGCTGTCGTGTTCTTTGTTGGTAATTTCAAACAGTCTGTCCTGAAGCTTCTGAATATCAGTGTATTTTG